>OELA01000380.1_pt1 | contig 27194 bp, 26 predicted proteins | sample 1503161 | NCBI WGS metagenome assembly OELA01 (sample SAMEA104379559, study PRJEB20068) | metagenome | biome: 1000743; feature: 77; material: 1998 | place: USA | collected 2012 | depth 25 m
ATCTTCGACCATCACCTTGCCGGCCACGGCGGTCACCGAGATGCAGAATCAAGGGATGGTGAACGGCTCCGGCGCCTATATTTCGCTGGGAGGAATTACCACCTACCCTGTGACATCGAGCAGCGGAACGACGATCACATTGGGACTTCCAGTCGCGGCTCCGGTGTCCTTCCCGGTTGGGACACCCGTCTATCTTCTACAATGCGTCACCTATCAAGTACAAACTGGGGCAGGCAACTGTGGCTCTGCCGGCCCTTGTCTGACCCGAACGGTGGATAGCGGAACGGCTCCGGTCGTCACCACACCCCTTGTGGATGGTGTTGAAGACCTGCAATTCGCCTATGCGTGCGACGGGTGCAATGGGACCGCCTCCAACGGCGTGATCGATGACTTCAACGGCAACAATACGTTCGACGTAGCCGACCTCCAAACGAATCGGGTTTGGTCACTCGCGACATTTGATCCGGCAACGATTCGGCTTGTACAGGTCAACATCGTCGCGCGCCAAACAGCGATTGATCAAGGCACGGGTGAAGGGATCCAAGCAGGGGCCTTGAGCGGGCCGATTCAGGTCAGCGACCATCTGCCCTCGAACGACGCGGGATACAATGCGGCAACCTATCAATCGTTTCGCCGTCGCTTTCTGACACGGACTATCGATACCAGGAATCTGCAGTGAGCATGAGCAAGGGGATACGAATGAGAATGAGAGTGCGAACGATGCGGCAGGACCCCGTCGTTCTCTATCGTGGCGAAGAGGGCATTGCTCTCGTCACGACCTTGGTGATTCTACTCATTATGACCGTGTTGGGGATAGGGGCCGTGGCTACTACGGCGTTGGAAAATCGGATCGCCGGGTTCCAGCGGACCACCGAGTCCTCGAATAGTGCAGCGGAGGCATGTGTGGAGACATCGGCGAACATTATTAAGCAGACAATAGCAGCGGGCAATGTCGTGCCGCCGGCATTCTATGCGACAGCGAACGACCCGGTTCCGTCCCTGGCGGCACCGACGTTGGCCAGTGAAATCAGCACCGCCACGCCTAACGATCCGGATACAACGTCCGGCGTCGGCGCCGCGGGCCCAGACTACAGTCAACAGATAAATGGCTACAACGTAGTAGGTGATATAGATCACTTGTATAAGAATTTAATGGCTGGTACTTCGGACACGTATGTTTTTGTGTATCGACTCGATTGTCGGGCAACGTTACCGGCAGTCGGATCCGAAAGTCACGTGGTGGCCATTTACGCCTGCTCCATGGTTCTCGGTAGTGGAAATTGTAAGACCTTGTAAGAAGCAAATCTAAATGGCGAAGGAAGCTATTGGGCGTGGAGTCATAGCGTCGACGCAAGTCAATAGTCAGAGGAAGGAGTAGCCGTATGAAACGCTTTACCATGACTCTTTTGGTCGCAATCTTCGGGACCATGGGCTATCAGACAGCTTTGGCCCAGACCACCATGGGTAACTATACGGCCTATCCTCCGTTCATCAACAAGAGCGTTCCTCCGGCCGTTATGCTCATGATGACGAAAGACCACCGGCTGTTCCTCAAGGGTTACAATGACATCGTCGATCTGGACAATGGAAAGCCGGGAGGCGATGCGGCGGTCGATACTACGTACAAAGACAATATAGACTACGTCGGCTACTTCGATCCGAAGAAGTGCTACGACTATGCCGCATCGGGATCAGCCGGATTTGCCAACACCGGACGGTTCAATCCCGCCGCCGCAGGAACGGGAGCCTACGGACACTACTGCACGGCCAAGTGGAGCGGTAACTTTCTAAACTGGGCAACCATGGCGAGAATCGACATTATCCGCAAGGTGCTCTACGGCGGAAGGCGCATTGTGGACAATGCGGGCAGCGCTGCCTCGCTGGGGATTGTGGGCGGGAACTATGGGTTGACTGTCCTGGGGCGCACCGTGACTCCGCGCGACGCCCATTCGTGGGCCAAGCCCTATGCCGGTGCCGACCTTGCTTCGTTGGTTCCCACTGCGGCCCTGGGGATCGGCGCCGCCGTCACCATCTGTAATACCAATAGCGCGGCCACAGAAACCGTCGGCATGATGATGGTGCTGAACGGCAACTTTCCGAATGCTGACAGTACAGAGACCTACCAGTGCCACAAAACCAGCAATGCAGCAGGAGCAGATTTTACCACCGGGGCCGGGAATGAATGGATTACGACCTATCGCGTCGCCGTCAAGGTCTGCGATGTCTCCGTCGGCCTGGAATCCAATTGTGATACCTATTTCGACGATAACAACCCGAGCCCGACGGGTCTTTACACCTACAAACCTCAGGGATTGATCCAGCGTATGGCGGTAAATTCGAATGGGAGCAGTGGTACCAGCGACGACACCATCACGATGCGCTTCGGTCTGATCTCCGGCAGTTATAACAAAAACTTCAGCGGTGGCGTGCTGCGAAGCAAGATCACTGACCTCTACAGCCAAGAGATCAATCGCCGCACCGGGCAGGTTCTCGGTACCTCTCAAGTGATCAAAACCATCGATATGTTCAGGATCATGGGCTACAGTTACTCGTCGGGCTATAGCGGTGCGAGTCCTGAGGACGGTTGTAACCCTTCAGGAACTGTCCCTGCTGAAGGGACATGCCGCAGTTGGGGCGAGCCCTTCGCCGAGATGTTCTATGAAGCGATCCGGTATTTCCGCGGCCTGACCGCGACCGGTAGTGCCACCACTCAATTCTATGCCGCAAGCCCCGACAACGGCATTCAGAGTTACGCCATCGGGGACGGCACATTTGCATTGAATACCTTCCCAGTGGTAGCCAGCAATGCGTATCAAGACCCCTATACGACGGGGGCTACTCCAGTCTGCGAATACTGCTCCAAGCCCTTTGTCTTGATGTTCGGGGATGCCTTCCCCTCTCACGATTCCGACCAACTGCCAGGAGCGCAGGTCTGGACACAGGCGCCCAGTCAGGTCACCCCCACGACGAACGATACAGGCCTATCCCTGTCAACACTCTTGACCACTTCTCAAATGGATACGTTGGATCCGATCACATCCGTGATTGTCGGGGACATCGGAGGCACGACCGACTCGTTGTGTTCACCGAAGGCTACGACCACCTACCTCAACATCCGAGGCCTCTGCCCTGAAGAGCCCGGGAAATATGGGACCTACTATCTCCCGATCCTGGCCCATTATGCCAAGACCACGGACCTGCGCGGGGCCTTGGGGAACGACACGGGAAATTTGGTCAAACAGAGCATAACCACCTACGCCGTCGTGGCCAGCGCTCCGGTCCCGATATTGGAATTTACCGTGGGAGGCAATAAGGTTCAGTTAAATCCGGCCTTTCATAGTGGTTGCCCGGCAGCTGCAATTACAGCCCCTGCCAGCGATCTCAAGCGGTTCGGACCCAATCCCGTCACCGGAACATTTCCAGGAGACTGCGATGCAGCGGGGAGGGGTGGGTGGAGCGCTCCCTCAGCCGCATACAAGGGAAACAAGGGTGAGCTGGTGTCGTTCGAAGTGTGTGCGAACGATGCGGATTGGACTACGGAGAAAGGGGCGCCGAACAACTACACCTCTTGCTACGAAATCATGTGGAACGATGCAACTTATGGAGGGGATTGGGATCTCGACCTTCGCTATCGGTTGTATATCAAGACGGGATTAACCACGATCACGGTGAAGACCAAGCCCATCTATGCCAGTTCGGGGAATGGCAACTGGGCCGGCTACCATATTAATGGGGTGAGTGGAGGAAATGTCACAGGGGATGCGACTGCAGCCCTACCTGCAAACGGCGGTAACCTTTCCAACACGGGGTCTGGGGAATATTACGACATCCGTTGCGGAAATGGGATCACCGGCAACTCAACAGGATGCCAGCGGTATTTTGGTAACGGCGGGACGGCATTGCAAACCAGTTCCTATACGCTTTTTGTCGAACGGACGTTCACCGTCACCGGTTCGAATGCTGGTCTTTTAAAAGATCCTCTCTGGTATGCCAGCAAGTATGGAGGATTTAAAGACAGCGATAAGGTGTCAACGACCGGCTATAATGTGCCGGACAAGACTGCAGAGTGGGATGCGAACGGCGATGGTTTACCGGATACCTATTTCTTTGCGCAGAACCCGCTGGAGCTGGAAGGGAAACTGGCGTCGGCCTTCGCGGCGATTCTGAACACGACGTCTTCGGGAACTGCCGCCTCCGTGTTGGCGTCGTCTGCGACGGGGGAAGGCGCGATCTATCAATCGTTTTTCTTTCCGGTCCAGTTCGAGGCAGAGCGAGAAATCAAGTTTGCGGGGTACACGCAGAGCTTGTTTGTCGATGCCTATGGGAACTTCAGGGAAGATACGGTCAAAGACAATGCACTCGTTCTAAATGAGGATCGTATCATCGTTGAGCGATATGACGCGCTGCAGGACAAGCTCGTCATCGACATCTTCGTGGATGCCAACGGGGATGGGAAGGCCGACCCAACAAGAGATACCTCGGTTCCTCCTGATGGAATCCTCGACAAGGCCTTTTGCGATGATGCCCCCCATCAGTGCGACGCGACCATGCCCGATATCGTCCCAATTTGGGAAGGAGGGCGAAGTCTTGCGCTGATGAGCGCCAGCAGCCGAAAGATTTTCACCTGGGTGGATCTCGACAACAATAAATTGGTAAAGAACATTAGCGTTCCGACGGGTGCTGCGACGGAAGAGTATATTTCATTCGACAGCACCAATGTGAGTAAGCTTGCGGGCTATCTCAATCTGAGCGGCGCTCCGGCAGCCTATACGGCCGCGAATATCATCGATTTCATTCGCGGCACGCAAGTGACCGGGCTCCGTGACCGCATGTTGACTGTCAAGGACAGTTCGGGTACTCCCGTATCTGCCGTGTGGAAGCTCGGAGACTCGGTCTATTCGACGCCTGTCGTCATAGGGGCACCCAGGGAACGGTATGACCTCCTGCACGGGGATACAAACTACGCAACGTTTTACAGCCTGTATAAGGATCGGCGGCAGGTGGCCTATCTTGGAGCGAACGATGGGATGATGCATGCCTTCAATGTCGGTTTCTTTCATGCGGGAGACAACTCGGCTACCCCCGCGAAGATCGAGCACGGGTATTTCACCAATGCCGCCACCGCGGATGGGCGTGGAGTGAACCTCGGAGATGAACTCTGGGGCTTTATTCCGCAGGAACTGCTCCCGCATTTACGATGGCTGGCCGATCCTGCCTACACGCATGTCTACTACGTCGATTTGAAGCCCAAGGTCGTCGATGCGCGTGTTTTCCCGTCTGATGCAGACCATCCTGGGGGATGGGGCACAATTCTCATCGGCGGATTCCGCATGGGCGGGAGCTGCGGCAACTGTACGACGCAAGGAACGCCTATGACCTTCGCGGATAATTTTGATGGCGTTGCTGGGGTTGATGCGGCGCGAACCTTCTTGAGCTCATATTTTGTGCTGGATGTCACCAACCCGGACAAGGTGCCGACATTGCTCTGGAGCTTTTCAGACACGAATCTCGGATTGACTATGAGCTATCCGGCAGTCGCCCGTGTGAGCCCGTTGAGTGATCCTAAAACTCTTAGTACCAACGAAAAGTGGTTCATGGTCGTGGGGTCCGGCCCTACGAGTTATGACGCAGGGGCTGGACAGAAGGCCAAAATATTCGCGGTCGACATCGTGGCCCGCAAGACCTCCACCGCCGCAGGTGTGGAGACCACGTTCGATGCCTCGGGAGGAGGGGCCACTCCTCCGAACTCCTACGTCGGCGATTTGACCTCGTTCGACCGTGACCTCGATTTCCGAACCGATGTCATCTATGGCGGGAAAACGATCAATGCGACACCGTGGGAAGGAAAGCTTATTCGTCTCACGACCGGCTGTTGGGGGCTTTCTTCTCCGGTCTGTAACACAAGCGCCGGTTCGTGGGGTGTTCCTTCGGGCACGGCCGGTGTTCAAGCGCCATCAGAAATTCTATATCAATTCAAGGATGGAGGAGGGGCGACCAAGACATTGGGACCGATATCTTCGGGTGTCGGTGTGACCATCGACCAGACAGGTAATACGTGGGTCTTTGCAGGAACCGGCCGATATTATACCCAAACCAGTGGAACGGGAGATAAGATCGATACCTCGCTCCAATATCTGGTGGGCATCAAAGATTCTGTCATGCGAGTCACCAGTGGTTGTGTCGGCGGCGATGTCTCGATAACCGGTTGTCGTCTGGACTCCACCCTCAGCAACGAGTTGGTCGATATGTCTACGGCGGTCATCTGCCAACTTGGCAACGGGACTTGTGATGGCACAACCACCACGCAGGTGACGAGCGTGCCGGCCATGCCTGGCGGCGGGACCTACCCGTCCCTCTTAGCGCTTGTGCAAAGCAAATCAGGTTGGTTCACCAAATTGGCGGTTCCAGCCGGCGGTCTCCCTAGCGAGCGAGCCGTGGCTGGTCCAACCTTGGCGTCAGGGATTGTGTTCTTCCCGACCTTCACTCCGAGCGGCGACGTCTGCGTCGCGCAGGGATCCAGCAATCTCTATGCATTGTATTATGTCACCGGCGGCGCTTACTCGTCGCCTGTCGTTGGGGTGACGGGTCAGAATATCAACAGTAAGGTGAGCCTTGGTGAAGGGTTGGCGACGGAGGCGACCGTCCACCTAGCGTCCGGGCAAGTCTATACGCAGACGAGCACCGGAGTCATTACCAGTACGGCGGCCACTCTGCCTCCGGGCGCAGGAGGACGTTACAGTTCATGGATCAATCAGCGGGATTGATCCGGAAAAAATAGACCTCTCCGCGTCGTTCATCCGGTGGCGCGCAGAGGTTGTGGAGCCTCATGTCGAAGGAGCTTGTGCAGGTCATATACGTTTCCATTGGAGTCATAACTCTTGCCGCCTTGGGACTGGTGGGATGCAATTTCGATTCATCGCAGACTGATGCGATGGGATCAGGTACCGCCGGGCCGAACCATCCCCCAGTCATCCGCTCGGTCAACCTTGCCCCCATTCCTATCGTTCGGGAAGGGGTCGTGACGGCGACAGTCGAAGCCGAAGACTTGGACGGAGACGCCTTGACCTTCACGTTCAAGTGGATCGTCAACGAGGAGCCGAGATCCGAAGAAGCCTCAGCCACGTTTCATCCCGAACGTCTGAACCTCGGGGATCGGGTGACCGTCGAAGCGATTCCTCACGACGGAAAGGTTGCGGGTCCGCCCGTCCGTAGCCAGTCAGTTGTGGTCGGCAATACGCCGCCGGTCATCCGTGCCCTGACCATCCAGCCCGGCAATGCCAAGGTTGGAGACCGACTGGTTGCCACAGTGGAGGGTAGTGACATAGATGGAGAAGAGATCCGTTATACGTATCGATGGTCTCACAATAATCAAGTAGTCGCAGAGGGCGATCAGGGAACGCTAGACACCACCGGTTTCTCGCGGGGCGACGTCATTACCGTTTCTGCAACACCTCACGACCGTGGCAGTCAAGGCAAGGAACAGCAATCTGAATTGCTGACTCTGGTGAATAGTCCTCCAAAATTCACCTCATCCGCTCCAGGAGTTCTAGCGCAGGGACATTACGGCTACGTCGTATCGGCAGTGGACCCAGAAAATGATCCCTACACCTTCGTGCTCGAATCGGCTCCGCCCGGCATGACCATCGATGAAAAAACGGGACGGATTCAGTGGAAAGTTCCTGCCGCCACGGCTGGAGTCCATAGGGTAAAAATCTTGGTCAAGGATGACCATCAAGGATGGGCCTCGCAGGAACTCGACGTGAATATCGGTAACTCAGTGACTGCCAAGCGCGAAGGCCCGTGACGACGTACCGCAGCTGATTCGATCTTCTGCTTGTCACGCCTTTCCTCTGTTTGATAGAATCACCTCATTACCGATGAATGGAGGGAGCACGCCTTAGCGCTTGTGCGTAAACTTAAACTTCGAGAAGGCACCAACACTGCCGTTCTGTTCGGCCATCACGACCGGCACCTCAAGCTGATCGAAGAAGACCTCGGTGTGCGCCTCTCGGCGCGCGGCGAAGAACTCACCCTCGACGGTACGCCAGACGCCACTCGCCACGCGGAACGTGTCCTCACGGAACTCGCCACTCTTGCCAACGACGGGATGGTGCTCCAGCCGGACGACATTTCCCATGCCTTGACCGCCCTCCGGCATAGTCCCGAAACCCCGATCAAAGAACTGCTCTCCAACGCGGCGACCATCGTCACCAAGAAACGATTCGTCGCGCCGAAGACGCCGACGCAAAAAGCCTATATTGAAGCCATTGAGACGCACGACATCGTGATTGGCATCGGCCCGGCCGGGACAGGCAAAACCTATTTGGCTATGGCCATGGCGGTGAGCGCGTTGATGAAAAAAGAAGTGAGCCGCATCATTCTCGCGCGACCGGCCGTCGAAGCGGGTGAGAAGCTCGGATTTTTACCCGGCGACATGTATGCCAAGGTGAATCCCTATCTCCGCCCCCTGTACGATGCGTTGTTCGATATGATGGATATGGAACGGGCTGCTCGCGCGATTGAGCGGGGCGACATCGAGATCGCGCCGCTCGGGTTTATGCGAGGCCGCACGTTGAATGATTCGTTCGTCATTCTCGACGAAGCGCAGAACGCCACGGCGGAGCAAATGAAGATGTTTCTCACGCGGCTTGGCTTCCACTCCAAAGTGGTGGTCACGGGCGATATTACCCAGGTGGATCTGCCGCCCGAGCGGGTTTCCGGCTTGATTGAGGTACGGGAGATCCTGCGCAACGTTGAGGGCATCGAATTCGTCTACTTCGACGAGCGGGACGTGGTTCGCCACAAGTTGGTTCAAGACATTATCAAAGCCTACGATCAGCATCTGAACCCCACCCAGCCTCCCGGCCCCTCATCCGGCGCAACAGGACGTCGATCGTTCCCGGTGCCGCATAGTAAGCAGCCAAAGCCTGCCACCCCTTCCTCACCGCTCACGGACCCTTGGGGCCAGTCGCATTAATGCCGGTCCATATGCAGAGTTTCGTTCGAAGTGTGACATTTGATCGGGCGTGCCTGGATCGATTGGCGCGAGCGATTCTGTCTGAAGTCGGAGAAACGTCGGCGGAGCTGGGCATCCTATTCGTGGGCGATCAGCGGATGCGGGGGTTCAATCGTCAGTATCGGGGCAAGGATCGCACGACCGATGTGCTGGCCTTTGCCATGCGGGAGGGGCCCCATTCCTCCGAAATCTTGCTGGGTGACGTGGTGATTGCTGTGCCGACGGCAACCCGTCAAGCCAAACAGGGTCATCGATCGCTGGACGAAGAGCTGACGGTACTCTTGGTCCACGGCGTTCTACATCTCTGCGGCTACGATCATGAACGAAGTGAGAAAGAAGCCCGCCGGATGCATCGTCGTGAGCGGATGATCTTGCAGTCGCTCGCGCGGTTGCCGAAACGGGCGAGTCCAACTCGTCACGGTTCGACAAGCTCCCCATCACGAGCCCAGTCGATGGATGGATCACACGCCATGCTTCACGGGTAGATCTATGGGATGGCTGCAGCGACTGAGTGACGGGCTCACCAAAACGCGCGATGTCGTTCGTGGATCTTTGGATCGGTTGCTTGGCCGCGCGGCGGATCCTGCCCTCTTGGAGGAATTCGAAGCCGCCCTTATTGCCTCCGATCTCGGCGCCCGCGTTGTGGATCGCGTGATGGAGCGCCTCAAGAAACAGCTTCAAGGGACCGATGCCTCACAGCCGGGCCAGGTGCATACGATATTGCGGGATACCCTGCTCGATGTGCTGATGCCTGTGCAAGGGCTGCCGTTGGAATCCCTCCTCGCGAAGGGGCCCACGCCCTTTGTGATCCTGGTTGTCGGCGTGAATGGTGTAGGCAAAACCACCACCATCGCCAAAATCGCACAACGGCTCGTGCAAACAGGGAAGGTGCCGTTACTGGTGGCGGCCGATACCTTTCGTGCGGCAGCGATCGATCAGCTGCAGGTCTGGGCCGACCGAGTCGGTGTCGACGTGATTCGTCACCGCCATGGAGCCGATCCTGCCGCCGTCGCGTTCGACGGGATCGCTGCCGGGAAAGCTCGGAAGGTGGATGTGGTCCTCATCGATACAGCCGGCCGGCTACACACCAAAACGAATCTCATGGATGAGCTCCGCAAGATCACGCGTGTCATCACGGGGGAATATCCCGGTGCACCGCACGAAGTGCTCCTTGTCCTGGACGCGACGGTCGGGCAAAACGCCCTCTCCCAGGCCCGACAATTCAATCAAGCGGTCGGCGTCACCGGCCTAGTTCTGACGAAGCTCGACGGCACCGCTCGCGGAGGAATCGTCATCGCGATCGCTGAGGAGCTAAAGCTACCTGTGAGGTTGATTGGAGTCGGGGAGTCGGTTGAAGATCTGCAGGATTTTCAGAGCGGCGCCTTTGTGGATGCGTTGCTGGGGACATCGACGCCGTCCTCCGCTTAATCTCTATTCTTCATGACACTCCTTCTGCAATCGCCGAGACCCCCTTGCGACGAGCCGCATCGCTCGCGAAGCGTGAAACACGAACGCAGGTCAGGGAAGCGCAATCCCAAGTTCGAGGCGTGAAGGCCATGAACCCGTCCCCGCCACTCGTATTTCGCACAGCTATCTTGCGTGGCCTCCGGTGGGATCCCGTCATTTTCTTCTCCGCCGGCATGAGCTATGTTAGGCTGAATTCGCACATGATCTCGACACACCGTGCCATGCATTGCTGTCCGTGAGGCTGAGTCATGATCAAGATTCTGGTCATCGACGATGACCGTATGAACTGCGAGCTGATCCAGTCCGTCTTCACCCGACATGGGTATCAAGTGCTGTCCGCGACGAGCGGGATCGAAGGCCTGAATCTCTTCCGCCAGCAGGCCCCACGAGTCACGATTCTTGATCTTCGCATGCCTGAAATGGATGGGCTGACCGTTCTGAAAGAAATCCGTGCCTACGATCCCCATGCGCCGGTCATCATCCTGGGCGGTGGAGCGACCGAGAAACAGGAAAATCAAGCGCGGGGATTGCGCGTCACTGACTTTATCCGGAAGGGCCTGTCGCTTGATGTACTGGTCGAATGTGTTAACCGGGTGGTGCAGTCTCCGCCGAAAGCCGTTCCCGCTTTGCCGGTCTCGGGCAGCCTAGCGGCAGCCGATACGGGAGAAACGATTCTCGTCGTCGATGATGAGCCCTTGGTTCGTGACCTGCTCGTTCAGTTTCTCAGTCTGCGCGGCTATCGGGCGCTCGGTGTGAAAGACGGCTCCGAGGCCCTGTCGATGGTGGGACAAACGCCCCCCGATCTGATCCTTCTCGATCTGTTCATGCCAGGGATGGACGGGGTCGAGGTGCTCCGGCAACTCCGCCAACGCGAATACACCGGCGGCGTGATCATCATCACCGGGAGCCACGACGAAGAGCGCCTCGATGAAGCCTGGGCTGTGGGGCCGCAAGAAGTGATCGGGAAGCCGATCGACTTGGAGCAGTTGTTGACGTCCATCCAGCTTGTGCTCGTCTGTCGCGAATGCTAAAACTCTTCCGATGCCAATCGGAAGCAGGCTTGTCTCTGTCCCCTGTTGCGTTCTCGTCGCCCTCCTGAGCCACGGGGCTTTCGGAATCGCCTGTGCAGCTGACTCCGTGCCGCCACACGTCGTCATTCGGCATCATGAGCTATTCGTAGAGATCGTTCCCGAGCAGCATGCCCTGATCGCGAAGGATCGGCTGACGCTTGAGGTGCCGCAGGCCCCGATTCGGTTCTCTCTCGCCCCCACGCTCCAGATCGATCACATTACATTTGTGCACGCCTCGACGGGATCGGATACCGCGATTCACGATGTGCCGTTTGACCTTGAGCATGGTTCCGTGCCCGAATCCGCGCAACAGGTCACAATTCCCTCGGAGGCCGTGACTGCCGGACTGGTTACGCTGGATGTGCATTACCATGGAGTCATCAACGATCCGCCTCGAGATCCGCGCCATCTTCGTTTTGTGACGCCCAGTGAAACTGCCGGACATATTGGGCTGGAAGGCATCTATATCAGCAGCGAGAGCCACTGGTATCCCGATGTCCCGGAATCACTCAGCACCTATACGCTGCTGGTTGCCGTTCCGACGGGGTGGACCGTCGTGACCCAAGGGAAGGCCGGTGAATCGCGCGCGTGTCCCGCCGATCTTTGCCGCAATGATAAAATGGTGATGACGGAGTGGGCCGTGACGCAGCCGAGCGAAGCCCTCACGCTCGTGGCGAACACATTTGCCACAACGTTTCGCGACTGGACGGCCAAGACCGGTCAGAGGATTCAGCTCTCAACCTATCTTTTCCCTGAAGATGCCCATCTGGCCGAAGAATATCTCAATGCCACCGCACGCTATCTGGATGCCTATATCCCTCTGCTGGGACCCTATCCGTTCGAGAAGTTCGCCGTGGTGGAGAATTTCTTTGCAAGCGGGCTCGGCATGCCCTCGTTCACTCTGCTGGGGAGCGGCATCATCAAGCGGCACTATGTGCAACCCTACGCACTAGGCCACGAGATCGTGCATTCGTGGATCGGCAATGCCGTCTTCAATCATGCCGATCGCGGGAATTGGGTGGAAGGTCTAACGACCTACCTGGCCAATTATTACTGGCACGAACTGGCGGGAGATCGCGCGCAGACGCGGGACCAACGCCGTCTGATGGTGCAGAGCTACAATCTTCATGTCCCACCTGAGCGGGATTATCCGGTCGCGCAATTCACGCAGAAACGGGATGAACGAGACAATGCCATCGGGTATCAAAAGGCCGCCATGCTGTTTCACCTTCTGCGCCAGGAGGTAGGAGAGGACACGTTCTGGCGGGCGCTGAAGAGCCTGGTCTCGCAGTATTGTGGCAGGTATGCAGAATGGCACGATCTTGAGCGGGTCTTTACAGAAGAAAGCCGCCGGGATCTCCGATGGTTCTTCGCGCAATGGGTGGAAGGGGATGGGGCGCCGGTGCTGTCATTGCCGGAAGCCGTCGCTCGACCGGTGGCGGCGGAGTCAGGACAGACCTTTCAACTGGAGGCCACGATTGTTCAGTCGAACAAGGCCTTTCATCTTCCCCTTCAGCTGCTGATCCGCATGGAAGGTGACCGTGAGCATCTTCATACTCTGTCGCTGCGTTCGCTGCGCGAGACGATGTCCCTGACCTTGCCCGCTCGGCCCATTGCGATCGATCTCGATCCCGAGTTCATGACCTTCCGGCGGATTGCAAGGCAAGCATTGTCACCGGTGCTCAATCACTACGTCACTGACCGGCGGCGATCGGTGTTGACGGCGTTTTCCGACGAGTCAGACCATCCCTCGGCATTTCGTGACGTGGTCACCCGTATCGAAACCCAGGAGCAGCAAAAACCGATTGCCGAGCGAACCGTGATTGCCGCCATGCCCCAGGATGGGCTGTTGCCTCAGGAAGGTTCGGTGTTAGTATTGGGTGGCCCGGAATCACGTTCCGGGATTCAAGCGATTTTGACCAAGCACTGCGGTGAGCGTGCGATCCTGAACGACAGGGGTGTCACCGTGCTGGGCACGGCGCACGAAGGGCCTGGGCTGGCCCTGTTGGTCAGTTGCCATCGGGCCGATCGCCCAGGCAGCGTTGTGACGGTCCTGTATGCGGCCACGCCACAGGCCCTGGCGAAGGTGGCGCGGCTGCTTTTTTTTTACGGGTGGAATAGTTTCGTGTTGTTCAAGGATGGAGTGGTGGCCACCCGCGGGGACTGGCCACTCGCGAGCGATCGTACGGAGGTGCGTTTCGATGCCGGCAATCCCATTCAGTAAGTGGTGCATGATCGGACTCGTCAGTCTGTTGCTGGGTGCGCAGCCCGGGCAGGCGGAGGACCTTGCGCCGAAGGCGCAGGTGGTCCCCGCTCACCAGGCTGAGCGGCATCTGAAGAATATTCGCCAGCTGACAGTGGGCCGGCAGAATGCCGAAGCGTACTTTTCCTTCAGCGGGAACAAATTGATTTTCCAATCCACGAACAATTGGATGAAAGAGACCACCGCGGTCACGCTCAAACCGGCCGACGCAGGGCTGGGTTGTTACCAAATGTATGTGATGGATCTGGACAGCGGCACCGTTCGATTGGTGAGTACCGGCGCGGGTGCCACGACGTGCGGATACTTTTTCCCGGGCGATCGCCGCATCCTCTATTCGTCCACCCATGCATCGGGGCCAAACTGTCCGCCGAAGCCGAAACGGGACGGGGCTTACCGATGGGCGTTGGACGACTACGATATTTTTGCCGTAGGCGTTGATGGTCAAGAGATGCAGCGGCTGACCTCCACGCCGGGCTATGATGCGGAAGCGACCATTTCGCCGGACGGCAAGACGATCGTCTGGACATCCGTGAAAGACGGGGACTTGGATCTCCATGCCATGAATCTTGATGGCTCGAAGCCCCGGCGGTTGACGAACGAGGTCGGTTATGACGGCGGAGCGTTCTTTTCCCCGGACAGCACGCGCATCGTGTACCGGGCGTCACATCCCACCGATCAGGCGGAGATTGACAAGTACAAGGACTTGCTCAACCAGCGGTTGGTGGAGCCTGGACAACTTGAAATCTTCGTGATGAATGCCGATGGAAGCGGTAAGCGGGCCGTCACATCGAACGGAGCCTCGAATTTTTCGCCCTTCTATTTTCCGGATGGCAAGAGAATCATTTTTTCATCGAATATTGAAACGAAAGGCGAAGGAGGCCGGCCAAGCTTTCACCTCTATGCGATCGGTGAGGACGGGCAAGGTCTTGAGCGGATCACATTCGACGGGCAATTCAACAGTTTCCCCATGTTCTCGCCGGATGGTACCAGCCTGGTCTGGGTATCGGACCGGAAGGCCAAGACGCCTGGAGAGTTCAATGTGTTTCTCGCCGACTGGGTTCCCTAGCAGAATGCTGAAAAAGCCCGCCAGCATCGTTCTCGCATCGTTCAGAGGCTCAGCGTACCGAAGCATACGCCTCGCCTCTTCACTCGCTGCGGCCTTGCCCGTGGAACGGTGCGTCTTGGCGCGCCGGGGTTGGGCGGGTGAGAAGTCCGGACTTTTTGAGCATCCTGCTCATATTGTTCGTCGCTAAACATGTAGATCGATTCTCATGGCGCTCCCGCGAGACACGATTCACAGCTCACGATTCGTGCCTGTTGCCGCCTTTCTCCTCTCCGCCTCTGCGCTCATACTGACATTCGCGGGGCTGTTTGAGTGGGACGTACCGCTGACGAGGTTCATCCGTTCCCTCAACGATGTTCACAGGGACCACCTCGCCAATCCCTGGCTGGCTCAGCTCAGTGATTTCGGCGACCTGCTCGGCAGCGGGGAGTTTCTTGTGATTCTGAGTCTCGTGCTGCTGGCGGTCGGGTATGGATTAACAACTTCCCAATGGAAAGAGGCAGGCTGGCAGAGCCTCATCGCGCACGGTCTTGCAGCGTTGAGCGTGAATATTTTGAAACATACGATCGGTCGCCCCCGTCCCAAGTTCATGCATGCCGGCAATCTGGAATTTTCCCCGGCCGGCGGCAGCGGGTGGGATTCATTTCCGTCCGGGCATGCGTCGGCCGCCTTCGCGGTTGCAACCGTTCTGGCTATCAAGTTCCCGCGCACGAAATGGCCCATTCTTGCTGTGGCAGCAGTCATTGCCGCCAGTCGGATTGTCCGAGGGTCTCACTATCTCACAGACGCCACAGGAGGAGCGGCTCTCGGCTGTATCATGGGAATGATTGCAGCCCATCCGTGGCGTGAATGGCGCGTATCGATTGGGACGGCTGTCTGCCGGATGACCCCGTTCTTCGTCGCCACGCTCGCCTTCGTCTGGACGATCGTGCACCTTCCATCAGAAGCATGGCCGGTTCAACAGCTCGTATGGGGTGGTCTGTTCCTCACCCTGGCGGGACTCGGGGGCCATGTCTTGTCGATGGTGCAGTCGTTGTCATGGCGCCCGGCTTGGCTGACCGGTTCCCTCACTCGCGGTCTCGTGGCGCTGGGGTTAGGGATGACGACCGGCTCTCTATTGGTCACAGCCGTTGTGTTCCTCGTTTGTGCCGCCTATTGGCTAAATAATCTGCCTGGTCAGATCGAGCCCATGACGGAGGGTCCTGTGGGGATATGGGCAGCCATGGCGGAAGGTCTGTTCGTCGCGGCCATGCTGCTGGTATTGGGGGCAAGTTATGTCCTGAAAGGCATCGTGCCGATGTAGTGTGGTTTTTCTGGTTTGTCTTGTTCGTCTGGTTGATCTGGTTAGGCTAGCTCAACCAAACAAACCAAATAAACAAGAGAAACCAGATGAACCAGATCAATGGCCGAGAATGCTGGGTGGAGGTGGCGGGGGTGCCCCTTCTGGAATCGCCACCATCGGCTGGTTGGCCAACAGGATATAACCGTAGCGTTTGAGAATGGGGACTAGCCCGATTGCCTCCGCCGGCAGTTTAGATTGTGCGTTCTCCGGCAAGAGGATCATCACTCTCTTTGGCTCTTTCAGGGCCGCCCGTATTATGTCCTCTTCCCCTCGATGCACGAAGAGCGTCTTGCGCCTTGCATAAAATACTGACGAGGCTCTCGTGGTGCTATAGGCGATGAATTGATCCTGTGGGGTCAGGTTCAGTCCAGCGGCATAGGCGAGTTCCTGTGCAGGTGCGACTGCATATCGGTTGAGGTGTGGAATCGCGATCACAATGACGATCAGAACCAGACCAGCCAAGGTTCCCCCGGCTGCCCAAAACGCTCCTCCTCGCCGTTCATCGTTCAATCCAAAGTACCCCACTAGGGTCATCCCGAATAACAACAGGGCTGCAATAAGATAGGGACCGATGCCCAGATCCACTTGTCCAGCCAAGGGGAACTCCCGTACCATCTTGTCGGCATAGGTTGTGTAGAGTGTGGGAAGGCAAGCGAAGCCGATTGCCAAAAGATATCCCACACCCATCATGAGATGAATGGAGGCCCGAATCCCTTTCGTGTTTGGATTGTCCAGGCAGCGAGACCAGTACGAGGCCGTCAACAGAGCTGCGGCTGGAAACAACGGACCGATATAGTGAGGCAAGCGGGTTGCAGAGGCTGTGAAGAATACGAATACGCTGACGACCCATAGGGCCGCGAAGAGGTCGAGTTCGGGCGTCCCAGTGGGATCCGGGCGAGCACGCGCACGGCGTATGAGGTACCACTCTTTGAATGTGTGATAAAGCGGGATGGGCAGCAGTGCGCTCCAAGGAAAGAAGCCGAGGAGCAGGACCGGGAGATAGAAGAAGATCGTCCCATAGTGCCCTTCCATCGGACTGAGGAATCGGCCAATGGTATTGGTCTTCGCGGCTGAAGCGTAGGCGTCGCCATGCACATACAACATGGCCGCATACCAAGGTGCGGCGAGCAGCGCAAACAGCAGCATGCCTCCAAGGGGCATCCCCTTCTGCCAATAGTCCCGCCACCGGCGCGTCCAGGTGAGGTACAGCGCCGCCGCGATGAGAGGTACGGCGAACCCGACCGGTCCCTTCGTCAACGTGGCGAGGGCCATCCCGATATAGAACATCCATATCCATCGGCGTACGACGCCTTCTCCATGCAGTCCGAGCCAGAATCCGTACAATGAGGCCGTCGTGAAAAAAATCAAGACACTGTCGGTCAGCGCCATGCGTCCGAGCCCAAGGATTTCCAGGTTGAGTAAGAGCATCAAGCCGCCGAAGAGTGCGACGGTTCGATCACGCTGGTGTACAAGAAACAGATAATGGATCAGGATCAAGCCCACGCCGAAGAAGGCTGAGGGGAATCGTGCGGCGAACTCATTGACACCGAACAGGCGATACGACTGTTCCATCAACCAATAGATCAAGACCGGTTTCGCCACGCGCAGCTCACCGTTGAACCTCGGTGTGAGATGATCCCCCGATTCGAACATTTCACGCCCGGCCTCGGCGTTTCGTCCCTCGTCCTGGTCGGTCAGGCCCATCTCGCCGAGTCCCAAGAAGAACAATAATCCTGAGAGCAGGAGGAGGGCCAGAAGGAGTACAGCATGATGTGAGCGGTCGGTCGTGGTCATAGGAGTGTTCGGATCGTGTACTGACCGCATACGTTGAAAATGTATGGTTTCAAAGAGTTATGTTCGTGGAGGAGAGGGGCTGGCCGGCTGGCTCGCCTGGCTCGCGCGTGCAATTAGCATCAGGTTGCGGATATAGACGAGAGACCCGATGCTCTGTCCTGCGATGAAGACCGGGTCTTTTCGATAGATCGCATAGGCGAGCGTGATGAGCCCGCCTATCAGGCTCATGTACCAAAACGCGATAGGGACTTGACTCTCCGCCTTTTTTTCTGAGGCAATCCATTGGATCACCCAGCGGCCGAAAAACAGCCCTTGCCCGAGAAATCCGATGGCAAGCCAGATATGTTCAATCGTGATGGTCATCATGGAGCCGTCAGGTGAGAGGGGCGGGACGAGCGCGACACACAGGAGGTGCAAGGTTGCCGATACTCAAGGTCCATGGAATCTTGTGTGTCGCCCATCTCTCGCCTTTTTCGCCGGTCCGGCCTGTCCGTCACTTGTTGCGGAATCTATACCGCAGCGCTCGAGTTTGCATCCAGCGCACGGCGATCAGGTCGTAGAGGCTTTTGAAGAGGCGGTTCCCCACACCGTATTTCGACAGGCCGTGCGCGCGGGGGTAATGGCGCACGGGCACTTCGGTGACCGTGAAGCCGTGCATCAGCGCCAGCGCGGGGAAAAACCGATGCATGCCGGTGAACAGTTGCAGTTTGTCCACGACGGCACGGCGGAAGATCTTCAACGAGCAACCGGTGTCGTGAACCCGATCGCCGGTGACCGCGCCACGCACGGCGTTGGCAATTCGCGACGACACTGTTCGCACGAGGTTGTCATGTCGGTTTGTCCGCCACCCGCACACGAGATCGAACGTTTTCACATGGGGAAGCAGTGTGCCGATATCAGCCGGGTCATTCTGGAGGTCGCCGTCGATCGTGATGACCAGATCGCCAGTCGAGTATTTGAATCCCGCGTCGAAAGCCGATGATTGACCATAATTGCGATCGAAATGCAAGACGCGCACTCTCGGATAGTCCGCAGCCAGCCGATCGAGCAGGTCGGAACTCCCGTCCGTGCTGCCGTCGTCGACGAAGAGGATTTCGAAGGGAGCTGAGCGTGATTCGTCACAGGACTCCAACGCTTTGAGCAATTGTTCAGTCAGTGGAACGAGATTATCTCGCTCATCCTTGATAGGGACGATGACGGAAGCCCATGGATGGGATGGCACGGTCATGCGGGGTAGATATTCCTGACACAGAAGGGGAACCATACAATCCCTCCGGCATTCTACAGAATGCCGGAGGGAGCGTCAAACAACCATGCGACCTGGTCTGCGCAACGGGCCCGAGGAGCGGGAACAGCGAGATGGGCCAGATATACGAGAGCTCGACTCCCGGGCTTCATTGAACGATCCGGAATCGGCTGGCTTGCACGTCGCACTTCTCTCGCATATCTCACTACGACTTCTCATCCAGAATGGTGAAGCGCATGGTGCCCATCAGACTCGTCTCGTTCACCTGTTCTCCCACGTGAATCTCCACTTTGTATCGGCCGGGCTTCCAGACGTCCTGTGGAGGGGAGAGCATGAGATAGCCGCTGTCGTCTTCCAGCGCAATGTGCATGGCATCCTGTCCGATCATCGCGGTGGGATCGAGGCCGGTTACCGCTTCCGGGAAGCAGCGCCCGAACACTTTGAACCCCTGATAATGCTGGTGGAGGCGGAACACAATGAAGACCGAAGGGGTATTGGGGCGGAACCGGTCGGTCGGTTGTACTGGCACGATCTCGTGCGTCCGTTGAAAGCCCAGTTCCTCGTCGAATCCTTCCGCCGTCGTAATGGTGCGAAACAGACCTTGCGGCGGGGCATCGAAGTCGTAGGGGGTCACGTCTTGTTGGCGGTTCTGAAAATCAGAAACGGGGGGGTTCTTCGTCATCGGCAACTCTGCTGCCAGGACTGCCGGTAGCGCCGGCAGCACCATGGCCATCACCGCTGCGATCGCCCCGTGCCTCGCTCGTCTCGCGACTCTCACCATAGCATCTTGGTACACTGACAGGCAGGGGCTGTCAAGGATAGGGAAGTCGTCAGTGGTCAGCCTTCAGCGGTCTATCAAGGTGAGGGAACCACTGGAGCAGTCCACTCGAGATCCATTGCCTAAGGCCGAAAGCGAATCGTTCTCGGCGAGCCGGTTGCGGCTGTTTCCCGCCATCTGCTAACATCCGACATTCTTGGACCTGGAAGCGAGAAGAGTGGGAAACACAGGGCGAGTGAGACCCAGGAAACGGGCAAGCCTCGCCTCTCTCTCAGGTTTCGCGACTTCGTGGATTTCGACCAGGATGTTGTGATGTTGCAGGACGCAGACGCCCTACCTCAACTCATCGGCGATTATAAGCCGGTCGATCGATGGCAAGTCCACATCAATACTCTCTTCTACCGTTTCCGGGGCGATCAGATCCGCAGCTTCTACCAAACGTTTGCCTCAGCCGACCATCGGCTCGCCCATGCGCTCGCGGCAGACTACTTCGAACAAGTCGTGAAGCGTGAGAAGTTACGGGGTAAAGGGGTAACGGGACAGAGGGGTAGCACAGAATCAGGTTACACCGATACCCCGGCTACCCCCCTATCCCCTGCCTCACCCCTCACGGTGCTGGAACTTGGTCCTGGCAACGGCAATCTCGCGGCCTCTTTCTTGAGCCACCTCAAGGTCCTCGACAAGGATGGAGTGATCTATCCCCACATTCGCTATGTGTTGGTCGATTGGGAGCAAGCGGTGCTCGATTCGGCCCTGGCTCACCCGGCGCTTTCGCCTCACCGCGACCGCGTTGAGACCCATCGAGGGACAGTGGATCGGCTCGATGGTATCGCAGACGGCAGCGTAGATCGGATCATTTGTAACGAACTGTGGAACGATCTTCCGACAAAATTGATGTCGCGCCAGGCGAACGATATTGAAGAAGAGTTCCTTCGACCGAATTTGAGCGAAGCCTTACATGGGAAGATTGCTGACTGGGCGACCTTTGTCCGGGCGTTCGATGCCATGGATATGGACGCGCTCAAGGGCTTCCCCCCCTTCCTCGACGACCTGGTGTGGGAGCGTGAATATCGGACGGTCGAATGGAAAGAGGCGCCCTACCGAAAAACCATCACGGAGTTTCTCAAGCGTATTGATGAACACGTTGTCGTTCCCGTCAATCTGGGAGCCTATGCCACGATCAAAGAAGCCAAGCGTCTCTTGGCTCCCGGGGCGATCGGGTTCAGCAGCTTCGATGCGGGTACCGCAGATATGCAGGTGTTGAACGATCCGGAGAAGCCCTGCTATGGCCAATTTGGCGGGCAACAGAGCTTCATGGTCAACTTTGCGTTAGCCGAAGCGGTCGCCAAGCAGTTGGAAGCCGGCACGATGATACTGGAGAGTCAGCGCGAGTTCGTGGGGCGTAGCTTGGGCACCAACGTCTTGACGCTCATGGATCTCATCGCCACCCATCCGTCCGCCGGTACGAGAATGGCGCCGTGGGAGCAGGACCGCTTGATGCTCAAGACTCTCCGCGCATTGAACGAGACCTATCGGAGCCCCTATGCGCGCCATCTGGACTTCCCCATTCCGTTGGAGATGCCGCCGGAGGAACGCGATGCGCTCCAGGCCCTTGTGCGCTCGCTCGCGCCGACAGGCATTCCAGACACTGTCGCCTATCTGACAGAGGAAGAATTGGCGCTGGCCTCGAAGGACCTTGAAGACATCGGCTACGACCCTCAGTCGTTCATGATTGCCTTGACCGCACCACCGAGCCCTGTGGATTACTTTCATGCCTACGTCAAACCTCGCTGAGTCTTCGAGCAGGATGCCGATCTAAACCGCCAGCCTGTCGTGTTCGTGTGGTTTCTCTGGTCAATCCGCTTCATCTGGTAAATAGACGAGATGGACTGGATAGACCAGAAGAAGGCTCCTATAGCCTGCTGGAGCCAAGCCCCTAGACTTTTTGCAGAATTTCTGCTTGACTCAGTAGGAGTTCTTCTATAGCCTTTACAGCCTTCTCCTCGTATGAGGAAAGTTCCCACCGGTCGATCGATTGAATGCTGCAGTGTGGGTGGACTTCGGTGGGACAAGAAGAGAAAGCGAGCGACTGATGTTTGGATCGTTTGGATGGATGGAATTGATGCTGATTCTGTTCATCGTCTTGATCATTTTCGGCGCCGGTAAAATTCCGCAATTGGGTGAGGGGCTTGGAAAGGCCATCAAAGGATTCAAGAAGAGTGTCAATGAGGCCGATGCAATTGACGTGACACCTCCTCCGTCCGATGCGCCTGAAGCCCCGCCTTCACAGGTCTCGCAAGCTCAGAACACCCCACCGGGCACGACCCAGGTTCAATCGGAGAAGCAGGTCAAGCAAGGTTGAAAGTGCGGTGATGGGTGACCAGTGATAAGCCGACGCAGCCCGAACCGATCACCCATCCCCGATCACGTATCATTGGTTATGAACCATGTTTGGATTGGGCGCCGGCGAAATTCTCATTATCTTAGTGATTGCATTCTTGCTGTTCGGTCCCAAGCAGTTGCCTGAAGTCGTTCGCCAGGTCGGGAAGGCGGTCAAGGGGTTCAAGAACACGGCGGAAGACTTGCGGAAGACCGTCGAACCAGAACTCAACATGATCCAACAGGAAGTGAAGACGGTCGAGCAGGACTTTCAGGCCTCGATCAAAGACGCAGAAGAACAGATCAATGCCGTCACCACGCCGGCAGAGAAACCGGATGATTCGAAGGGATCATCAACTCAGGCGTGAGTGTAACCCCGGATCAGCATTTTAAGCGAGCCGTTCTGAGATAGAGCCAGTGTGAATGTCGACCTCTACTGTGCCCGCCGCAGACCCCTGTCATCTCATTGGTATGAAGGATACGGCTATCTATGAGGTAGTCGAGGGGCATCCTCTGCGTAGCGTCTTAACCACAACACAATTTGTCTCAAGGGTCCAGGATAAGGCTAGTTAATATTGGCTGGCCTCCCCATACCCGTATGTGAATTCTAGGAGGACCCTTGTGAGAACGATCAGACGAACAAGGTGGGCATGTCTGTCCAGTTTCTGGAGTGCAGCATTGATCATAGCAGGGATGTCATTAATCCCCGCCCCGGCACAGGCCGCCTATGAATTGCCGGCGGGCGAAAAAATTACCCATGCCGCGGTCGTGGCCCGAGCCATTCCGGACAAAGAGGCCTACGAACTCTACGATCCGAAGATCGGGAAGAATTTCGACATCTCGAAGTTCTGGATGCGCGCCGACCTTCGCGTGCGGTATGAATTTCGGAACAATACTTGCTTCGGTAGCGCCATGGTTACGAGCGCCGCCGCCCCTGTGGGCAATGCGGCCTGCAACAGTCCAAACCACGGCACGACTCCGAATGGAGAAGCGGGCAAGGCGAATGAGTCCTTCGCCTTACAGAAGACGCGTTTGGGTTTCGGCTATGACATCTCACCTGACGTGAATTTCTACTTGGAGATCATCCACTCAGCCGTGTGGGGCGGCAACGGGCTCCAGGGTACCCCGCTCAATGACAATCAGAGGACCAATAGCGGAGCGACCGGGACTGGCTTCGGCAACGGCGGAGTCCTGGGCGTCCGAGCCGGCTATATGTTGATTCGGAACTTTGCGGGGATCCAAGACCTGAGCGTGAAGGCTGGTCGGCAATATGTGGTGTTCGGCAGCCAATCGATATTCGGCGCTTTCGACTGGTCCAACACAGGATTCTCCTTTGACGGGGTCATGTTGCAATACAGTACCAAGGCCTGGGATAGCAACCTTGGTTGGTTCCGCGCCTCTGAATCCGACCTCGGGCAAGGATCGCCTCTCGGCGCGCTTACGACGAACCTTCCTGTTTCTGGTAGCACGAACCCCAAACTGAATAACGGCAGCGCGAACATCGATTCCGACGTGATCGTGTTCTATAACCAGATCAAGTCGGTGCCGGGATTTGTAATCGAACCCTACTACATCCTCTATTCCAACCGGTACAACTCGGGGGACAACAGCAACCAGGGTCTCGGTACACCGAAGCACTCGAATCAGACTCGTCATATGGTCGGAAGCCGGATCGAGCTGCGGAAAGACAACTTTGACGGATACAACGAGACGATCTACCAGTTCGGTGAAATGGGCGACAACGGCGGGCCGAGCGCAGGTTATGGCAACCAAAAATATCTCCACATCAATGCCTGGGCGACCAGAACCTGGATCGGCTATACCGTGTACGAGTGGGATTGGAAACCTCGGTTGGCGTTCAACTTCGACTATGCCTCGGGCGATGGCCGGGCAAACTGCACAATCGGTGGGAACACTGATTGTAAATCTGCCAACACGTTTGAGAACTTGTGGGGGACCAATCATATTCACATGGGTTACATGGATACCATAGCCTGGAAGAACATGATGAAACCCTCAATTAACCTCCAATTCCGTCCAACCAAGGATGATCATATTGAAATTTGGGCCACCAGCCTGAACCTGGCCAATACGAAGGATAACTGGTACCGTGCCGCACAGGGTGTGTATGTCTTTTCAAGGACGGACAATACCAAGCGGCACCTTGGCAACGAATTGGACTTCATTTGGACGCGCTTTTTCATGGATGGCAAGTTGTCCTTCCAAGCCGGCTATGGTCACCTCTTCGCCGGTTCGTATATCAAGGAGAATCTGGGCACCAACACCGATCAGGATTGGGCCTATGCTCAGCTCTGGGTGAACTTCTAGCAGGACGCTGAAAAGGCCTATCTTCTCACCAGCCCACCCCGGCAGTTACTTCACCCGCCCGCCCGGAGGTTGCCAAGACAACCTCTTCGCCCAAGGACGCGCCTTGTCCCATGCGGTGTCCCGATTCGCTCAGAGGCGCAACGTAAGGATGAAGCCCTATGGAGGGTGATTTACTCCAACACATCGTGAGGTTGGAAAGGGGGATTCAAGGAAGGGACTGTGTCCAGCGTGTGATCTCCGAGCCGGCTCTCGGCCGACTCGGAGGACGATGAGGACCTCTCAGAGGATTGTCAGTTAACTGTATTGTCCCACAGGTCGCACTGTTTGATCGCCCAAAACACCGCTTCTTTGAGTTTCTTCAACGGGACGTTCTCCGGATCGCGTATGGCTTGTAGTCTCTTGTCGAGATCGTAGAGCGGTTGGACCGATCGTTTGTCCGGAATCTTTCCCAAGGCCCAGGCCACTTCCGTGAGCACGGACCAGTCCGTCTTGGGATCCTTGAGCTTGGCCAATAACGGCAGCACGACTGAAGCGTCCCCATGCATTCCGCCGAGTTGGCCCAACCCCTTGGCTGCTGCGGCTTGCACATCGAGGTCCGGTGACGTATTCATGGTTTCAACAAACAGTGGAATACCCTCTTTGCCGAGATTGCTCATTGCCCCAATCGCGTGCTTCGCCAGATCACGATCCCTCAGCGCCTCTTTCAATTTCGGTACGGCCTCGTCGGCTTGCATCTCGCCTAAGAGAGAAATAATTTTCAATTTTCTGGCCTTCGATGTATCGGATCGATCAAGCAACTTGAGAAGCCGCGCCGGCTGACCCCATTCAGCGGCCAGCAACAAGGGAAGTTCGTATGTCTCGAGCACGTCCCTCAATTTGCCCAGGGCATAGATTCCAGGATCTCCTGCGTTGGCCGATTGCGCGGCTTGGCCCGCATCTTCAAACTCGGTTCGAACCTCTTTCTGCCATTTGACCTTCATGTCACCGAGAAGATAGGTCATCTGACAGGCGGGGCCTTTCCACAGTCGAGACGGAGCATCAGGCAAATCCGCATCCCCCCCAGCCGAAGTGGTGCCTTCCCATGTTTTCCGCTGTTCGCATTTTACTTTGACCACAGCGTCATGGGGTTTACCGGCCTCTTGTACAACCGTGAATCCCAATTCGCCAATCCGGCGAGCGACAAGCTCAGTAATCGGCGCAGCGTCAACGGCTCCCTGGTCCGTAAGGGCAATCGCCTCAACACGCAGGGTTTGAAGCCTCTCCAGCAGCGCTTTCTGCTCCGCCGTGAAGTAGTCTCGGTAGGCCCATGAAGGAGGAGAGGGAAGTGCCACAACACTAAAAGCCAGTGCTGAGAGCAGCAGTGCAATGCGTATCATGCGCATCCTAACCAGTATACGGGCGATGAATGACGCATGCGACCTGATTATACCTGTCATTGGAGGTTCAGGCTACCGTAGGTTGAATTGGGCCCTTTAATGGTTTCTGCATCGGCGCATCCTTTCCGCTAGTTCAAAAAATAATCCCGATAGTACCTCATTGGCATGCAATTTTGAATTGAGGAGAATGTGCGCTGCTCATCGACAGGGCAGTTAATTATGAAACAGATTGGACAACGCGAAGGAACGGCACGAAAGTGCAGATTACACTTTTTTTGTTCTTGGGCGCACTGTCTGTAAGTGCTGCTGCACTAGCAGATACTGGGGTTCAGATGAATCTTGTTGATGAGAATGGTGTCGGGAAAGGGATTGGGCAAGTCACAATCAGTGAAACGCAATACGGCCTCGAGTTCAGCCCCACCATCACCGGTCTACCACCGGGGTTACATGGGTTCCATGTGCATGAAAACCCAAGTTGCGAGCCGAAGGAAAAAGACGGCAAAAAAATGCCAGCATTAGCGGCTGGCGGCCACTATGATCCAGCTGGCAGCAAACACCATAATGCGCCCCGCGTGACGGTCACCTTGGGGATTTGCCTGCATTGTCCGCTGATGCAAATGGCAATGCCAGTCCAGTATTGGCACCACGTGTGAAGATGGCCGACCTTATGGGCCGCGCGCTCATGATTCATGTAGGAGGAGATAATTACGCGGATCAACCGGCTCCATTGGGCGGTGGGGGGATACGTTGGGCTTGTGGCGTCATTCAAGCCCCCTGATTTGTATGGGAATTCGCTGAGCCGATAATGGTGTGGTGTCCGGATTCTTCTTCGAGTCCCGTTGGAGACACCAGGACATTACGGTATGGGCTGAATGGAATTATTGGACTGGAAACGAAATGATAATTCCTCCCATCACGTCGTACAGCTTGTAGTCCCGCTTCGTGCTTAGCTCATGGCTGTTGTGGCAGGCGACACAGCTGGTGGAAACAGCCCGGTCTGCAAATATCGCTTTAAAAAAAGATTTGTCCCCTTCGGTAATCATTCCCGTATAGGGCTTCCGGGGATTCTTTG
>OELA01000115.1_pt2 | contig 27047 bp, 37 predicted proteins | sample 1503161 | NCBI WGS metagenome assembly OELA01 (sample SAMEA104379559, study PRJEB20068) | metagenome | biome: 1000743; feature: 77; material: 1998 | place: USA | collected 2012 | depth 25 m
ATACTGATTATTGACGACGGGACTGGTTGCCGAGCCCTCTTGGAGGCCCAGCTGGCGCAAGAAGGCTATGCCGTGCACACGGCCTATTATGGAGTAGCAGGATTGCCGGACCAGGTGCGGAAACGACGCTTCGACGCAGTCATCGCAGATGATCACATGCCCGGGTTCACCGGCCGCGAGTTTGCCAAGTTCTGCGGGATCACGTGGCCGGACACTCCCCTCATTCTCCTGATAAGGGATCGCAACTCCTCGACGGACTGTGCAGATGAATCCGGTGCGGCAGACTGCATTCGTACACCCTATGAAGTGGCCATGCTCCTGAGCGTGCTGGGCAGAGTGACGCAACCGGTTTCGACCGAGCACGCATCCTCCCCATGGCCGAGATAACATACTGAAGGTCGGGCGCGGGCATCACAATATTTCCGGACATGCGTGCGATCCGACAAGGAGGAGCACACGATGGATGTCCACAACACAAGAATTCTGGTCGCAGAAGATGGCGAATCCAATCGAAACCTACTGGCACGTCTGCTTGAACAGGCACAGTACGAGATCTATCTCGCCGCTGACGGGCATGAGGCATTGCAGTATATGTTCAGAGAAGTGGTTGATGTGGTTGTGACGGACTGGCATATGCCCAGACTGAGCGGTGCAGACTTCCTTTCCTTTAGCCGAATTCTCTGGCCGGACATTCCCGTCATCATTGTTTCGGCTGACGCTGCCCCTTCTCTTGAAGGAATTCCACGAGGGGCCTTCGCATGGCTCATCAAACCATATAGGAGGGAAGAATTATTGCAGGTCCTCCGAATGGCTGCCCAAACCACCGCGCATCGACACCGGGAACAAGCCGTCAGCACGGCAGTACGGCCATGACCACGTCACGTCTCCTTCATCCATCATGGGTGACTGGTATAGAGCCGCTTTCCCTATCCAATCAATCTGAGACCATGACATCGCAGGCCGATCGTGCAATTCCGAGCTTCCGTTAGGGTGAGCGTCAAGCGGTCAGCCGACCCATCGGATTGACAGGCCGCCAGAAGAGACGTAGGCTGATCGGACGTGAAGGCAAGAATGTGATCACAAGGACTGACAGCGGGGGACTGGTGTTGGGCAGCCTCCTCATGATACTCGGCTGCTCGACGTCACCAACTCCTGCAACGAACCCCGATGCCGTGCGGCAACATGCCGACAAGGCCTTTCAACAACTACGGGCGCAAGAACATCCGCAGCAACAAGGCGACCCCCAATCCACACCTCAAGCTTCGAATTCTGAAGGCACTCCCTCCATCCCCGCACCGTCCACTCAAAAGGGAGTGCACATTCCGTCCGCCGAGATTGGGCCATCCGACGGCGAGCACATCCGTGCCACGGGCTATGGTGATCTTGCGAAAGGGCTCTACCTGTGCCAACACTCGGCTGATTTGGCTGCGCGGGTGGAATTGTCGAAGCTCGTCCGGGTCCAGGTCACAGAAAAATCAGTGGATCGGATCCGCGAGCGGACCGGGAAGGACGCCGAGCAAGACATTGAAGTTGTCCGTGAAGGCCTGGTAAACGAAGTCCTGACCGGCGTGCGGATCGTCAACCGCAATGTGGATAAGGACGCGGGCACCTGTTCCAGTACTGCGGTGATTCCAAAGAAGAACCTCAGCAGCGCACCGGTTTCCAGCGGCGACGCGAACCTCAGTGCGCCGCAATAACGATCTCCTCGCGTAACTCCACCGCGCCAGGAAAAACTACCACCCCTGTTTCATCGAATGATGTCCTTCAGCGCCGGTTTTTTCCGACCTGGTGCTCTACGAATCGTTTGAGGACTTCGGCGGTTGTGGCGATTTCGCCGAAGATACCGCCTTCCAGGCCGATCATGGCCAACGCAGACTTGTGCAAGGCTGGATCGCTCGACGCGCAGGCGTCGCCCACAGTAATACAACGATAGCCGAGATCGACGGCGGCCCGCAGCGTCGAACTGACACAGACTTCGGTCGTGATGCCCGTCATGATCAGCGTCTCAATGCCGCGCGCCGCCAGAATCTGTTGCAGCGTCGTGTGCCCGAACGCACTGTAGCCCGGCTTGTCGATGACAATTTCACCCGCCAAGGGACATAGGTCATCCACGAAATCATGCCCGACTTCGCCTCGCACCAGCAGGCGGCCGAGCGGGCCTTTCGATCCGATTTCCGCGCCGGCCCGGCGGCTGCGCTCCAGCTTGTACAGGGGACAATCGGAAAGGTCCGGCAAGTGGCCTTCGCGGGTATGCACTATCTGCAGTCCGGCTGTGCGCGCCGCACAAAGCACCCTTTTGACGAGGGGGATGACCGCGACCAGAGGTGCAAGGTCGAGTCCCGCCCGTGCCATGTAACCCTCCGGCCGCAAGAAGTCGCATTGCATGTCGATCACCAGCAAGGCCGTGCGGTCTGGCGTCAAGGAATCGAGGAGGCTCATGATTGACCGGCCCATTCAATACAATCCGATCACGAAGACTCCGCTCTTCGGACAAGCCAAGTTGATCCGCTATTATAATGGGAATTTGGGCGGTCTCGTCCTCCCACAGTGAAGGTGACCGGAATCGAGCAGTCGGTACCCTCGTGCTAGGTACTCACCGCGCCCCTTTGAGTTGAGATCGGAATCACCTGTTTGAAGGGAGTGCGTGGGCCATCCGGAGTGCTGACTCGGCTATTTCCGATGACGCCGACATCCTGTTAGAAGTCCGGGTGAAACCGGATGGCGAAATTGAACAATATGAGCGATACGGACAGAGGCTCAGTAGTCGAGTCCCAACTTGGAATTGGAATCACGCAGATGCTTGCGAACCCGGACTTGTTCGTGGTGCTTGCGTAACAGCTGACGCCGAATGACGTCACGATCCTCGGCCACGATGCGCACCAATCGATCGACATCCTCTGCATGCTCACGAACCAATTCGGACAGCTTTGCCATTTGGCTCTCAAGATGCTCCAACCGTCCGAGGGCATCCTTCCGGCGGTCCACAGCCAGCTTCTGAACGACCTTCTGCTTTACGAGCGACGTCACCAGTACATCCCGCTTCATGCTCACTCCTTTGCTCGAATACTCACGGACCTTTCTCTACTCTCCAGAGTAGTATCGTCTCAGATCCTCGCGATGTCAACGAGTGTGCTTTCTTTCTATTTCCTCAGCGTCCTGTTACAATTCTCCGCAATGCCGAACATGTTCACCATGGTGCTGGCGGGTGGGAAAGGCGAACGTCTTTACCCCCTCACTGAACATCGGGCCAAGCCGGCGGTCCCCTTCGGCGGGAAATATCGTATTATCGATTTTACGCTCAGCAATTGCCTCAACTCCGGGCTTCGAAAAGTCGCCGTCCTCATCCAGTACAAATCCCACTCGCTCGACCGTCATATTCGCACGGGCTGGAGCGTCTTCAACACCGAACTCGGCGAATTCATCGCGTCGATTCCACCCCAGCAGCGAATCAGTGAAGAATGGTACCAAGGCACAGCCGACGCGGTCTATCAAAACATGTTTCTCCTCGACAGCGAACAGGCGGACTATGTCCTGATTCTTGCCGGCGACCATATCTACAAGATGAATTACATGGAGATGTTCTATTGGCTGGTCGCGAAAAGTGCCGATGCCGTGGTGGGCGCCATCGATATTCCAATCGAAGATGCCCAGCGATTCGGTGTGATCCACGTGGATCAGGATTACCGGATTACGGATTTTCAGGAGAAGCCGGCTCACCCGCCGTCAATCCCCAACGATCCGACTCACGCCTTTGCGTCAATGGGCATCTACCTGTTTCGTACCAGCGTCCTCCGCGAGCACTTGATCGCCAACGCCCAGGAGGGCGGGAGCCACGACTTCGGGAAAGACATCATTCCACGAATGATTCGCGATCATCGTGTCTACGCCTATAAATTTATCGATGCCAACAATAAAGATGTGAAATATTGGCGGGACATCGGAACCCTGGACGCATACTGGGAAGCGAACATGGATCTCGTCGCGGTGGATCCCCTCTTCAATCTCTACGACCAGCAATGGCCGATTCGGACCTATCAAGGACAGTTTCCACCGGCTAAATTCGTCTTCGCGCAAGACTATCAAGGCGGCAGGATGGGTGTGGCTCTGGATTCCATCGTCTGCGGCGGCTGCATCTTCTCCGGCGGCCGGGTGCAAAACTCCGTGGTCTCACCGAATGTCCGAGTGCAGGACAATGCGGACGTGCGCGAATCGATCATCATGGAAAATGTCGTCATCGGCGCACGGAGCAGGATCAGACGGGCCATCATCGACAAGGATGTCATCATTCCGCCCAACTCGGAAATCGGGTACGACCGGGAGGCCGATGCCCAGCGATTTACCGTCACCGAATCCGGTTTGGTCGTGATTGCAAAGGGAATGAAACTGCATGCCTCCCTCGATTCATCCGGTTGATCTGATTCTCGCTCTTCGCGACAAGCACTTAACCCCTGCCATCGTGTTCCTGACGTCGCGTCGCGCCTGCGATGAAGCGATGCAGGCCTTCGATCACAGCAACATTCTTCTTCCACCTGTTCGTCAGCAAGCGATCGCCGCCGTGCTGGAAAAGGTGATCGTCCAATATCCCAGCATCGCCGAGCACCCGCTCATTCCGACCGTCCAGCGCATCGGTGTCGCTGCACACCATGCAGGCCATCTCCCCTCGTGGAAGATCGCGGTTGAGGAACTGATGCGTCACGGCTGCCTCGATGCGGTCTTCGCGACCACCACACTGGCCGCCGGAGTCGATTTCCCTGCGCGGACGGTCATCATCACGCAGTCCAGCATTCGCAAGTCACGCGACTTCACGGACTTGACAATCGGCGAGGTGCAGCAGATTGCCGGCCGCGCAGGACGCCGCGGGAAAGACCTCGTGGGCTTCGCCATCGTCACTCCCTCGCCTTACATCGATCTCCACGTACTCACCAAAGGCTTTACCGGCCATCCGGAAGCGATCAACAGCCAATTTGTCATCAGTTATCCGATGGTCCTGAACCTTCTGAAAGCCCATCCCCTCGATCAAATCCAGCCGATTCTCGCCAAAAGCTTTGCGCAATTTCAGCTCAACCAGCGCGCCGAGGTTCTGGAACGCAAGTTGGACGATCTGCGCGATCAGATGGAGCCATTCGGGCCACGCGTCTGCACCGACTGGATCACAGAATGGCAGACCTTCGACCAGGTCCGCCGGCAGAAAACGCACCGTGCCCCCATCAGGAGACACGAACCACCGGAAGTTGCCGCACGCTTTCACTTTCTCACCCCCGGTCGCGTCGTGGGTATCGGACGCAGTCGAGGCGTAGTCCTCCGGCAATATCGCAGCAAGGGACAGAAGAGCCCGATGATTACGGCACTGCGTCTAGGCGGCGGCATTACCGAATCTCCCGCCGCCACCGTGACTGAAGTGTCCGACCGCGTCCTCGACTGCGTGGATGCGCCGGTCTATCCCTGGTGCACACCGGAGAGCGTGGAAGAATTACTCCGTCACCTGGAGGAGCTGCCGGGCAGGCTGCCGGAGCTTCCCATCCTGGTTCCAAAGGATGATGAGCCGATTCCGGATGCCATCGTGCAGACCTTGGGCGACTTTGCCTGCCCAACCTGTCCTTCGCGTTCCGCCTGTCAGAGAGACTATCCTCGCGCGTCCAAACTTCGCCAGGAACAACAGCGCCACCTCAAATCAATTCAGGCACTGCGCACAAGTCTCTGGCACCGTTTCCAGGAGAAAATCGACGTCCTGCAACAGTTCGGGTACCTCACGCCGACAGCCCATCTGACCGATGTCGGCGAATGGGCCAGGCTCATCCGCATCGACCATTCGCTGCTCATCACGGAGTTGATCAGAGCGGAGGCGTTCAGCGGAGCCGATCCCTCGATGCTGGCCGCCGTGATGTCGAGCATTGCGCACGACGACGATCGCCCCGGCGCCTTTCCTCGCGTCAGTCCCGGATTGGGTTCCTTGCTCGGGCAGGTCCGAAAACTGGCGATGTCGCTATCGCCGCATGAAGAACCCCCGCTGTTGCGGGCCGATGTCGCCGCGGTCACGGAACGATGGATCGGCGATCCCACGCTGACATGGATCGGTCTCTGTAAGAGCACCACGATGGCTGAAGGGGATATCTATCGCCTCTTGGCACGAACGTTGGAATTCCTGTCACAGCTGCACACACTCAAGGCCACGCACCCCGGATTGGCGGATACCGCCTCCCGTGCCATCGTCAACCTGCGCCGGGGTGTGCTGGAGGAATTGCCATGAGAAATGACGTGAGGGGTGAAGCGTCAGGGGTAAGGGGGTCAGACTCGGATCGAGGCGAAGCCAGCGGCATCCATCGCCTCACGCCTTACGTTTCACGCCTAACGAGGAAATCATGACTACCCAAGAACTAGAACAACTCCTGGCTCAACAACCGATCGCGCTGTTGCACCGACTTGCACGCGGGCGTGTGCAGCGGCATTTCCGCGCAGGCAAACGCCGCCTGATCGAAATTTTATTGCGCCACTCCGCCGAGAACCGTGCAGGGTTTGAGTCCGACCTGCTGACCCTGATCGGCGAGCGACAGACTCGCCCCGTTCCACCAACACCGCAACCGCCTGTCACGCGGAAGCCGAAACCCTCTGCACCGCACCATCGCACGATTCACAAGCCGGCCGAGCAGGATCATGAACCGTCCATTACCCTCTCAACCTGGTTAGAGGGATTGGGGGTACCGCCTCCGCAGACCTTTGTCCCGGACGCCTGGCAAGAAGAGGCCATTGCCAAACTGAGAGAGAATGATGTCGTCGTGAGCGTCCCGACGGGAAGCGGAAAGACCTATGTTGCGGTCGAAGCGGCTCGTCGGGCCATGGCGGAAAATCGCACCGTTATCTATACATCCCCGCTCAAAGCCCTTTCCAATACCAAGTACACGGAGTTTTCAAAAATCTTTGGTCCAGAGCAGGTCGGCATTCTGACCGGTGATCGGCGCGACAACGGACAAGCGCCCCTGCTGATTATGACGACGGAAATCTTGCGGAATTTGCTCTACGATGCCGGAGGCGGTGAGATCGACATACGATTGGATACGTTAGGCCTGGTCATTTTGGACGAGTCGCAATATATTGCAGATCCGGAGCGGGGCGTTGTCTGGGAAGAAACCATCATCTTTTGCCCGAGCCAGGCACGGCTGCTCCTACTCTCCGCCTCAATCGGCAACCCCCACGATATTGCCGAGTGGCTCACCTCGATCAGACCGACTCCCTGCCACTTGGTCCGCCATAGTACACGAACCGTCCCGCTTCGCGCCGGCTACTTACATCCAAACGGCAAACTCACACCGCTCTTCCGCACCGTCGGCATTCCCCACGGCCATCCAAGCCATCTCCATCCGGAAGCCAAACGGCTCTTTGCCCAATACGAAGACGAAACACTGCCGACAGGACGCCGCCGGTAACCGTCGAGAATAGACGCTTAAAATATCAGGCTGAGGCTGGCGGTAAAGCCATGCCGCAATGATTCGAACTGAGTGAGGGGGAAAGATTCAGTAGATCCTACAGCAGGATGAGTGGTGAGGTGACCACTCACGACCCGATTATAATACATACGGTATCCCAGGTTCGCCGCAAGGTTTGTCGTGATCATAAAACGTGCACCGACGTCCGCATCCACTCCCACCCCGTAACCCACCATTGAGAAACTCGGGTCCTGGCTGAGATCTCCTCGCAGGTGATGCACATCCTTATTGTCGAGGATGCTCGCTGGAATGAATGCGAGCGTGCCGAGCACACTGAGGCGTCTGGTCAGCCGATATTCTGTTGAGGCACCCACCCGAATCGAGTGCCAATTGGTCGTGTTGGTGATGACCGTCTGTCCTTGGAAACCGCTTGCGCCAGGTGGAGCACAGGGGGGCAGGCCTGGAATAGCACTCGGATCGCAGGCCACCTGCGTCACTCCCGTGGCTTCATATTTCGTGTGCCAAAATTGATATCCGCCAAACAGGTCCAGCCAACCCCGATGGTTCGGATATTCAGCGACCCTAAAACCGCCGTCCGCGTTTAGGTACCACATGTTGTCACCTGATAGGTCGCTATTGGTACGCGAAAACAACCTTTGACCTCCGTTTGATCCGAAATCGTCATCCGTAAGTTTGCCACCGCCGATACCGGCATACCCAAAGTTCAATCGTCCAAACACCCGTGGGGTAACCCATACTTTGGCCGTGAGATCCACCACGGTCGTCCCCACATCCTTGTAGGTCAGCTTGGACGTTGGATCACCTAACCCTGGAACCGATGACGCATTGTGTGCCCATCTGGTGTCGCCGACACTGAACCAGGTTCCGGCGCTCAGTTCGACTCTGGGACGTCGTTCCTCGGCCGGCTCCTGAGCGGCGGTAATGAATGGGGACAGTATCGCCACCGAACAACCGATGACGCACAGGCCGATCAGTCGACTCCACCCATTCATCGTCTTACTCCACCGCGTTGAATAATCACCGTATCCACACAGCGCTCTACGGTCTCAGGCATCACACGCTGACAGGCGGATCTTATATCATCTTCGATAAATTTCCGCTGGAGGTATGCCGAGAGGACAACGAGCCATGACCCGATCAGCAACACGAGTATGGATCCCAGAATCCAATACCACAGAGGCCATCGTTGTTGACTTGGAATATTCCCTGCCGAGTCAGATGACGAACTCTCCTCCGAAACCGCTTGTAGATGTTGCATCGAAGCCATACGTCTGGCCCGTCCTGGGCCTGTGCGATCCACGACTTATTCGACGACTCCGTGGCCACCTTTCTGCAGCTCGTCAAAAGTCTACACGAGACGCAGAGTTCTGAATACTCTTTTGGAATTCTCATCTCTCGTGCATGAATAGCATCTCGAATGGATGGCACCATAGCTTTAACCGAGAATGTCAACTTCGAGTCAGACTTTACTGGGTATACGGCCTACCGAACGACCACCTCTGGGAGCAATGGCACACTCATATCGATGTTATGCAAAACCACGACACGTCATATCTCAACAGGACTGCACACTGGGACACACCATCCTCAATCACCACCTTTAACCTCCAGCCAGGTTGACCCCACGATCGCATCGCCTGTGTACGGGGTGCGTGCCTGTATGTTATCGGTTCTGTCTATCGAGAATCTCACCTTGACTCCCTATAGGCAGCATCTCCCTATGGTATCGTCACGCGCTCTTAGCTCAATGGATAGAGCACCAGACTACGGCTGAACATGAAGGGGTTTGCTCAAGTCCACGATGACAGGGGCAATCCCCATGTCAATAGTGGTGATATACGGTTTCCGTATTTAGCCGTTCTTGCTCCTGTTCGTTTCATTTCCTGCCCGCTCATCGCACCTTCTAACACCGCAATAATGCCTGCAAGAAACCTTCACTCGCCCTCCGTACCGCAGAAAAAATCAAATTCCTAACCCGCGTGGGAACCGAATCAAACGGCGTACCAGTTTTTTGACCGTTCCAAAATGTGTGTCGTTTGTACAGCACCTCTCGATCCGCCCTTGTATCCCGTTTCTTTCCTTTGTCAACATCCCATAGCAAAACTTTCTCAACCAACCGGCCGAAGTCTCGCCCATATTCATCACACTCTCCCATGACAGGAGATCCACATGACAAAACGCAAACAATCGTGGATGACCATCGCTAAGAAGGTTCTCGACAAGTCCGCGGTGCAGAATATCGGTGATGGAGGCGGTGGACAATCCGCCTTAGTGATGCCTTGTAGAGGCGTAGGCTTCTCTCTGTGGTGGAGCAAGGCAGCGGCTGAGACATGGAAGGGTCGGCTAGACCGATGGGGGTGCTGCGGTGGGGGCCACCCGTGGACACATCGAATTATTGATCTCTCGGTAGTCGCTGCCTTCTACAATTGAATGCTGCCCGCACTTCCGCTACCGCCACCCCCTGCTCACCGGCTAGCCTTTCGCCACTCCCACGGCGGCACCGGGCGAGCCTCAGTCCACAATCCCTTTCGCGCTTTCCTTGCTTCTGTTTCTAGACCTTCCTGCGCGGGTGTGAAGATGGCTCACAACATTCTTTACCTCAAACTATTGCCCTCGTAACGGTTTATGAATTGAAATGACCATGCTAGGCTAGCGGAACAGTTTACCAACCACTATACAGGAAGATGTCACATGACAAAAATATTGAAGATTATCTATCTCCTCCCACTCCTATCCCTCGTTGCCATGCAAGTCGCCGCGCAAGACTCACCAGCACACTTCTACGAGTTATCCTTCGTTTATCCAGGTCAATTGAATGGCCCTACTATGCTTGTAAGGGAAGGTCAACCAGCAACCATGATCAGTGGAAAAGATGAAGCTGGTGGTTCAGAAAGAAGGATCTTCGTTCTTGTCCGACAAACCGACGACTAGAATAAGGCTCTTCTCACTGTAATGCACTTTTCTAAGAGCAGTAGGGGTTGGCTCTTGAAGTCCGAGTCTGAACTCGTGCTTGGCGAGAATCAAAGTACACCTGTTCAGCTAGCCGAAGGTTCTCACGAATCGGACCTTATGGCGGTAGCGATCAAGCAAATCTCCCGAGACGAACTACCCAAGGCCTGTAATGCATTTGACAAAAAAAGCGAACAGAAAAGGTTCTCCCCTCATCATTGTCCTCTTCGAAGCCCGAGGCAAAACTGTTCACATGCTGTATTGGCCAGGGTAGTAGTGGATGCCAAGTCTATTGTTGTGGCGGGTGTTGTAAAGAGCCAGTTGCGTGCGCAGAAGCATCGTGCTGTCCATGAGAGCCTCCGGCTAGGTCCCAAGAGAGCAGAACAAGTATAAGGGTCGCAAAGCACGAAACGTACGGTGAGCCCGGCGAAGCTGTACATCCTTCAATGCCAAATCCAGTGGTACAAGGTCCGACAGGTCGAGCCATTGCCCTCGCCCTGCCTTCCGATAGACCCACGAGGGCAACCGAGAGAGGAGCAACTCACACTCCCTTTCTTCACTCTCAGGCGCCCCTCTCATACCCTTCCAGCACCGTATCACCCGCACATATCTCCGATACCCCCAGCACCAGACATCCTTAACGAACGTGTGATTGACGTGGGTGCCGTCGTAAAGAGGTCTCTCACAACATCCACCCACTCTCGCCCATCATAATACCCGCTGTATTGTGCTCTTCGGTCGCCCCCTCTTTAGGAGTAGTGCTAACGGGGACTATCGGCGAGGCTCCTGTTTCGCTATTGTTCACCGAAATAGCGACTCCGCGTTGCCAGGAACGAATACGAGCTAGACCTATCCGGCAACTTCCATCTCACTCCCGGAGGTACCTGAATGAGTCATGACATACGGATCATTCCTCTTCTTATCGGATTGCTCATCTTGCTACTGGTGGCTCCTTTTGAGGTGTCAGCCGAATTTTATGCCGATGGATACAGTGGAGCGGTCTTCACGAACAATACGGATTTGACAATTAGGAGCAGCCAAGGTTCCACCGTCACAAATCAGAATTTGAAGGTGAATGACACCTGGACGGCTGGCGGACGTGCCGGCTATTGGTTTGACAGCGTGGACTGGCTGGGCCTAGGGCTCGATGTGTTCTACTTTAACGTCAAGGCCCCCAGTCAATTGGTCCCAAGCACGGTCACCGGCCTCGGTTCCACCACCACGACGCTGGCACCAGTGGATTACTCATTGCCCGTCATGGGAATCGGCTTTGATGTGCTTCGGTTGCGGCTCCCTCTGCTTCGAAGCGAAGAGTTCACGCATGGCCGATTGCAACCGTACCTCAGCGTCGGGCCTGCACTCTTTGTGACCTGGGCGGGGACAGCCAAGAACGTGCAGCCACAAAATCAGCACGCCACCGATGTCAACGTGGGCGTCAAAGCTGAGGGAGGTATTGCCTTCATGCTTACCCAGACGGTCGGCCTATTCACGGAATATCGCTTCACGCACTTTACCTCGAACTTGGACTATCAGGACAGCACCTTAGGCCCCGCCACCTCTAAGACGACCTGGGACTCGAATCAGATCATCGCAGGCATCACCCTTCGCTTTCCATAAAGAAGCAGCAGCAGGTTGCCAGGTGTTTCATCAACCGCATCCGCAGGAAGGACTCAGCAGCCCGTCACAACAGAGGGCCCGTCATTTTTCGCAGCCACACCCCGCCATGATGTGAACAACAGTCCCTACGCTCACTCGAGACGAGCGATATTCCTCTGAGAGCCGGCCAGGACCCTCCGTAACGTCGCTTCCACCAAGAAACATTATTCTGAGGAACCTAACGTGTGAGAGCTTCCTTGGCCCATCCTGCAGCAAACGTCAGTTTTGCTTCGCCACAATCTTATATTTAATCTGCTCATAGGTGGCCCGTGAAAGAATCTTCTTCTCCACCAACTCATCCTTCCGCTGATACGGACGCCCCTTGATGATCTTCTCTAAAGAGGAATCACCTATGCTTGGTAGGGCTTTGAGCTGATCGGCGGTAGCGGTGTTGATATCGAGGAGATCAGGAACGACCGTAGGTAGCCGGGGTGGGCCTGCTGAGGAATCGGTCACGGCCAAAGGAAAGAACAGGGGCGCAAGCAAGAGGATCCTTCCCAGTCCTGCGCAGAGCGCCCATCTGACAAGCATTGATCCCATCGCAACCTGCCTGTTAGTGCGTCGTCTGTCTAGTTACATGCTCATCCATCCCTCTCAATGCGCAGCCTCTCTTCCTGGTTCAACCGTAACGCAAACCCTCAAACGAACAAAGCCCAGAGGGGCCTCAAGCCTCAGGGCAGCCGCCCAATCGCCTTGTCGAGGAGGGTCTTGACCTTTTCGATAGACACGCTTGTTCTACCCATGTATCCGACGGAGACGGCTACCCCTTTGGCCTCGGCAACACAACCGGTCATGACGGGGATGTCCTTCTCCGGCGATGTCGGCGGCGTCATGAGCACGCATTTGGCGTTGCCGAACTCCTTTTTCTCTTCCGTCCAGCCCTTGGCCTTGAGCCGTTGAAAGCCTTCACGGAGCTTCCCCAGTCCCGCTTCGCGCAGCGCGCCTTGAGGCGCGCGTATCATGGAGATCGAGACCATGCCCTGGTTGTCAGCGGCCCACATGCACCCACCCAAGGTTTCGCCCTTCGACGGTCCCTCCGGGATGACAATGTTACTTTCTTGGGATTGGCCCGTTCCCCCAACAGCAGCGACGACTTCGCCGGAGGTCAGCAACGCGCAGGTATGCATCTCTTTTCCCTCGGCTAAGCTGCTCCAAGCGAATACGATCAGGATGCCTAAAGCCGCCCCAAACTGCTTTTTCATGGAATCCTCCTGACTGACCTTAATAAGTGCCCTTCTCGGAACTAAGGGGCCTGGCCTGCCTGAATCGGGCTGCCCAACAGGCCGTTCCTGTTAAAGATGTTGAGAATATATCGTCAATGATCGTGGTTCCAGTCTCAGTCATCACATACGGCTCAGGGAAAGCCGTTTCTGGAATACGCGTATGGGGATTCTTACAGCGTAGCTCGTCGATAGATAATGGTGTGGAGGTCTTGCTTGGTACAGAGGCCCTTCTGTTCCAGCAACTCCACAATGGCGACCATCGCCCAGATGTTGGAGATGGTCGCTCTTCGAGGGACATGGAGTCGCGTGTGGGACGTTGGGCATTCGTAGACTGCGCGATCACTTCTTGACACACACAAATATCCAAATAACTCGATTAATGCTCCGTGGTTGAATGAGTTCCCACTTGGTTTCGTAGGAGTCGGCTTTAACTACGTTACCGCTCCCCATATTGCCTGAGAATAGAGTGAACGCAAGCAGCCGGATGCGCTCTTCCGCACAGTCGAGTTGTATTTGCTCCTTGCTAGACAAATACGAGTCGCTCGCCTCGGTTTGTAAGGTCTTCCAGTTAAACAACGTCCACAGCTTTACTAAATACCCTTTGTGGCTAATGGTGTCTGGATCAACATATGTAGTCACTCCACGTTCGTCGTTGCTTGCAACCGGCACCCACTCCGCACATCCTTGCCCACGACTAAGCACCAGGAGTGTGATCAGTAAGCAAAACCGTACAAAATAGCACAGAGGCAGCTTGACGAATGGTTCCGCGTTACTCGTGACAGCAAAGCGCACAGGGAAACGACGAAAGGAACGAGTTGCGAAGGGCATGGAATACTCAGGGAGGCCCATTCCAGATGGCGCAATGGTGCCTGCAAGTTCCATAAAGAATCAGCCTACGGTTTTGGCTGAGTCGGCAGTGCGGGAGGCGATTCTTGTCTGCGCCAATTTGTCGCCGTCACACAGAGCCCCAATTCCTGAGCCACAACGGGAATATCTCGGACGGTGACAAGGGCACCACCATGTGCGTCGTTGGTCCAAATGCGAATGGCCTTGGGCTGGGCGTTAGGCCAACTCAAATATAGTGTTGTGTAGGCGAGATTGGCGAGCGGGCTCCCGGCCTGAGTGGTTGTCGGTTCTTGATAGTAAACAGCGACGCTGGTTTTTTCTGCAGGAAGAGTGATAGTGAGAGTCGGGCAGCCGGGGGGAAGAGGCACGCCGACCATTGTTTCCTTTCGTAGTTCGTCGCCCTGGGCATTTTTTTCAAGAACCTTTGAAAATGTAGTCTCACAGGCCGCAAGAGTAAGTCCTGCCGCAACGAGTAGCCACGTCGCAATATGTCCGTTCATTCGGGATTTCCAATTTGAATCGTGTCGCAGCATAAACCCGAGGGCCTCGCCTTGCAACGGTTCCATCCCAGTTTTCAGTCGAGAATATGTCCACCGCCCTTGGAATGGGCCTGTGTTGTACATGAGAAAGTATTGGAAGGGGGAGCGGCGGAAGGGCCGAATAGTGAAGGGCATGTAGGCCTCGCAGGGAGGTCCATTCTAGGCGGGGTGCCAACTAGGCGCAAGGACAAGCGCCAAACTATTTAATCTCCACTATTGAATGGCTATTCTGCTCCAAAGGATGTTGGTATAGGGCCGTGCCACACGGCATTCAGTTCGGTCACGGGTACGTCCTTGGCGCGCCAGCGCACCATTAGCGTCCCATTTTTCAGACGCACTTCCACCATCAGCGCCCTCGTGGTCTCAGTGTGAAACAACCAATAGACGCCTGGTTTCTTCGGTGCGTCTGTACCGCTGTGGGGGGTTGCTGTTGGAGACATAGTGTGCCGCCACTGCCTCATCGGAAAGCGGGCATACAGCATATATAGGCAGCTAATGTTGTTCCTATCCTACGAAAGAAGGGAAGGACGCATCGAGAAGGCATGGGCACCTCTCAGCGAGACCGATTCTAGGCTGGTACTGACGAAACCGAAAGCGACAACGAGGACTGTTCGACGTTCTGTTCAGCAAAGAATGGGAAAAACCAGTTCCACAACTGAGCAGATACGAGGCGTTATACAGTCGAGCCGTAGCAGCGGAACCTGCAGGATCTTCCATCCCACTCGTCCCCCCTTACTTTGGTAGGGCTGACTAATCAGGATTGGCCTTGTATGATGTGTGACTCTTTCTTGGTGGGGCGTGGAATCGGATCCCCGTGCCTGCTGGCGAGGATTTGTGCCGGAGAGGTGGGTTGCGAGTAGTCTTTTTGGAGTGAAGCCGATGCCGCTAATTTATTTGAATCGTTGCGACCTAAAACATGGCTACGGATTAAACGGATACTCACTCCGGGCAATCCTTGTGGCATCGGTCTATGCCTTCGGATTGGCCGGCTGTGGTGACGTCTCTAATGTTTCGCCTCCTCCTGCCGGACCAGGACCGTTGACCATCGTCACAAACTCACCGCTCCCAAGCGGCACGGTCAATCAACCCTATGCCACCGCCTTAGGCGGTTCGGGAGGCATCACGCCCTACACGTGGAGTCTCGCCAGCAGCTCACCCGCCCTGCCGGCGGGCCTCTTCTTGGATGCCACAGCCGGCACGATTACCGGCACACCAACAACCACTGGGACGACGACTCCGATATTCAGACTAGACGATTCGTCATCACCAACGGAGACTGTGCAAAAACCACTGACGATCACGATCACGACGACCCCGCAGCCGCTGACGATTACGACCTCATCGCTCCCGGAGGGGGCTGTGAACCAGCCCTACCCTCCCACAACCTTGCAGGCAACAGGTGGAATCCAACCCTATACGTGGTCGGTAAACCCCGTGTTGCCGAACGGATTGCAGTTCAATGTGCTTTCGCCGGGCACGATCAGCGGCACTCCGTTAGACGGAACGGCGGGTACGACAACACATACGTTCACGGTCTCTGACTCCGATGCCCCACTCAATCAAACGGCGACCACGCAGCTCTCCCTGAAGATTAATCCGGCTCCAACGCCCTTGGCGATCACCTCACCGGCTGGAAGCACCTTACCGAATGCCAAGGTGGGGAAGAATTACAACACCACTCTGAAAGGGTCAGGCGGGATTCTACCCTACACATGGTCGATCACTCCTGCTTTGCCGACGGGGCTCCAATTAAATAGCTCGACTGGCGCAATCACAGGCAAACCGGCAAGCGGTACGACCGGGATATATGTACTCACCATCACGTTGCAGGACTCAGTTCTGCCGACAAATCAATCAACAAACAAGCTGGTGACCCTGATCGTCAATCCTCCTTGAGGTCATTCCCTCTGACGTGGTCGAAGAAGGTTAGATGCAGGTGAGACAGAGAGGTGTCCTGCCTTCACTTAATTTGGCGACAAGTCGGTCGTTGTTAGTGACGCTCCATAGTGCATAGAACTCGGCGGGCGACGGCATCGCCACTACCCTCCGATCCGCGCCGTCGATCAGGATCGCCCATCGCCCCTTCCACCGCCGGCCGTACAGCCACCGCCGCGGCTTGTCCCGCACTTGGCCCGCCAGCGCCACCGAACAATCCCCCGTCCATGCCTACCATCTTATGTCGGCGCGGGTCGGCGCGCATATCGTTGTCAATAATTGGGTGGAAGGAAACGCGCCGTTAACCGTACAGGAACCACCTTCGCTACCGTGGCCCCTCGGTTCAATTTGACTGATCGCATGTCTCTCAACTACAGTGATCGTATGTTGATGCATCGTCGAACTGTCACCGTGAGCCTCACCATGTGGTGTCTGTTTGCCTCATGGCTCTGCTTCAGCGGCCTGGAACTGCTTGAGCAGTTCAACCTCATCCCAGAGACTGCGGCTGAAGACCAGGAGGGCCAGGATCTTGACGAAACGGCACTCGCCCAGTTGGCCTCAGGACTGAAGTCCGTTGTGCTGAATCTTGAGATCCCCTGCGACACCTCTCTCGCCGACAAGACCACCGAACCAGCTGTGTGGCTGTCCGTACCCAGCGTCCACCAGTTCGTCAGGTGGATGGTCCATAGCCCTCCCTCCCTGCGTCTCCACCAACAACTCTCCGTGTATCGGATCTGATCGCCCTTCCATTCAGTAGCTGAGCGGTGCGGGTTCTTCCGTTCCGCTAACTATCTTTATGGGAGGCCCCATGAAATGCTTTTCGACTTCTGTTCAACTCGCGCTGTTCGCCTCTTGTCTAGTGAATATAGCACTGACGGGCTGCGTCGCGTTCGATCCTGCTGTTCAATCCACGGTTGAGGATCTGAATGAGCGTCCCGTTGTGGCCATCTTACCCTTTGGGTTCGATCTAGAGATCACGAAACTCTCTGCTGTGAAAACAGTGGACGAGACCCTACCGCCGGAGGATGAAGCCAAGCAAGTGGCTGAGACCCTGCGGGAGATTCAGCAGGAGGCACGCTGGCTCCTCTTGAGCCGCCTGTCCGCAGGACAGGGATTTCAGTTTATCCCGACTGATCAGACGGATGCGTTGGCTGGGGAGTTACAGCTGAACGCAGACACGCTCCCGACTGCTGAGCAACTCACGGAGTTCCGCCGTCGTTTAGGAGCGGACCTCGTGATCACCGGCAGGATCTTGGATTATGGGAAAATTCGCTGGCAGTGGTTGGTAGCGGGAATGTTTGCCGATATCTCGTGGGAGACCATCGCGATTGGAGTGGCCACCGCGTGGAATCCGGGGATCATCCTTGGGAACGTGGGCTATGAACTCCTCACGAGCACCCCACTGTGGTTTGGCGGAGGCTATCTCTTCGGTGTCGCCATGCGGCCAGTCCGAGTGGAAACCCGTGCCTTCGAAACTGTCCAGGGGTATCCCATCTGGCAAGCCATGGACGAATCGGCCTACGCCTGGGGGGCACTCAAAATGTTACCGGAGGAAATCCGAGGGAAGAAGGAGATTCAATTACAGCTCAACTTGGCCGAGATCATAGAATCCCTCGGGGATGACTTGACCAAGCAAGGATTTATAGCCTCCCACTTCAGAGAGCCTTCGGCGCGCATAGGTACGGGTCAATAATCGGGCTGAGGAAAACGCGTCATTGACGGTTGAAGGACTTATGGGAATGTTGCGCGGCTAGCGGCCCTTGTGCCACAGACCAGCTTCACCACAGACAATGCAGACATAGTTCCCCTCTGAATGACCGAAGGCATTCCACTCCAATTCCAAGGTCAGGTGCTTACATGGTGATTGATCCCCTCGGTTTTTCCATCTGACTCGCAATGCAGCCACTTGATTCATCGTCATCTATGTCCTCCCGGTTAACCGCAACCTTCTCACTTGATGCGAACTGGGCGCGGACAGTACTGCATATATGGACTGCGCGGAATCAGGATATGACCCGGTCTGGTTAGAGGTTAATGCCTGATACATCTAGTCAGCAGTAGGTGTTAGAAGGTGCAGTAGGCGGCGATTTGTCATGCAGCCTTGATCTAGCTGCTATCTCTCCGTAACCCTCAGATGCCACGCTTACTGAAACTCGGCCAGTGTGCCCTTCAACGGAGGAGGAATGGTGATCAGGCCTTGGTTGGAAACCGTCCTCAAAGTTGTCGTCATGGCTGCCACCATGTGCAGTGGCATCATCGTGGCCAAATATGACAGGCCGGTGCGGGATGAGGGGCACGATGGAGGACGGGGTATGAGGCAGGATCAGCGGGGCCTGGACCGCGCGGCCTAAGAGGAGGTTCACGATGAACTGGAAAGACAAAGCGAAGCGGTTGCTCGGTAATCGGACGATCCATATCGAAGGAGACGGGCAATTCGCCTTGGTCACGCCCTGCAGAACTCGCGCATTCTCTCTGTGGCCAACGAGAGCGGAAGCTGAGCAAGCCAAGAACAGCATCGAATCCTGTGGAGGCGATTGTCACGGAGTTTCTTCTCACTATATTGCGGACTTGCCCTCTGCTCTCGCTCGCTTCAGACCAGCCTTAACGCGCTCTACGATCATGCTCCGTTCGAACTCCGCAACAACGTCCAGCATCTGAGAACGGCTCAATACCAAGGCCGTCGATCATGCCCTGCAAGCACAAGTCGATCGCTTGTGCGGCATGGAGGCAGAGAGAATAGAAGTGCTCCCGGCGTTAACGTAGGAACTCACCCCAACCCAATAGGATCAGTGGAAGAACCACAGAAGAACCGCCGCAAAGGTGAGGCCAATCTGCGCCAGTGTGATGACGATGCCTCCTACCATGGCATTATTATAATCTTGACGACGACGCCAGAGGCTCATGATGGACACCTCGACTAGAGGTACGTTTTTGCATCTTATACCGCACGGGCTCACCTGAAAGATGTTCACTATTGACCACTTTCTGTGTGGCGACAATACTGAGAGGGCTGCCGGCGCTGATGCAGGAACTGCCGGCCAGTCAAGAGGAGAACTGAAATGACCATTCGTGTTTTCAATGAAGGATGGCGACATCAATATCACCGCATGAAACGCTCGCGCGATCGGTTTAACGCGCCGCATCGGATCGCCGAAGAGTACGACGACGACTTCTATCATGCGATTCAAGACACCTGGCATCTCAAAGACTGGATCGCCAATGATGCCGCCCTCGGTCCGCTTGGTCACAGGATTGCTCAGGAGGCGTCGACAATCCCATTGCTTGATATTATTGCCGATCTCGCAAACTGCACGAAACACCTCGCGCTCACAAAAACGATCCGTGCAGGTGCAGACCTGGAGAGCACCAGTTCGACGGTCAGCTTGCATGATGGGGCCATGGAGAGAACCATCACGATAGGCCTGGAGGATGGGTCCGAATATACCGGCGTGGCGCTGCTCGATGATGCTCACGAGGCCTGGGAGAACCTATTAACCGGGCATGGCCTGCTATGAGCGCTGCAGCAAGCGATATCCACAACGAGAAGGAGGGCCGACCGATGGCGAAGATTATTCGGCCTGAATGGACCAACGATGGACCGACCGGAAGGCTGGTCCGGCATGTCGCCTCCGGCTATACCCTCACCGTCAATGGCAGGCGGGAACGGCGAGCCTCGCGGGATGCCCTTAAACAAACAGACGATGGCGGCCTTGGTGAGCGTCGAGCCTGATCCAGACAAAACGGAGGGGGCGAGGCCTGACCGACCGCTCAAAGAGTTTCAAGAAGTGCTTACGCACATTTGAGCCGAATGCACCTGCGCACGGCGGTCGAATCATTGGATGGACTGACGCCGCCTATAGTTTCTCTTGACCCAATGGCACATAAAATGGCACAAAGCAGATCCGCCGAGGCAACCGCCGACGCGTCCTCACATAACGCCTTGAATTCCTAGGCGTGCGCCCGTAGCTCAATGGATAGAGCACCAGACTACGGATCTGGGGGTTGGGGGTTCAAGTCCCTCCGGGCGCACCAATCAAGCAAGCCGTGGTACTGTATCTCTGAAACATAACGCATCTATGGTCCTTGCGATGCTGTCCATAAGCAAGAATTCTATCGCAGCTCTGATTCGTGTGGTTCAACACCATTCTTGATCTCGGACGTTCAAGCACATGCACCCTAAACAGTGCCGGTGCTGAGCTACCATTTAGGCGGCGCGATCCGAGCCCTGCCATATTCAAGAATCACCCCTCTGCAACAATCCCCATGTCGCGGCCAAGACTCCCACCATACACATGTACATCGAGCCATTGAACAATGCAGCAAGCACCATGAGGTTCCTCCTTTCCGAAAACACCTTCATCCTGACTCCCCAAGTGTGGAGTTGAATCATGCCGAGTCATACATCAAGGGCACGGAACGTGCCGCTCGCCGTCTTTTCAACCACTCGATCGCAACGTATTGGAAGGCGGGCACTCTTTACGGCCCCCTTTCAACGCAAGTAAAGATAGACACCGGTAGTACGCGATGGATCGTGCCTATGCGCGAATGTAGCGCGCGACAGATCGCCTCGACGCCTTCCGAGAGGATCTAGCGAAATCATGCGGGGAAGGATGTTCTGATTCTTCAGCTAAGAGATAGGCCGCTTCATCTCAACAAGGCTGAGCTATCGTTTAGGCGGCCCGATCCAGGTCCTGCCGGTCCTTTTGAATATCCCGTTCTCTTTGCCCTGTATCTCCCCAGAACCAGTCGTCGTGCCTGGGAACTGTGGCACCGCACGACATCGTCGCTGCCATAATTACAACCTTGAGGACGGCTCGCAACCAAGGCCTCATCACAATTCCTCCTCATGAAGGACGGTCTTGCTGAGTCCAGATTAAGCCTGCCATCTGGGAGTTACGGACATGTAGCAGACAGGTCAAGGTTCCGTGACAAGGGTGTGCAGCTGAAACAGCTGGAAACAAGGGCAACAGGCTGCGAATTTCTGGAGCGTCAACGAGTAGGAAGGAAGATCGAAGGAAAAGAGGGACAGCTTACCGGACGAGAAACCGGCAGCCCTTGAAGAATCAGCCCTAGCGATACCCGGCAATTACCCTCTCAGATTGCTGCTTGAAAACTTCCATCTCTTCCCAGGATACGTCGCGACGGCTTGGCCGTTGATTGTGACGGCCAGCGTCCCTCCGGTAGCTAAAGGTAGGTCAGGGGCCATGAGGCACGCCATCATCACGAAGGATCTTGCAGTAACCTTGGTGACAGGTTTCTGTAGTTCCGAGTCGATTGCTACCGGGGCTCGCTCTACGAGTGAAAATGGGGCTTCCATTCCGGTTTCCCTGTAAAGTCTAGTTGGTTCTTAGCGGAACGTGTGCGCCGTTGGTTCCAGCCCTGGAAAAGGCGCCTGACATGTATAGGTACAGGGCCAAGCCCACAAGCGTCAGCACAAACATGGCGGCAACAAGAATCATGATAGCCGATCCCTCATCTCAAGAATCCTCCCTTTGCAACCATCCCCATGCCATAGCCAGGACCCCAACCAAAGAGGCGTACAGCGCACCATTCATCAACATTGCAGTCCTCATGGTGTTTCTCCTTCCTGAAAACTTCATCCTTCCATTTGAATGGATGAGTAATCATGTGTGTCGTACCCACGAAAAGCACAAGGCGTGCCGTTCTATCTCTTTTCTACCGCTTGATCGCAACCGATTGAATTACTGGGTTTCTTTAAATCCCCTCACGAAGCAGGTGAAGAAAGCTGTAGGCGGCGCGCGACAGATCGCGTCGACTCGCGAACTCAGCGCGCGACGGATCGCGTTCTCAATCCTCCTGAGAGGGGGAGCAAGATCGTGCGGGACAGAGGTTCTGGTTCTTCAGCATTAGCCTCCCCCAGCTGGGTAACGGACCTCTTCTGCCGGGGGTTGCATCGTCACTGACCGATGTCCTAGTCTTCACTCTCCTTGTTTTTCACTAGTCACCGTTTATTCAATTATCTCAAAGTTTCCTCATCATGAGGCTCCCATGCCCTTCTCGATTAGGCCCTTCCGCCGCTTCCCGGTACAGTGTCCTGTCAGCTATAACGCCGGTTCTATCCAGGGCCAGGGTACCCTGTGGAATTTCTCGGTGAATGGGTGGAAACTCTCAGGCGATGTGCCGTTGCAAGTTGGGCAGATGTGTTCCTTGACCGTCACCTTGCCGGACCAACCAAGCTTTGTTGTGTCGGCAGCGATCGTGCGATGGGCTCGAGGCCAAGAATACGGTCTGGAAACCTTGGCGATTGATAAGCAAGAACATAGTCGATTGGAGGATGTCATCCACCAATTAGAACAGAAATCTGACGAGAACCTCCCATGAGTGCGGACCGCCCTACAGGCGACTCCATGTCTGTCGAGTAAACCACAGTCTCTCTAATTAGGACATTGCGGCCATTGCAGAATGGCCCCAATACATTCCCTCTCCGAAGTACTTCCTTCAGGTTTTTGTCCCACCCTCCATGTCGCTATTCTTTTCACAGGACGGACGTTCGATGGTCCGACCATGACCAGCGAAGCGATGCGCTGCGCTGGTGTGGAAGAAGATCGTGCTGCAAGCGACTTATGACAAGTCAGGAATGAGGTCGCGGCACAACCGAAATAGAGGCCGACAGGAATTCGCGTGATCCTGGAGTTCCTCGTCCTTGTCTGCTAGAACGTGAACGTGGGAGGGCGCCTTCATGTGGATCATGCTCTGGGCCGTGCTGATGCTGGTCATCACCACGGCTGAGGTCAACGGGCAGGAATCAATCGGCAGCCTGCTCTCGACGGCAGAGTCGTCGAACCTCGAGACCGTCACGCTTCAAGGTACCGTCCAACTCACACGGCCGCGCCGGCAAGAATTGGGTGGGAGGTGTGGGACCAACACCTTTACGTTGACTGATGACACAGGTTCAATCGAGGTGGCAATCCGCCGGGCGAATCGTATGGTCGAGCCGCTTCGGGAAGGCGATCGCGTGCAAATGACCGCCCAGGTCAAAGTGTTCCGCAGCCAAGATAATATTCCGCTCCGCGTCTGTGTCGAAGCGATCAAGATTCAGCATCTAGGCCAGTAACGTATCGTCACCAGCCACCAAATCTGACTGCCGAGGAGCGTAGGCCTCCACCCCACGAAGGACAGTGTGCGGATTGCTCTCAATTGCTCAGTTCCTGAACCTGAACGAAGGAGAAGCCGGGGCAACCGGAGTGATACCGGGGCCGTTGCTGTGGCAGTCTTGGAAGTGACAAGGATGAATGGGCTGGACCATTGGTGCCGCCGGAGAGATCATGGCTCGTGATCTGCGATCGCTGATTCCTCTCCTGACGGTCTCACGCGGTGGGACAACCGTACGGTGTGCCGCATGGCCGGAATCCATTTGCATTCATGGCGAGCAGTATGCGCCGCTTCCCTTCATGTTTGTGTTGGGCGGTGAGGAGAGACCGTCAGCGTGGAAGCGAGTTCAGTCCACGATACGATTCGTGACGAAGCGGGATCATGAACGCATCATCCGACAGTTTGACGGAGTATTGACGCTTGACGATGACAAGATCTATATCGAACCGGTTCGGCTGGTCCAGCCTGTATGAGAGATGCCCCTCCGCTCGCTATACTCCCACATGTTCTTCCACGGCCCAGATACTCTGAGGGCAAAGAGCGGTCACAGCTGAAACACAGTGGTACTTGGTGTAAAACGGTTGGTGCTGTGGTATCCAACTATATGCTCCGTAGCATACAAGGTTAGAACCGTCAGAAGCTGACGCGCGGGCAACGAAGCGACACCTCTGGATGAACCCGCACCCGGTGCCTCGTGGATGTGGCACAAACACGCGCGGTAGGGTACTCTTGGACTTGGAGAAGAAGGGCTGCTGCCGAAGGGGTGGAATTCATTCAATGGGAAAGACTGTTCCGTATGAAGGGTACACGATCCAGTCGTCCCCGAAGTGCATCTCAGACCGGAAGGAATGGCAGTTGTGCATCGTCATTTCCTTCGAACAGCCTAGTGGGGTCAAAAGTCGTGAGTTCTCAGCTGATGCCATGTACGCGACGCAGCAGGAAGCCGATATTCATGGAATCGCGTTTGGCCAACGCCTCATTGATGGAAAGGTTGAGGGTCAATCGGTTATGGATATGAAGACCGAAGATCGGCGGGCTACGCCCCGCTTCCGCGTGCAATTTCGCACCACGGTTTCAGGCCCCACACAGCCCGAAGGGATAGGCACCATGCTCGATCTATCCACGGGCGGATGCCGGCTGGAAATCCCATTCGTCATTGCACCGGGACTCTCATTGGAGTTGCGTATCCACGTGCCCGGCCTGGAGTGGCCGCTGATGATTGACGGGGCTCATGTGCAGTGGGTGAGCGGTCAGATCGTCGGCCTGGCCTTCTTTCAGATCAGGCAGACTGAGCAACAGCGACTCGGCGAGGTGATCACGAATCTCAGAGAGCACGGGAATAAGAACGATGCCCGCTGACGTACGGGCCTTAGCAGTGTGCGGACGTTTTCCTCTTTCATTCCGCACTCACCCCCCTTACGATACGCCTACGCACTGAGGACTCGCTTCCTATGTCAGACTTGCCGCTCGACCAACTCGAACAACTCATCCAGGGACATCATTGGGACCCCCTCGCATTTCTTGGGGCTCATCCGATGGCGCAGAACGGTTCCCCTGCCGTTGCGATTCGATGTTTCCTGCCGGAGGCCTACGAGGTGTCCTTACTCCTCAATGGGCGACATCGACCGCCCATTCCCATGATACGTCTTCATGAGGCTGGACTGTTCGAAGCGATCGTTCCCGGGCCGCTCGGAGCCAAACCCTATCGTCTCCAGATCACCACCCATGCGGGACAGGTCTCGGAGCGGTACGACCCCTATGCATTCCCACCCCTCCTCACCGACTTTGAGTTACATCTCTTCGCCGAGGGAACCTTCATCAAAGCCTATGAAACCATGGGCGCCCACCTCCGGACGATTCAGGATATCGCGGGAGTTCATTTTGTCGTCTGGGCGCCGAACGCCGTGCGAGTCAGTGTCGTGGGCGACTTCAACCAATGGGATGGCCGCCGCCATCCCATGACAAATCGCGGAGCAACCGGCCTCTGGGAACTCTTCATTCCCGAGCTCACAGACGGCACGCTATACAAGTATGAAATCCGGTCCCGCCATCATGAGGCACCCCTTCTCAAAGCCGATCCCTATGCGATCGCATCGGAGCTGCGCCCCAAAACCGCCTCGATCGTTCGCGCACGCACACCCTACTGCTGGACGGACCAGCCCTGGATGAAGGCACGGGCACAGCAGGACCCGCTCGCCTCGCCCCTTTCAATTTATGAAGTCCATCTCGGCTCCTGGATGCGTGTCCCTGAAGAAGGAAATCGCTGGCTAACCTATCAAGAACTTGCCGCAAAGCTCATCCCTTACGTGAAGAATATGGGCTACACCCATATCGAGCTGTTACCTATTACCGAGCACCCATTCGACGGCTCCTGGGGCTATCAGACCACCGGCTATTTCGCCGTGACCAGCCGCCACGGATCTGCCGAAGATTTCATGTTCTTCGTCGATACTGCACATCAGGCCGGAATCGGTGTGCTGATGGACTGGACCCCCGCGCACTTTCCGGACGACCCGCATGGGCTTTCCCAGTTTGACGGAACGCATCTCTACGACCATGCCGACCCGCGGCTCGGCTACCATCCGGATTGGCATAGCCGCATCTTCAACTATGATCGCGTCGAGGTCCGCAACTTCCTGCTGAACAGCGGACTGTTTTGGTTGGATCGATACCACATTGACGGCTTGCGCGTGGATGCCGTGGCCTCGATGCTCTATCTCGATTACGGACGGAGGGAAGGGGAATGGATTCCCAATCAGTTCGGCGGGCGCGAAAACATCGGCGCAGTCACGTTGCTGAAGGACTTAAATGTCCTGGTCCATGGTCACTTCCCCGGCGCCATCACCATCGCCGAAGAATCCACGTCCTGGCCGGGAGTGTCACGCCCTACCTATGCCGGAGGGCTGGGCTTCACCTTCAAGTGGAATATGGGCTGGATGCACGACATGCTGGATTACTTCGGCCATGAACCGGTCCACCGGTTCTTTCATCAAAATCAGATTACGTTTGGGCTCCTCTATGCCTTCACTGAAAACTTCGTGTTGGTGCTTTCGCACGATGAAGTGGTGCACGGAAAACGGGCGCTGCTCGACAAAATGCCAGGGGACGAATGGCAGCGCTTTGCCAATCTCCGGGCCCTCTATGGCTTCATGTACGGGCATCCCGGCAAGAAAATGCTGTTCATGGGCGGAGAGTTCGGACAGTGGTATGAGTGGAACCATGACGCCAGCATCCAATGGCATCTCTGCGAGTTCGAGCCACACGCGGGGATCCAGCGCCTCGTGCAAGACCTGAACCGGCTCTACCGGCAGGAACCGGCGCTACACGAACTCGATCACAACTGG
>OELA01000314.1_pt2 | contig 26107 bp, 25 predicted proteins | sample 1503161 | NCBI WGS metagenome assembly OELA01 (sample SAMEA104379559, study PRJEB20068) | metagenome | biome: 1000743; feature: 77; material: 1998 | place: USA | collected 2012 | depth 25 m
AGACGTCTAGCCTTTTTGAGCATCCTCCAGTAATGTCGCCTTGTTGTCCCACACGTGCATACCACCGAAGTTTTCGTATGCCAAGGAAGTTCGTCTGCCGCCTGCTAGACATATCACGTAGCGCTGAGGTCTTCTGGTCTCGTTGCTCAGCTCTTCTTCTCATACCCCTCATGGTCGGTGCCCTGGCCGCTTGCAGCGGTACTCCTAAACCTACCTATTTCCCAGGGTATCCCGTCGGGTTTGTCGAGCGTGGTGTCGCCTCGTGGTATGGTCCGGGATTTCATGGGAATAAGACGGCAAATGGCGAACGGTATGACATGCATCAGCTGACGGCGGCTCATCGGACCTTGCCACTCGGTTCGATCGCTGTGGTTCGGTCAATGACCACTGGTCGACAGGTAACCGTCCGTATTAATGATCGTGGCCCCTTTGCCAGGGGTCGGGTGCTCGATCTCTCACTTGCCGGGGCGCAGGCATTGGGGATGACTGGGACTGGAACCGGTCAGATCGAGCTACGAGTGGTCGGATATCAAGGACGGACGGCTAATATGGGGGTTTTACGCGTACAAGTGGGATCATTTTCTGATCAGCAGAATGCCCTCAACCTCTTGGAGCAAACGAAGCATCTCTACTCAGGTGGGAGAGTCCAGATTGTCGATTTGTCGGAGGGAAAGCGATACCGAGTTCAAATTGGTCAGTTCTCCACGGAAACCCAGGCGGAAGCCGCCGCGTCACACCTCGAATCCTCCCTTGGGCTCTCGGCCTTTGTATTTCGAGACGACTCCCAGTAACCAGTCCCGGCTTCATGAAGATAGCCTCTCTAATTCTTCTGTTATTCTGCGGGTATGGAATGCAACTATTTGATTTTGTGGCGCGTTTTCAGCTTGTGCTTGAACGCCACATTGTCCTATGGTACATCTACAGTGCAATGGATACAGGTCCGATACGCCGCTATCAGCTCACGAGGTTCTCCCAAATCGTACAGTACCGCTCCAAGGCGATAGGGGGTTGCCCCTGGACTTCCCTGTATTCCAGGCCGATCAGTGTAATCGGTCGCCTCTAATACATCACAATCCATGGACGTTCTAATCCTTTTAGGCCTTATTGTTCTTTCAGCTGTGATATCCACGGCCGAAATCGGATTCTTTTCGGTAAACTCAACGAAGCTTCAGGCGCTCGCTCAAACCGGGAATAAGCGAGCGAGGCTGGCCCTCCATCTCCGGAGCGATCCCCAAAAACTCCTTTCGACTATTTTGGTCGGCGACCGCCTGGTCGGTGTGGCGACGCCGATGTATGCAACCTTTCTGACCCTGCATATCTATGGAGGCCAAACATTTTTTGACGAGGCGATCGCGGTCATGGTTGGTCTGCTCACCTTTGTCCTCTTGGTGGCCGTCGATGTGGTTCCTAAAACATTAGCCGCAAAGTTTGCGGTTCCAGTCACGCTGAATATGGCCTACCCAGTCTACGGGGTGCAGTTGCTTCTCAAGCCCCTGTTGTTTGTGATGGTGCCGTTGATCTACAAATTGACCGGCGGGAAAGGTCTGACGCTTCCTCTCGTGACTGAGGAAGAGTTGAAGATCATGCTGGATGAGGGAGGGAAGACCGGGACCATTGAGTTTGAGAAGGTGAAGATGATCAAGAACGTCTTCCAGCTCAAAGATATCACGGCTGAAGATGCGATGACCCCTCGTCTCTATGTCTTTTCATTGGATGGTAACTTGCGCCTGAAAGAGGCTCAGGAACTTCTCTATAATTCGAAATATTCGCGGATCCCTGTGTATGATGCGACGCTCGATAACATCACGGGTATTCTCTATAAGACGAGAGCCTTGACCGAACTCGCCAAGGGGCAAAATGAGGCAAAACTCAAGGACATTGCCTATCCCCCGCTGTTCGTGCCCTCTGGCAAAACGGCGGACGACCTGATGAAGCAGTTTCAGCAGGAGAAACGGCACATGGCCGTTGTGGTCAACGAGTTCGGCGGGGTGATGGGGATTGTGACGCTTGAAGATCTTCTCGAAGAAGTGGTCGGGGAGATCATGGACGAAACCGATATCACGGAAGAACTGATCAAACGCTTAGGGAAGAACCATATCCTTGTTCACAGTAGAACCGAAGTGCGCAAGGTCAATGATTTCCTGAAGGTCGATCTTGGCGACGAAGCCGTGACAATCGGCGGCCTGATTCAGCAGGAGCTTGGCCGTATTCCCAAGGTTGGAGAAGAAGTGCGGATCGCCAACTGCCGGATCGTGATCCATGAAGCGGAACCTCGATCCATCCGCAGTGTCCAGATATTCCGTGAAGAGAAAGTACCCGCCCCCGTCGAAGCTCCGAACCTCGACCTCGTCAGGTAAGATCCTTCTCGTCTTTCCCAATCAGCGCAGCAAAGTCCTGCTCCGTCAAAATCGTCACCCCCAGGGCGCGGGCTTGATCCAATTTGGAGCCAGGGTCTCGTCCCACTACGAGATAGGACGTCTTTTTGCTCACGCTCGAAGAGACACGCGCTCCTGCCCCTTCCACGGCCTGTTGGGCGGCGTCTCGCGAGAAGTGATCCAGCCCGCCGGTAAACACAAATGTCTTTCCTGCGAGCGGAGAGTTTCTCCGGTCCCCTGTTGCCAGGCCCGGTGCAACCTGTACGCCGGATTCCCGGAGCTGTGCGATGACCTCCCGGTTATGAGGTTCAGACCAATAGACCGCCAAGCTTTCAGAAATCTCAGGACCAATTTCACGAATCTGTCGAAGCCGTTCTCGATCCGCCGACATGATGTCATCAAGAGACCCAAACTCACGAGCCAGGACTTTGGCGATATGTTGGCCGACTTGCCGGATCCCGAGTCCCATGAGAAAGCGATCCAGAGAGACGGTTTTACTGTCGGCAATCGATTGCAAGAGGAGCGTGGCGGACCGATCGGCAAACCCTTCAAGTCGAACGAGGTCGGCTTTGGATACGTGATAGAGGTCGGCGAGTGAGCGTACCAATCCCTCATCGACCAGCTGCGCCACGGTCCTCTTCCCCAGGCCTTCGATGTTGAGTGCATGCTTGGAGGCAAAATGTTCGATCGCCCCCTTCAATTGAGCGCCACAGACCAATTGACCGGTGCAGTAGAAATAGGCGCCTTCGCGACCGACCTTCGACCCGCAGACCGGGCAGTGATCTGGCATGCCAAAGGGGGCGCCGCGTTGTTCACCATCGATCGGGACACGCTCGGCAATTGCGGGAATCACATCGCCGGCCCGTTCAACCTTGACGGTATCGCCGATCCGAATGTCTTTCCGCGCCACTTCATCGGCATTATGCAAGGTGGCTCGGCTGATGGTCACGCCGCCGACCTCCACGGGTTTCAACAGCGCGACAGGTGTCAGGGTTCCGGTTCTCCCGACGGAGACGACGATATCCTGCACGACGGTGATTTCCTTGCGAGGAAGGAATTTATAGGCGATGGCCCAGCGGGGACTGCGAGACTTCATGCCAAGACGGCTTTGCCAGTCTCGGCGATTCACCTTCACCACCACGCCATCGATTTCATAGGGCAGCTGATCTCTCATCGATTCCGTTTCACGATGAAACGCCATGACCTCTTCGATGGACGAGCAGAGTCGCCGATGCGTCGGCACAGGGAGACCCCACTGGGCCAACCGCTCCAGTTCATCCCAATGTGTGGATGGGCTGGGTGTAGAGACCGCCATGATTTCGTAACAGGTCACAACCAATGGCCGGGTCGCGGTGATCGTGGAATCCAGTTGTCGAAGCGAACCAGCGGCTGCATTGCGTGGATTGGCAAACGCGTCGTCACCCCGTTCCGTGATGCGCCGATTCAGCGCTTGGAAATCGTCGAGGCGCATATACACTTCACCTCGCACGACCAGATGGTCAGGGAAGCCGGATTGTGCGTGCAACTGGAGCGGTAGGGAACGAATCGTACGAATGTTGACGGTCACGTCCTCTCCGGTCGTTCCGTCGCCTCTGGTCGCTCCACGGGTCAACACCCCATGGTCATACATCAGTTCGACCGACAGCCCATCGAATTTTGGTTCCGCGCTGTACTCAACGGCCAGGGTTTCCAATTCGCGTTTCATCCGTTGGTCGAATGCCTGGACCTCGCTCTGATCGACGATGGAGTCCAGACTGAGCATCGGCTGCTCGTGGAGAACTTTGATCAACTCTTCGAGCGGCGGTGCGCCGACACGTTGTGACGGAGAGTCCGGAGTCACCAACTCAGGGTGGGCCTGTTCCAGTTCGAGTAATTTTCTGAAGAGGTGGTCGTACTGGGAATCAGAAATTTCCGGGCGATCCTTGACGTAGTACAGATAGTCGTGCCGCCTGATTTCATCCTTGAGGGCGATCAGACTGGCAAGGATGTCGGCGTGGGCCATAGGACTGGATGGTGACGAACAGAAGAATCGACGGACCAAACCGTACCATAGGGCTCGGGATTGGGTCAAACAACGACCGTGCCTATTCGCTTTGACTTTCGCCGCGATAGACATTATTGTAACGCACAGAGCGGAGTCGATTTTCCACTGACCGACAGCCGGTTTTCACCTCTTACTGCGAGAGGGACGCTCTTTCACGATCATCAGAGGAGATATCCATGAAAGGGGAGAATCACGTGAATACGTTGATGTCCAGATCTAGTTATCGAGTCGCCGCCATTATCTGCGGTGGACTATTGATGGGCGGATGTGTGATGGCCGAGAAATATGATGCGGAAAAGGCACGCAGCCTGAATTTCCAACGTCTTCTGGCCCAGGAAGAGAAGCGAACCGGTGAGCTCGATAGTGAAGCGAAGCGGAGCAAAAATGAATTGATGGAGTATGAAGCCAGGAATCGGGAACTCATGGCGCAGCTGCAAGCCTCTCGGGAACAACTGGCCCGCGTGCAGGAGGAAGCCGAGGCAATAAAGGAGTCTGCGCTGCTGGAACGCAAAGCCAAAACAGACATGAAGCGCGCGCTCGCACCAGTGCGAAAGTCCCCGCCTGTATCCACGCCAGATCCCGGAAATCTGAGTGCATCGGCTCTCGGGCTCAATCCGGAGACTGCGTCACCGGATTCGATGCGTGGAAGCATGCGATCGTCCGCCGTTCATACTGTGAAACCAGGCGAAACGCTCTTTCGGATCAGTCGGCAATATGGTGTCACGGTCGATAAGGTCAGGAAATGGAACAAGCTGCCGGACGATATTATCGAAGTAGGACAGAAGCTCATCGTGGGACAAGAATACTAGGATAACCACGTGGCTCCGCCGCAATATTCACTCAGTCTCGATCAACTTCGCCAATATGCTGGAGAGGGCAACCTCGTTCCGCTCTATCGCGAGATTCTCGCGGACTATGAGACCCCCGTTTCTGCCTTTGCCAAAATCGATCATGGTCCTTCAGCCTACCTCTTAGAGTCCGTTGAGGGTGGAGAGAAATGGGCGCGCTATTCCTTTCTTGGGAGTGGCTCGCCCGTCGTCGTCTATGAGGCTGGGGGCGACCTGCTTGTCGTTCGAGGTACACGCAAGAAGCGCATTCCCAGCCGTGGGAACCCGCTTGAGCGTCTCAGGGAGATGATGGAAAGTTATCGCCCCGTGACCGTGCCGGACCTTCCCCCGTTCGTCGGCGGCGCTGTCGGATATCTGAGCTACGATATGGTGCGGACGTTCGAGGATTTGGCTGCCCGGAGGAAGGACCCGCTCAATCTCCCGGACTTTGCGTTCCTGCTCACCGATACGATGCTGATCTTCGACAATGTGGCCCAGAAGATCAAAGTTGTTGCCACCGCCCATGTCACGTCGAAGGGGGAACGTGGTATCAAGGCCGCCTACCGGTCGGCAACGGAACGGATTGAACGTACGATCACGAGGCTTAAGCGTCCGCTCCGACGAACGCGGTTGCACCGCCGCCGCCGGCCGGTGACGTTTACGGCGAACATGAGCAAGGCAGACTTTGAGAAGATGGTCGTGAGGACGAAAGAATACATTCGGTCCGGCGATATCGTCCAAGCGGTCTTATCCCAGCGATGGGAGGCCAACGTGCAGGCGCCGCCTTTGCAGCTCTATCGCGCATTGCGCGTGGTGAATCCCTCTCCCTATATGTATTACCTGCGTGTCGCAGGGGTTGAACTGGTTGGTTCCTCTCCGGAGACGCTCGTCCGCTGTGAAAATAATGTCATTTCCGTCCGTCCTATTGCCGGCACGCGCCGCCGCGGCGTCACCCCTGAAGAAGACCAACGGATGGAACGGCGGCTCCTGGCGGATGAAAAAGAACGGGCTGAGCACGTGATGCTCGTCGATCTTGGGCGGAATGATGTCGGCCGTGTGGCGAAACCAGGTTCGGTCACGGTGGACTCGCTTATGCACGTCGAGCGCTATTCGCACGTGATGCATATTGTGTCTAATGTGACGGGGCAACTTGATTCGTCGAAGACCTCGTACGACGTCTTGCGGGCCTGCTTCCCTGCCGGCACAGTCTCCGGTGCGCCCAAGGTTCGAGCGATGCAGATCATCGACGAACTCGAACCCACGAGACGCGGTCCCTATGCGGGCGCGGTGGGCTACTTTAGCTTCTCCGGCAACATGGACATGTGCATTAATATCCGGACGGTCGTCGTGAAAAAGCACCAGGCATTTATTCAAGCCGGGGCCGGCATCGTCGCGGATTCGAATCCGGAACATGAATATGAAGAGACCTGCAATAAGGCTCAGGCCATGATGAAGGCGATTGAACTGGCGGAACAGGGATTAGAATGAGGACGTAAGGCGCGAGGAGTAAGGGGTAAGGCGATCAGAATCTCGCCGATGTTTCCCCTGACGCCGCACGCCTCACGGTTTTTGTTATGTTACTGATGATCGACAACTACGATTCCTTTACCTATAACCTCGTGCAGTATTTCGGGGAGCTTGGGGAAGACGTTCGGGTATTCCGCAACAATAAAATTACGATTGATCAGATTGAATCGTTGAAACCCAGCCGCATCGTCATTTCCCCCGGGCCCTGCACACCGACGGAATCGGGCGTGTCGGTCGAGACAATCCGGCATTTTGCCGGGCGAGTTCCGCTCCTGGGTGTCTGCCTCGGTCATCAATCTTTGGCCGCGGCGTTCGGCGGAGAAGTCGTGAGAGCCGAACGACTGATGCATGGGAAAACGTCGAAGATCAGGCATGACGGGAAGACCATCTTTCGTCAGCTGCCGAGTCCGTTTGACGCCACTCGCTACCATTCTCTGATTGTAAAGCGAGAGACGCTGCCCTCCTGTTTTGAGGTTTCGGCTGAGACGGCCGAGGGGGAAATCATGGGAATGCGCCATCGCTCGTTCGGCATCGAAGGCGTGCAGTTTCACCCGGAATCGATCCTCACCATGGTAGGGAAGGACCTTCTCCGTAACTTCCTCAAACTGTAGCCTGACCCGCCTGGTCTCCAATCGTATGATCAAAGACGCTATTACCAAACTTGCCGACCGCTCTTCCCTTACCGAACAAGAAGCCGAATCGGTGATGCTTGAGATGATGGACGGCGCAGCGACTCCGGTTCAAATCGCCGCCTACTTGATGGGGCTTCGTCTGAAGGGAGAGACCGTCGACGAAATCGTCGGTTCCGTGAGGGCCATGCGTGCCAAAGCTCTTCGCATTGTTGTCGCAGACCCATTGGTCGTGGATACCTGTGGTACGGGCGGCGACGGTGCCCACACGTTTAATATTTCCACGACCGCAGCGTTTGTCATCGCAGGCGCAGGTTTGACTGTGGCCAAGCACGGCAACCGTTCCGTATCTTCGAAGTCGGGGAGCGCAGATGTGCTCTCGGCACTGGGGGTCAAGATTGATCTGCCGACCGAACGGGTGGCCGATTGTATCAATGAGGTTGGTCTCGGTTTTCTCTTCGCCCCGCTCTATCATGGGGCCATGAAACATTGTTCCGGCCCAAGACAGGAGCTGGGTATCCGGACCATGTTGAATCTCTTGGGCCCGCTCGCGAATCCGGCAGGAGCGACTATCCAGGTACTTGGTGTCTATGAAAGTCGATTGACCCACTTGCTGGGGAATGTGCTCATGCATCTGGGATCGCAACATTGTTTTGTCGTCCATGGGATGGACGGACTTGATGAGATCACTCTGACCACCAAGACGCAGATTTCAGAAGCCAAAGGGGGGATTCTCTCGAACTACCTCCTGGATCCGGCAGAGTTCGGACTGGCGTTGGTCCCGGCCAAACAGTTAACCGGAGGGACGCCGCAAGAGAATGCGGTGATTACTCGTGACATTCTCCAAGGGCGGAAAGGACCGAAGCGGGACGTCGTCTGTTTAAATGCTGCTCCGGCCCTTGTGGCAGGAGGTAAGGCGGCAAATGTTCACGATGGATTCATCTTGGCAGGCAACGCCATCGACTCCGGTGCCGCGGCTGAGACACTGGCTCGCCTCATCAAATTTACGAATAAGGGTTGAGGCCATCGTGATTCTCTCTCGCATCCTGGAACATAAGAAGGCGGAACTCCGACACAAGCAGAGCCGTGGCTATCTTTCCGACCTCAAAGCGAAGATTCAGGACGGGCCAGGTCCACTCGGTTTTACCGTGACCCTCGACGCGACGAGAACGGCCGGCAGTCCCGCGCTGATCGCCGAAGTCAAAAAGGCCTCACCCAGTCTTGGCCTCCTCCGTCCCGAGTTCTCCGATCGGTTTGACTACCTTGAGATTGCCAAAACCTATCATGCCCATGGCGCCTCGGCGCTGTCCGTCTTAACCGACAAGGATTTTTTCCAGGGGAGCCTCGACTATCTCCGCGAGATCAAGCAATCGGTGCCTCTGCCTGCATTGAACAAAGAGTTTATGGTCGACGAGATCCAGTTTTTCGAATCGCGCGCCTACGGGGCCGATGCCATTCTTTTGATCGTCGCGGCGCTCGAACGACAGCAATTGATCGATTTCTATGCACTCGCTCGTGGGTTAGGTCTGGATGTGCTTGTGGAAATCCATCACGAGCGTGAACTCGATACCGTGTTGGAACGACTCCCGGATGCGCGGCTGATCGGCATCAATAACCGGGATCTCAAGACCTTCACGACAGATCTGGCCGTGACGCTACGTGTGGCGAAACGGATTCCTGCCGACAAGCTGATCGTGAGCGAAAGCGGTATCCATCAGCGCGCCGATGTGGTGCGGTTGATCGAAGCCGGTATCCATGCGATGCTCATCGGAGAATCCCTGATTCGGGCCGACGACATGGGAAGCAAGATCCGCGAGTTGCGAGGGACCCAGGCTCCGTCGCATGCATAGTAGGATGCTGAAAAAGTCCGTCAGCATCGTTCTCCGTTCACAAGTGTCCTCAACGGGGACCTTGCCGCCTCACATCTCGGCGGCGCGCACAAGACTTGGTGCTCCTTATTCGTCGGACCGTGCGCCCCAGAGGGTAGGTTTCCGGTTTCGACCCGCCTGCGGCCTTGTTTGGGGGAAGGCGCGTCTCTGCGCGCCAGGGTTTGGCGGGTGTGACATCTGGGCTTTTTGAGCACCCTGCGGGGTATATTCTTCTTGTCACGGATGTGTGGACCAGTAACAATCCGGCTCGCACATATGTTTTCACTAGGTTGCTAAGATGGTCTATACACCCAAAGTCAAAATTTGTGGCATCACCAACGCCGAAGACGCTGCCGTGGCAGTCGAGGCCGGGGCCGATGCGTTGGGGTTTGTGTTCTATCGGAAAAGTCCCCGATATATCGAGCCCACGTTGGCCCGGCAGATCATTATGAGTCTGCCTCCCATGGTCCTACCAGTGGGTGTGTTCGTCGATGAAGACCAACACGTGGTTCGAAAACTCATGGATGACTGTGGGCTCGCTTGTGCACAGTTGCACGGAAACGAATCGGCGATCTATTGCAAAGAGTTAGGTCGAACGGTCCTCAAAGCGCTTCGCGTGAAGGATCGGAGTACGTTTCTCGCTTTGGCGGAGTTTCGCGGGCGCGCCGGCGTTCGAGGCTTTGTACTGGATACCTTTTCCGATCAGGCCTATGGAGGCACTGGACAGGTGATGGACTGGCAGCTTGCCGCAGAAGCAGCCAAGGTTTCGAGCATTCTTCTGGCTGGGGGGCTTACCCCGGACAATGTTGAGAAGGCGATCCATGCGGTACAGCCGTACGGCGTGGATGTGAGCAGCGGCGTCGAGCGGGCACCGGGCAAGAAGGATCACGAGAAAGTGCGTGCCTTCATTCGAGCCGTCAGAGTTGTCTCTCTGACATAAGCCCCCTTATACTGCATCCGGCGACGGATGTTCTGCAGCCTGTTACACAAAAGCGAGGGTGGCGATGAGTTTGGTTCCCAACAAGCATGGTCGATTCGGCGCGTATGGCGGACGCTATGTCCCTGAAACACTCATGCCCGCGTTACTTGAATTGGAGCAGGAATATGCCCGTGTGAAAAAAGACCGAAGTTTCCAGTCCGAACTAGCCCGGTACTTAAAACACTACGTCGGCCGACCCACCTCCCTCTACTTTGCACAACGACTTACGCAGCGATTGGGTGGAGCGAAGATTTATTTGAAGCGCGAAGACCTCTGTCATACGGGAGCCCATAAAATCAATAATGCGATTGGGCAAGGGCTTCTGGCCAAACGAATGAAGAAGCCGCGCATCATCGCGGAAACTGGAGCCGGACAACATGGGGTGGCAACGGCAACCGTCGCGGCCTTGTTTGGCCTTCAATGTGAAATTTATATGGGGACTGAAGACATGGAGCGCCAGGCGCTGAACGTCTTCCGGATGAGATTGCTCGGTTCGACCGTCACGGGTGTCGATGCCGGAAGCCGGACGCTGAAGGATGCCATCAGCGAAGCCATGCGGGATTGGACCACGAATATCCGCACGACCCACTACATTCTCGGTTCAGTTCTGGGTGCCCATCCCTATCCGATGATGATCCGCGATTTCCAATCGATCATTGGACGTGAGACTCGGCGACAGATCCTGGCGGAAGAAGGCCGGCTGCCGGATTGCCTCATCGCCTGCGTCGGTGGTGGGAGCAATGCCATCGGACTCTTCCATGCGTTTATCCGGGATAAGAACGTGAAGATGATCGGTGTTGAGGCGGGCGGTCTGGGTGTCGCGAGCGGAAAACATGCGGCGCGATTTGCCGGAGGAACGCCGGGTGTGTTGCAAGGGACCATGACCTATCTCCTTCAGGATGCCGACGGACAAATTAATCTGACGCATTCGGTTTCAGCCGGTTTGGATTACGCCGCAGTCGGTCCCGAGCATAGTTATTTACGGGATCAAGGCCGAGCCGAATATACCTCGGTGACCGATGACGAGGCCATGGCCGCGTTCGATCTGCTGGCCGGAGAAGAGGGAATCATGCCGGCCCTCGAAAGCGCCCATGCCATTGCCCACACCGTGAAGGTGGCGCCCACGATGAAGAAGAACCAGATTCTGGTTGTGAATCTATCCGGTCGTGGGGATAAAGACGTTCACATCGTAGCAAAGATGCGGGGGATCACATTGTGACATCGAGACTGGACCGCACCTTTGCCCGGCTTCGGCAGGACGGTGAGCAGGCGATCATCGCCTATGTGATGGCAGGGGATCCCTCACTGCAAGAGACTGAACACCTTGTCGTCGAGTTGGAACGGGCCGGAGCCGATATCATTGAGCTGGGTGTCCCGTTTTCCGATCCGATTGCCGACGGCCCCGTGATCCAACAGGCGGCGGCACGAGCCTTGCGCAGCGGGACATCGGTTCGAACGATCCTTCCCATGGTCGCACGCGTAAGGACCATGACTCAGATTCCCCTGGTCTTGATGGTCTACTACAATAATATTCACGCGTTTGGTCCTGAACGATTTTGTCGGGAGGCAGCGCGGGCCGGTGTTGACGGCCTGATCGTACCCGACATGCCGCCGGATGAAGCAGGCCCCCTCAAAGGGCCGGCCGCTGCAGCCGGACTTCAACTGATTTTTCTTCTCGCCCCCACGAGCACGGCGGAACGACGGACGTTTGTGGCACGTCAATCGGAGGGCTTTGTCTATTGTGTGTCGCTGACCGGGATCACCGGTGCGAAACTGCAAAACGTGGCCGATGTGGGGAAGAACGTCGATAAAATCAGAAAAGTCACCCGCGTTCCTGTCGCGGTGGGCTTTGGGGTTGCGACGCCGGAGGATGCTGCCGATGTTGCGGCCATCGCCGACGGGGTGATCGTCGGCAGCGCGATCGTCAAGCAGATCGCCGCACACCAACAGAAACCTGAGATGGTGAAGCACGTGGCCGAATTTGTCCGCTCGTTGAAAACCGCTATGAGGACGGCTCAGCCAAAATCACGGTAAGCGACCTATCCGGACCTCTCTTCTTGGAAAGAAAATTGAGCCCCGTTCGACCTGACGAGTGTCGGATGTCGACACGCCCTGGGTCACTTCAGGTTGGGTGAGAATTACTGTTTGGCTAGGGGAGGCATGGCCTTGATCATCTCATCCGCCAGCTCTTTTGCAACATCCTTCAAATTCGGCCGATAGAACATGTAGCTGCTCGACCGTTCATGTCGCGCCTTCCATACCGTGGTGCCTGTGGTGGCATCGACCAGACGGAGGCTGAGGCCCACTCGGCCGACGTTATCACCTTCTTTGCGCATGTATTCCCAAGAGTTCACCCGTACAACTAAGAACGAGTCCACATTCAGCGCTTTTCCCAACTTCACGGCGGAGTCCTTGTCGGATTGACCGGTCATCTCCAGACGTGAGAAGTAAAACACCAGCGCATCGAACGCTTCTTTTGAAGCCTGGAAGATGTCCGTGACATTCTCAGGAGACACCACACGCTCAATTTTGGCCGTCTTGTTCAAGGCTTCTGACAAGACGCCTTGGATATCCTCGCGTGCGTTGTCATATTGACTTGCCATCGGAGGAAGCACAGCAATGGCTTGAGGTCTGAACATTTTTGCCCCTGGTCCTTCCCACACTTCTTGTAAGCCGCCGCAGCCGGCGACGATGAGAAGAAGGAGGCAGAGGACGATCGTACGTCTAATATGAAGCAGCATAAACATGGGCTTAGTATACCATTAGAATGTCAAAGAGGCAGAACCGGATACCAACGCGCCCTCTTCTCTGAAGTCATACCCGCCGCCTACATCGATACGAAGTGCAAAGATCCGCAGCCCCAACCCTGCAGTCGGCGTGAAGGGGGTCCCGGTATCTTTCATATTCTTGAAGGCGCCGAGACGGAACGACAGGAATTCAGAGAAGATCGTCTGCTCGACGCCGAGACTCAACACCTGGCTCTTGACACCTGGAACGAACGTCTTATTCGATGTCGCATCCACATCTGCCGTCAACGTGAGTGAAGAATAGGGATTGATCGCTATACCTCCTCGAACCTGGGGCCCCAGCTTCAGTTCTTCTCCGCCTGGCGTATCAAAGGTCGGTTGATTGATGTCTTTAGCCACAATGCCAAAGCGCAGCCAAGAGGATGGGCGGTAGATGGCACCCACGTCGATACCAAAGGCCGTCGAGATCGTAGGTTTTCCAAAGTTGTCGTGAATGGACACGTCGTTTCCTCCGGTGAGGGTCATGCTACCCCTGTAGGCCGCGCCTTGAAGAATTTTTCCTGTCACACCGATAGAAAACGTTTTATCGGAAAAGGCATAGGCATAGGAGAACGCCACCTGTCTGGCCTCCAACCCGCGGAGGGCCATTGCACCGGTCAAACTCACATTTGAGCCGTTAAGAGCCGCTGTCACCGGAGTACTGACAAATCCCCCGCCAGTCGCGACATCCGAGACGTTCAATCCAAACGCATGTTCCCCCAAGTGACCTTTTACGTAGAGACCGGCAGAGCCATTCACCGACACGGTTGCGCCAGGTCGATTGATGCGATTGGCGATGTCTTGAGCCTTCGTAAGATTTGCAGCCGTATTCGGGTCATTGGGAGTAAAATTTTCGAGGTCGTGGATCGCGTTGGCGATGCCGAGCCGATCAATGACCTGTCCACTGCCTTGAATGCGAACATCCACCGTCTGGGTCATCGCAAGCCCGGCAGGGTTCCAATAGGTGGCCAAGGCATCCGTGGTGACCGCCACACCGGCTCCGCCCATGCCCATTGCACGAGGACCCACGGTGACGAATTCTAAGGCCAGTGCCTGCGCCGGAATCATAAGGCCAATGATGATCGCTCCGGCACAAAGACTGCGATAACACGACATAGAAGGAAAGCTCCGTGCTAATCGTAATGGCTTTCTGAGTCTATTGGATGACATAGCACTCGTCAAGGTTAGACGATCAATCCTCTTGTATGAATGTGAGGGGTGGACTCGGCAGCGGACTATTTCGGTGAACACGACAGGATTCCACAATTTCGCTTACACGATTTGGCCGTCCTGCATATGGACGATGCGGTCGGCTTGGGCGGACAGCTTGTCGTTATGGGTGACGATCACGAAGGTCGTTCCGCGGGCTTTGTTCAGCTCACGCATCATTGCAAAGAGCGCCTCGCCCGTGTGTGTATCTAAGTTTCCTGTCGGCTCATCCGCCAACACGAGATCGGGCTTCTGCAAGAGGGCTCGTGCGACCGCCACGCGCTGCTGCTCACCGCCTGACAACTCACCAGGCTTATGATGTAGCCGGTCTCCCAGCCCGACCTCTTGCAACAAGGCGGTGGCTTCCGGTTCAATATCTGCCAGATTTTGTCGCTGGATTAACGCCGGCATACAGGCATTTTCGAGCGCAGTGAACTCCGGCAGGAGATGATGGAACTGGAAGACAAACCCGATACGCCGATTCCGAAAATCCGCCTGTTCGCCTTCCGCCAGTTGAAAGAGATCCTGGGAATCAAAGTGAACCGTCCCTGTGGTGGGACGATCAAGCGTTCCGATTATATGAAGCAGTGTGCTCTTTCCAGCCCCCGAAGCTCCGACAATCGCAATCAACTCCCCCCGCTGAATCTGTAGATTGACCCCCTTCAGAACCGTGAGGGTTTGTCCGCCCATGGGGAACGACTTGTACAGATTGGTGACGGTGATCACGCCGGAGCTCCAGATTGAACGAATAACGATGGGGAGGCCTGCATGATCATTCGTAGCGCAGCGCAGCCACAGGTTCGAGCTTGGCTGCCTGGAGCGAAGGAAAAACCGTGGCGGCAAAGCTAATGACAATGGCGGAACCAGCCACAAGCACGACATCGAGTGCCTGCACGTGGACGGGGATCCGCGAGATGTAATACACCGTGGGGTCGAAGGTCCAGAACGTCTGGATCAGCCAGAGAAAGGCGTAGCCGAGCGGAATGCCGATGGCGGTCCCGGACAGACCGATGATCAGTCCGTTCAACATGAAAATGCGCCGAATGCTTTTGCGTGTCGCGCCCATGGCCTTGAGGATCGCAATTTCCTTTTGTTTTTCGGTGACGATCATGGTGAGGGTGCTCACGATGTTGAAGGATGCCACGATCGTAATCAGCACCAACAGCAGAAACATCATCGTCTTCTCGAGCTTGAGCGCCGAGAAGAGATTACGATTCATCTGCATCCAATCGCGCGCGCCATAGGCGAAGCCGAGTGACTGCTCCACGGAGCGGGCCGTCTCCGCTGCATGGAAGACGTCCGCGACTTTGATTTCAATGCCTGTCACGGTCTGTCCCATGTTGAAAAACTTTTGCGCTTCCGCAAGATCGATGTACGCCAATGACGAATCGTACTCGTACATGCCGGATTGAAAGAGCGCGACCAACGCGAAGGTCCTGATCTTCGGTACCATGCCGATCGCGCTGATAGGACCGGCTGGAGGGGACACGACATTGACCGTGTCTCCGACAAAGACGCCGAGTCGCATCGCCAATTCCTTGCCCAGGATGATGCCGGGTTTTTCTGTCTCGACGGCCGGGCCGGTCGGATCATCGACCGGTGACTGCTTCACCTTGACCGGACGGCTGAGGTCGTCTAATTGCCCGGTCGAGAGATTCTTGGCCAGTTCGGTCACCGTGCCCTCACGTTGTGGATCGATGCCGCGGATGACGATGCCTTGCACAGCGGTCTGGGTCGAGAGCAGGACCTGCTTGAGTACAAATGGGGTTGCCGCCACGACACCCGGCACGGTTGCCACTTGCTTGGTGACGGGATCGTAATCACTCATACTGTCTTTCATCCGATCCTGCACGATGATATGGGCCGTCGTGCCAAGAATCTTGGCCTGGATGTCTTCCTTAAACCCGGTCATGATACCGACTGTCCCGATAAGGGCGGCCACACCGAGTGTGATGCCGGCAATGGAGACCACTGTATTTAATGAGATCGTGCGATTCCGACGCTTCGCGCGCAGATACCGCAATCCGACGAAGATTTCGTAGGGGAGAGCCACCGTTACTTCTCGGGTCTCAGTTGTGGGAAGAGGACCACGTCACGGATCGACGCTTGGTTGGTAAAGAGCATAATTAGCCGGTCGATGCCGATACCTTCGCCCGCAGTCGGTGGCATGCCATACTCCAAGGCGCGCAGGAAGTCTTCATCGACCAGATGGGCTTCTTCGTCTCCCGCCGCCCGCTGCGCGGCTTGCTGTTCGAACCGTTCCCGCTGATCCAATGGGTCGTTCAACTCTGAAAAGGCGTTCGCGATTTCCCGACCGGCAATGTAGAGCTCGAAGCGATCGGTCAATGCCGGGTTCGAATCTTTGCGCCGCGCGAGCGGAGAAATTTCAATCGGGTAGTCTGTAATGAATGTTGGCTGCTGCAAATTGGGCTCGACCGTCTCCTCGAAGATTTCGTTCACGATATTGAAGAGCGGCCATTTCGGATCGACGGCGAGGCCCAGTTTTTTTGCCGCGGCAACCGCTTGTTCCTTATCCTCAAGGACAGAAGGATTAAGGTTGTTCACCTCCAGAATCGCCTGGTGGTACGACCAGCGGCGCCACGGAGGCGTGAGCGTGATTTCCTTGCCCTGATAGTCGATGACCGTCCTGCCGAGGACTTGCTGTGCCAATGAAGAGATGAGTTCTTCCGTGAGGATGATCAAGTCCTGATAGTCGGCATAGGACACGTAGAATTCCAGCATCGTGAATTCCGGGTTGTGAATCGTCGAAATGCCTTCGTTCCGAAAGTTCCGATTGATTTCAAACACGCGAGGAAACCCGCCGACGATTAAGCGTTTCAAATAGAGTTCCGGCGCGATGCGGAGATAGAGATCGACGTTAAGCGCATTATGGTGGGTCACAAAGGGTTTCGCTGCCGCCCCTCCGGGAATCGGATGCATCATCGGCGTTTCGACTTCCAGGAAGCCTCGTTCGATCAGGAACGTGCGAATGCCGGCGATAATTTTACTGCGGGTGGCAAAGATGCCATGGACCTCAGGATTGGCGATCAAGTCGACATAGCGCTGTCGATAGCGGGTCTCGACATCCGTCAACCCATGCCACTTTTCCGGAAGCGGCCTGAGGGCTTTGCTCAAGAAGGTCAACTGTGCAACCTCGACGGTGAATTCATTCGTCTTTGTGCGAAAGAGGGTGCCGGTCACCCCGATCCAATCGCCCAAGTCGAGCAGTTCGGCGATACGATAGCCCTGCTCTGAGAGACGATCTTTCTTCAGATACACCTGAAGCCGGTCGGATCCATCTTGTAGTACTGCAAAGCCTGCCTTGCCGAATCGCCGGAGGGCAACGATGCGTCCTGCAACGGTACAAGAGATTTTCTCTGCTTCCAGTTCTTCTTTGGTTTTCTCACCATGGAGTTTGATCAATCGGCCCGCACGATCCTTCACCTCGAATCGTGTGCCGTAGGGTGCAACGCCCATTTCGCGCAGAGCATCGAGCTTCTTGATGCGCTGCTGCTGCTGTTCGTTCAGTTCGTCCGACATGGTGTGCTCGTACGGTCCGTCCTTCCTCGTTAACTGTCGAACTCGTCCGTGTCCGGCTGCTGATAGCTCAAAGCGGTGACTCCGCGCTGTTTCATTTTGAGATAGGCCTCTATGAACCCGTCCAGATTGCCATCCATGACGCTGGCTACTTGGCTCACTTCGTAACCGGTTCGATGATCTTTGACCATTTGATAAGGCTGGAATACATACGATCGAATTTGACTGCCCCAGGCAATATCCTTCTTCTCGCCAACAATTGCATTGAACTCTGCCTCTTTCTTTTTAAGTTCGAGTTCATAGAGTCGCGCCTTCAATACCTTCATGGCGCCATTGCGATTTTGGAGCTGTGACCGTTCGTTCTGACATTGCACCACGATCCCGGTCGGCAGATGCGTCATACGGATGGCCGTCTCCACTTTATTCACATTCTGGCCGCCGGCGCCGCCCGCTCGAAAGGTATCGATTTTGAGGTCCTTATCTTCGATTACGAGATCGATATCTTCATCGACTTCAGGATAGACGAATACAGAGGCAAAAGAAGTGTGCCGCCGCTTGTTCGCGTCGAAGGGTGAAATGCGCACCAGCCGGTGCACGCCTGCTTCGGCCTTGAGATAGCCGTAGGCATAGGCCCCTGTCACGGACAGTGTCACACTCTTCACCCCCGCTTCTTCTCCTGGGAGCAGGTCCAACGTTTCGACCTTGAATTTCTTGCTTTCGGCCCACCGGACGTACATGCGGAGCAGCATCTGCGCCCAGTCCTGCGATTCCGTCCCGCCGGCACCGGGATGGATCGCCACAATCGCATTGTTGGGGTCCAGTTCGCCCGAGAGCAGAAGTTCAAGACGCAGGGCTGTCAGCTTCGACTCAAATTGATCCAGCTCGAACGTCAACTCCTTCGCGAGCGCGGCGTCGCCGCTTTCTTCTGCCAACTCGAGCAACGCGCCCAAATCGTTTGTCTTCTCATCGATTTCACGCCACTGCTGGAGATCGCGCTCAATCGTGGACTTCTTCCTGCTGATTTTGGCGGCTTTCTGCGCGTGACTCCAAAAATCCGGCTGCGACGTCTGCTGTTCCAGATGTGCCAGCTCTGCTCTCATGCGAGCAAAGTCAAAGATGCCCCCGGAGTTCCGATACCAACTGCTCGACGGCCCGCACGCGATTCTTGACTTCATCTAACATGGAGCTATCCTTTCTGGTTATACCGGCACTGCGTCGGGCTCAGATCCCTTGGTGCGGAAGGAGCCAAACAGGATCAAAAGCGCGCAGATTATAGCACAGCCGTAGGCAAACACATCGCCGTGCCGACTGTAAAACGTATCAGGGCGCCAGACCTGCACCGTCCCCTTGACGGCCTGTTCTGTGAAGATCGGCGTCGCCTCGACAATACGTCCGAACGGATCGATGAACCCGGAAATGCCTGTGTTGGCTGAGCGAGCGAAAGCCAGATGATTCTCGACCGAACGAAACACCACCATTGCAAAATGTTGGGAGGCTGCCGACGAGTGACCAAACCAGGCATCGTTCGTCACGGTGACCAAGAACTCCGCTCCATTCGCGGCAAATTGCCGCACCAGATTTGGAAAGATCACTTCATAGCAGATGGCCGCTCCGAAACGGACTGATCGAGAGGTGGTCCCCGGTATGTCTGCGGCCGCAGCCTGAGGCTTTGGCGTCAGGGTCAGAACCGTCGGACCGGGTCCCGCCTCGAAATCGCCGATCCCTTCGACTAATTTGTCGAGGAAATATAAGAATGAGGATTTGAATGGAATATATTCTCCGAACGGTACCAGATGCTGTTTGTCGTAGCGTCCCAGCAATTGGCCGTCGGGGGAGAGGAGGTACACACTATTCAACAGATAGGGCCGCTGATCCGGATAGAAACGTATGGCGGGGCTCCCAAACAAGATTGGTGTCTGGGCTTGACTTGCCATTGCAATGAGTTGCAGCTGATAGATCGGCTCACGTTCAAAGACAAACGGGGTTGCCGCTTCCGGCCAGATCACCAAGTCGGTGGTACGGCCGAGCTTCTCTGTCAGCCGGTCAAAGCGTGCGAGGGTTTCCTCTCGATAGGCATTATCCCATTTTACCGCCTGATCGACATTTGGCTGTACCACTCCCACAGTGATGGACGACCGGGGAATACCTGTGAACGGCGCTCCAGATAGCACCCCAAGACCATATTCCCACGAAAGCGACACGAGCAATGTCGTCATCGCGGCAAGTTCCCAGGGAAGCTTTGCCGGAAGGAATCCCCGGCGTAGTGGCATCAGCCAGGACAGGAATTCAGCCACCGCGACATTCACGAGCACAATGAGGAACGACACTCCATAGACTCCCATGTGATCCGCAATCTGAATCAATTCAATCTGGCGATATTGAGAATAGCCGAGGAGACCCCAGGGCAATCCGCTCAGCACATACGTCCGAATCAGTTCGAGGGTCACCCATAAGCAGGGAACCGCAAAGAGACCATAGCGAGGAATCAAGGTCCGAAACCACACGACTCCCGCAGAATAAAGGGCAACATAGAGGCCGAGATAGGCTGTGAGCAGCAACATCAGGCCATAGCTGATCACGAGCGGGACCTTGCCGTAGGTATTCATGGCGGTTACCACCCAGGCCATCATGCCGGAGAAGGCAATCGTACCGGATAGCCAGCCGATCCAAAATGCTTGCGATTTGGTCTTGCCGTCCAACGCCCAATGCAGTGGTACGAGAGCAATCCAGGCCAACAGTCCGAGATCGGATTTCGGGAAACTCAGTGAGATGAAAAGACCGCTCGCGCCGGCAAGGACGAGTGAACGCGCGAGGGAATGGGTCATGCGCCGCACCTTAGCGAAAGCCGAAGATGGATGCAACTTCCGGTTTTGAGAAGATCGCTTCGTTCACACATTGTCATGGGCAAGGAGCAAGATCTTGGGTTGACGGGCATCCGTTGATTCCTTATAAGTAAGAGTGACAATCTGGCATCCGTACCCTCGTGAAGGGAATGGGGTAGACCAATACCATAGAGCCACACTACCCTGATTTGACGAAATCACGCGATCAATGATCACGACAATGAGGAGGCTATCCTATGGATCGAAGAGTCATCAGCCTATATTTGAGCCTGAGCCTTATGCTTCTATTAGCGGGCTGTGCTGGTAAGAATGTTTCCTCCTCGTCAGGGGATGCTTCCTCACAGGGAGGTAAGGGCAAGAGTGAGGAGATTCTGCCGGATGCGATCAAGACGATACCGATGGAACGCTCGTTCGAGCGGCCGGGAGGCAACCAACCATCCAATCTCTCGCTCGCCCCGAGCGCCACTCCCGGCGGCACTGCCTTGAGCGACGTGTTTTTCGATTACGACCGGTTTCAAATTCGCAGCGATGGCATGCCGGCGTTAGACGCCAATGCTGGATGGCTTCGCGCCAATGGGAACAAGACCGTGCTGATCGAAGGCCATTGTGATGAGCGAGGCACTGTAGCATACAATCTCGTTCTGGGTGAGAAGAGGGCGCGCGCTGCCAAAACCTATCTCCAAGACCTGGGAATCCAGTCCTCGCGACTCCAAATTACGAGCTATGGAGAAACGAGGCCCTTCTGCAAGCAGGCGAACGAAGACTGTTATCAACAGAATCGGCGGGCACATTTCGTAGCAAAATAAGACGTCGAACGTGTTTCAACCGAGTCCTGCCACTTATCTAAGACGATGGCGACACGAAGGAGGCATCTGTGAAGCACTATCATAGTGTAGCAATCGGACTCCTTGGGTTCATCATAGCGACTGGCTGTGCAGGCAAGGGAGAACGCATCGATCTGAAGATCCCCATCGCGAAGGGGACCGATGAGAAGATCGTTACGTTGAATTCAGCCACCGTCGCGATTCAGCCTTTTGAAGACCATCGCACCAACCGGTTGCACCTCGGTACCAGACATCATCTATGGGGCGGGGAGAGTTATTTCAGCCTTTCCAGCGGTTCGCTCGGCGAGACCACCGCACAGGCTTTCGCGGACTATCTCAAGAGTAGAGGCTGGAACGTGACCCTTACCAAAGGTAACGGGGCAACTGGGGCAGACGTGACTATCACCGGCCAACTTATTGATGGGGTCGTGGATGCCCAGAGTGGTATCGGACAGACGACCCTTAATGCGAAAAGTCGGTTCGCCGTTCTAGTGAAGAATCACGCTGACGGTAGTCAAGTCCGTGAGACCCTTACCAGTACTGGAGTCAACCAGGTCTTCTGGTTCGATCCAGAGGATGCTCAGGAACTGCTTAATGAACTGTACAATAAGAATTTTGAAAAGTTCCTGGTGGATACCACACTCGACGGCAAGCTCCTCAAGCTCCGGTAAGAAAGCGTTCTATCCCTGCGGTAGGTATCCCACGATGTGAGGGATTACGCGTTCAGTATCGTTTCTGAACTGTAGGGGAATAAGAATGGTGCAAGTCACATGGATCGACGAGCCCATCGGCGGGTACCGGCACAACTGCAGGGGTTTCTGCTAGGCAACTCGCATGAGATTGAAGCGGTCACCCTCGACCTTTCAATCGGCGGCGCCAGGTTTGATTGTGATCTTGAAGTGTATCCCGGCAAGGTGATCCGTGTGCGATTGGTGATTCCCGGCGCGGAGGAACTAGTCTCGATCGAAGATGCGCGTGTGCAGTGGGTCGGAGAGGACACGTTTGGGGTCTCGTTTCGGAATGTGCGACAAGCCGAAATGGATGAACTCGAGCAGCTCATCGATGAATACGAAGAGACCGAAGACAGCGGCCATGCGTAGGAGTCAGTCCGAGCCATACCTTTCTACTGCGGCAAACGGTCTGCTGACGTCTGTGCCGTGCTCGGCCTGAAAAAATCCCACCGCATCTCACCGAGTACCCATCCGATTTTTCGAGCCTGTGGTCCGGCATCTCGCGGCATCTCCCTCGCTTTACATCGAAGGAGGACTCGCGCAGACTTCTACCCGGTGTGAGAGATCCTGGCCGACTTTTGAACATGTCGTTACTGAGTCGATCCTTGACTGATCCACATTGGAAGAATATCGTATCCGTGTGGGAGGAGCTTAACGCCCCGAGGGAATATGGTTCATGAGGGGGTCGAGCGTTGGGATGGTGTGCAAGCCCAGCTTGACTGGGAAGCCTAAAGTCCCGCCAAGATCTCCGCCGTACCTATGCTGTCCTCGGTAGGTGCGCGCTTCTCCCACCCTAATCCCTCCCTCATTCCAGCTGCCGCGCGCTCCATTCACCACCGCATCATGTCCGGTCTCACTCCTTTGTAGCTCATCGCTTGTGCAGGCGGTACCAGATTGGAAGAACGTGAACTAATAGCACGGGCGGTCGCTCGTTGTATCCTCGCGAACGTGTGACAGCAGGAATTGAAGGAGCTGTTTCGCGACGAAGGATTTCGTCTGCGAAAGGGCTCCCCCAATTATCAGTGGTTCCGGAAACCGGCTCGGTAGATGGAAATCACACAGACGCCCGCTGGCGAGAATAATCCGGCACGCTCTCTTCTGTAGCACCCTGGTGTTAGAGGTTAGTTGTCGGGCAATAGGAAATAGAACGCTACGATAATAATCGGTGCCGCCACATACATCGCCTTCTTGCCGAAGGCATCGTTGACGCCATAGATCAAAATCGCTGCCATGAAGATATAGTAGAGCATTCCAATTCCTCGATACCCCCCACTATGTTCCTCCGCCAGGGCAACCGCAGGAGCCCCTAGGGTCAATATGGAGGAAAAGGCTGCCAGTCGTTTCATTTCAGTCTCCTTCTCTATGGATGGTAGGCTCTATAATGCCCTGCCGATGGTGGGTACCATTACCCAGCGAACAATGCCCTCAAGACAAGTAAGACTTGGAGCATAGGGTCGCATTATGTTGCATCTTATCTCGAGAAGTCAATCTGGTACCGCGATGGATGAATACGTTACGATCGATAGCTTGCGTTAATACGGACGTAGTCGAACGACAGGTCGGTCGTCCACATATGGGCTCTGTGACGCCCTTGCCCAAGCCCAACGGTGATCGTAAACTCTTTCCGGCGAAAGACTTTCGCGATGTGTTGTTCAGCAACGAGTCCAAGTCCAACTCCTCCTTGTACCATCTGAACCCCGCCAAACCACACATTCAGCTTCGAAGGGGTAATTGGGACCCCCGCCCGTCCAATCGCTGCCATCACACGACCCCAATTGGCATCTTGGCCGAACAGGGCGGTCTTCACCAAGTTCGAGGTCGCTATGGTTTGGGCCACCTGCCGTGCCTGGGCCACGGTGGTTGCTCCCGTCACCTCAATGTTGACGACCTTGGTCACGCCTTCTCCGTCTCGACAAATGGCCAACGCGAGTGCCTGACAGGCTTCGGTCAGGAGCAGTAGGAACCGACGGAAAGCGACTGTACCATTTTTGATCGTGGGGTTCTGTGCGAAGCCGTTGGCCAAACACAGGGCGGTATCGTTGGTACTCGTGTCTCCATCCACTGATATGCAATTAAACGACTCATTGACCGCGAGTCTAAGAGCCTGTTGAAGGGCGCTCTTCGTGATCGAGGCGTCTGTGGTGAAATAGGCCAGCATTGTGGCCATGTTGGGATGGATCATTCCTGAGCCCTTGGCCATACCGCCAATTGTAATTAAGCGACCATCGATGGTGTCCTGAAGTGCGACGGATTTCTGGTGCAGGTCGGTCGTCATGATCGCCTGGGCAGCATCCAGGCCTCCGTGGTCGCTGAGCTGAGAGAGCAGCTGTGGTATTCCCTTGATGATTCGATTGACGGGCAATACACGACCGATCACGCCGGTGGAACCAATGAACACCTGGTGTGAGGGGATGTTCATGCGTCGCGCAACCGACGTTGCGGTTAACTTTGCGGCAGCCAATCCTTTGGCGCCGGTGCAGGCGTTTGCGTTACCACTGTTGATGAGGATGGCGCGTCCGATTCCCTTGCGCAGGTGCAGGCGATCGACGATGACCGGAGCTGCGATGACCTGATTGCGGGTGAAGACGCCGGCGATAGGACCACTCTGATCCGAGGCGACGAGCGCAAGGTCGAGCAGGCCTGGCTTTTTGATGCCGCAATGGATGCCGGCTGCGCGGAATCCTTGCGGTGCGGTAATCCCGCGTCGTGGTGATACGGTTGGTGTGTTCTCGGTCATAATCGTGAACGAGGCGTCCTGCTCAAGCAATGTGGATTAGGGATAGGCAGCGGGAGCGGTCAAGCCCGTCTCTTCGGGGAGGCCCAGCATAAGGTTCATGGCCTGAATGGCCTGACCTGCGGCACCTTTCACAAGATTATCCAGCGCGGCCACCGTAATGACTAATTCTGATCGAAGGTCCACGTAAATTCCGATGTCGCAATAGTTGGTGCCCTTGATATAGCGGGGATTCGGCATGATGTCGTCCTGGACTCTGACGAACCGCTCATCTTTGTAATAGGTTCGGTAGAGCATGCGTAGGTCTGACAGTGTCATTGGACTCTTCAAGCGGCAGTAGGCGGTACTCAAGATGCCGCGATTCATGGGTACGAGGTGTGGGGTGAACGTCACGATCGGCTGTGCGGTAATTGTCCCAGATGACTGAGAAAGGCGTTGAAGTAACCCGCCGAGTTCTTGTTCGATCTCAGGGGTGTGGCGGTGTTGCCCGATCTTGTAAGGCTCTAAGGACTCATGGGCTTCAGGAAAATGAAAGGGGAGTGCCGGGCTTCGTCCCGCGCCAGAAATGCCGGATTTCGCATCGATGACTACGGTGTGTGGTTGCACGAGATCCTGGGTGAACAGCGGGGCCAACTGCAGAACGGCCGCAGTCGGGTAACAGCCGGGCGATGCCACCAACTTTGCTTTGGCAATGGCAACTCGGTGCAATTCGGGAAGTCCGTAAACCGCGTCCTTGAGTAAGCCGGCGTGGGTGTGCGGTGTGTGATACCACTGTTCATAGATCGCCGGGTCCTTGAGTCGATAATCAGCACTGAGGTCCACCACGAGCTTACCGGTTTGGAGGCAGGCGGCGACTGGCGCCAATGATTTGGTATGAGGAAGGGCCAAGAAGATTGCGTCTGCCTTATCCGCTAAGGCTTCGGGTGCAAGTGCTTGAAACGAGAGAGACACGAGGCCGGCCAGATTTGGGAAGACCGCTGCGACGGGAGTCCCCGCTGACTTCTCCGATGTCACAGTCTGAAGCTCAAAATATGGGTGGAGGGCTGCCAGGCGGACGAGCTCCGCTCCGGCATATCCACTGGCCCCTGCAATGGCGATGCGTACTTTTTTCATCTGCCTCACCGTGATTGCCGCACTGACACAAAAAAAGGGAAGGCTTGGAGCCTTCCCTTTTTCTGACTGTGGCTCCGATGT
>OELA01000445.1_pt1 | contig 24490 bp, 30 predicted proteins | sample 1503161 | NCBI WGS metagenome assembly OELA01 (sample SAMEA104379559, study PRJEB20068) | metagenome | biome: 1000743; feature: 77; material: 1998 | place: USA | collected 2012 | depth 25 m
TTCGTTGACCGATGATCCTATCGAGGTGCTGAAGCAGGGCGATACGTTCGGCTTGTTCGATCAATACGGCGACATCCATTCTCTCAGGTCCGGCTCGCAAGGTCTCTACCACGAAGGGACCCGTTTTCTGTCTCGATTCGAGCTGACCATCAATGGGGAGCGGCCGTTGCTTCTGAGCTCGACCGTCAAAGAAGACAACGTCTTGCTCAATGTCGATCTCACGAGTCCCAACATGGTCCTTCCAGGACAGGGAGAGATCCCACGCGGAACGCTGCATCTGTCCCGGTCCCGATTCTTATGGCAGGGCCTCTGCTTCGAACGCGTTCGGGTGCATAACTATAGCCTCCTTCCCATTCCACTCCGGCTTTCCTTCTCTGTGGATGCTGATTTTGCCGACCTATTCGAAGTCCGCGGGATGAAGCGAAGCAAACGAGGCAGACGCTTGGAGTCCGTGACATCCAAAGATGGAGTGTCGCTCGGATATGAAGGGCTGGATGGTGTGGAGCGGTGGGTCACCGTTCGCTGTGCACCGGCTCCGACCGCAGTCCATCCCGATGAGATTTCCTGCGACACACTCTTGCCGGCTGGAGAAGTCGTCCAGTGGGATCTCACGATTTCCTGTGAACTGACGAGGCGAATCACGTGCGATCTCACTTATGAGAGCGCATTTGTCGAAGTAGAACGAGCACTCAATTCCGCGAAAACTGACGATTGCCTCATCGTCACTTCGAATGAACAATTCAATGCCTGGCTGAACCGCTCGCTTGCCGATCTCCACATGATGGTCTCGGACACTCCCGACGGCCCCTATCCCTACGCCGGTGTTCCCTGGTTCAGTACCCCGTTCGGACGAGACGGCCTCATCACCGCCTTTGAATTTCTGTGGGTGAACCCCATCATCGCCCGGGGTGTATTGGCCTATCTGGCTGCGAATCAGGCGAGAGAGATCGTCGCGGAACAGGATGCGGAGATTGGGAAAATTTTGCATGAAACGCGCAGGGGAGAGATGGCGGCGCTCAAGGAGATTCCATACGGCCGCTACTACGGCAGCATCGATGCGACGCCGCTATTTATCATGTTGGCCGGAACGTATTACGAGCGGACGGGCGATCGGGCCTTCATCTCACAGATCTGGCCGAATATCGAGCTGGCGTTACAGTGGATAGATCGTGCGGGAGACGTCGATGGTGATGGGTTCGTGGAGTACAGCCGCAGGTCGAAAGGCGGGCTGATCCATCAAGGATGGAAAGATTCGCAGGATGCGGTGTTTCATGCAGATGGCAGCTCGGCCGAAGGGCCCATCGCACTCTGCGAGGTGCAAGGCTATGTATTTGCCGCCAAGAGGCGTGCAGCTCGATTAGCCCTGGCGCTGGGCCACCCGGAGCAGGCCAGGCGACTCCTTAAAGAAGCGGACACACTACGCACACAGTTCGAGCGACGTTTCTGGTGCAATGACCTCTCGACCTATGCATTAGCCTTGGACGGGTGCAAGCGGCCCTGTCGAGTCAGGACGTCGAATGCCGGTCACTGCCTCTGGACCGGTATTGCCGAACAGAAACACGGCATGAGATTGGCCAAACTCTTGGTGGGCGAAGAGTTTTTTAACGGATGGGGTATCCGCACCGTCGCTGCCACTGAGACTTGCTTCAATCCAATGGCGTACCACAATGGATCGGTCTGGCCGCACGATAATGCACTCATCGCAGCCGGCATGGCCTCCTATGGATTCAAAGAAGGCGCACTGAAGATTCTCTGCGGTCTCTTCGACGCCAGCCTGTTTCTCGATCTGCATCGGTTGCCTGAATTGTTATGCGGGTTCTCGCGCCGCCCCGGTGAAGGTCCCACGCTGTACCCCGTCGCCTGCAGTCCTCAGACCTGGTCCTCGGTTGCCCTGTTCCTGCTTCTCCAGGCCTGTCTTGGTTTGCGAATTGAGGCTCCGCGTGCCCGCCTGTCGTTTTCGCAACCGGTCTTGCCGCCCTTCCTGGACCACATCGAGATTACGCATCTCAGAATTGGAGATGCGGAAGTTGATCTCTCGCTTGAACGTCATGCGACGGATGTCGGAATCAACATACTGAGGCGCGAAGGCCGCGTCGAGGTTGTGGTTACCAAATAATCCAACGCAACGCAGTCCTGTATTATTCAGACGATATGATCATCGAGACATCTTGTCCCTGACGGACAAGATGTTCCTTCCATGCAGAATCTCTTTATGCAACCGACACTTGTGTTGGCCCAGTCGCTCAGTAGGATGCAACAAGTCCCCCTGTAAGTCGATATTCAGCACCGGTTGTCTGCTTCGCGGGGATGCATCCAGGAATCTCTTCTCATTGGAAACATAAATGGTTATCCCATGCGGAGGTTCCAATTAGATAGCGCGGTCTGAGTCTTGCTCACTGTCACGGCATCGGCTGTGTCGTGTGAGGTGTTACTGAAGAGCCACTTCGATGTTGGTGTTCATTAAAGGGAAAGGTCACCAATGGAAAAAGTAGATCATCCCGATTCAATGACACGTTCCGATGCGCAGAGGCATCTCATCGTGGGAGGATTGCCAGTTCTGCGTGACCTGAAAGGTCCTCTCTGTGCCCATTGCGGCAACCTTCGGTACTTCCTCGTCTTTCGCGTGAGCCGTGACGGCCGGAACGGGATACTAGGCGGCCGTTGCAGCTGTTGCCGCAACCCTCTGGAGCTAGCGGTAGATGAAATCGAACGAGGATGCCATGCCTGATGTGAAAGACCATGGACCAACACAACAGGAGGAAAACGCCATGAGAGAAGTAACACGATGCACGGGGATAAGCACGACTGCTTTCGTAGCCGGGCTCGTCGCAGGGGTCGGCACCGGCTTGTTATTCGCGTCCCAATCGGGTGCCCGGACGCGCCGTCAACTCCACAATCTGGCGAAGGATATGCAGGAAGAAGCCAATGAGATGTTGGGCGATGCCAAAACGTCGATCGGCAAGGTGATTGAGCAGGGAAAGAGCCTCGTGGGGTGAGCCATCGCGGGGTTGCAACAGGAAATGGTTCGACAGACGGGCAGAACCTGACTCGGCGAGGATATTACATATAGCACGAGGAGAAAGCGCCCATGCGATGTCAACGATGTCAAGGCTGGATGATCCGCGATCATTTTATGGACCTTCTGAACGGGAGCGGTGAGCTGGATTTCAACGGGTGGCGTTGTCTGAATTGCGGAGACATCACGGACCCCGTCATTGTCCAGCATCACCGGTTGCCGACCAGCACTCCTGCGAAGTCGAGGCGGCGATGGTGGGGAGCCGCGGTCATACACTCCGGTTCATGAAGCGGCAGAAGGCATGATGCTGCACGCCGTTCTCTCGAAACGACCGCACGACCGAGGATCTGCATCACGAATCACGCATGAGTAACCGGTCAGGTACGCAGAGGAGATCCGGAATGCCGCACCGCTCAGCCAATATGCCGTTCCGTTTTGTTTCGTGCATGGAGCTGCGGGAAGTACTCGGCAAACGCGCCATGGACGAGCATCGCTTGTTTGAGCTCATCGAAGAAGTGCCGGCCGACAGCATCTATTACCATACCCATAGCTACTTCTTAAGGCACGCCTATACGCAACAGCTCTATTCGAATGATTTTGCGAGCTGGGTGGTCCTGTATGCGCAGGATCGAGTATTGGGTGAGCGGTTGGGTGTGCTCGACCCATTTGCTTTCGGCGATATTGAACAGCTTCGCGACGAGATCCTCCGCATTATGGCCGATCACTTGAACCACTCGACAGTCTCTTCGCGGTGCGTCGTCAGCGAGCCGTTTGAGTTTATCCGTTCACACATCATCGAAATTCCTTTGGACTTGGAGATCCGCACGCTGAGCGAGTTTTATGATGCCCTGGCCAATGTGGAAATCGGAGCGGTCTACAATCATGTGTGCGAAGCACGCATGCGCAAGAGACAGCTGTCTGTCGATTTTGCCCGTTGGCTTTCTTCAGAGGAAGGCTTGGGATTGCCAGAAATGGCGCTGCGCGTCGAGCAAGTGGGGCGATTGGGACTCAGCCTCGAGGGCATGCGAAACAAAATCCTTCGTCTGTGCGTGGGAGAACTGGCAAGGCAACGTGACCAGTGAGTAGGCGGATCATATCGATCAGGTGACCGGAATGCTTGAATATTATCGAGACGTTGCCCCACAGGGAACTGTGGAATTGCTGCGGGAACTCGGACGCCGGGTCGAGGGGAAAAGCATGGTGCATGTCAATTCGACGCGGTTCGGTGGCGGGGTAGCCGAGATCCTCCATCGGCTGCTTCCACTCTTCGAGGAATTGGGAGTCAAGGTTCGATGGGAAGTGCTGGCAGGATCCGATCTCTTTTACCGCACGACAAAAAGCTTTCACAACGCGCTCCAAGGGACGAAACAACGAATCACGCCGGAAATGTATGATGCGTTCATCAAGTGTAATCGCGAGAATGCGAAACAGCTGAATCTCGAAGCGGAGTTTGCGATGATCCACGACCCTCAACCGGCTGCGTTGATCGACGCACGTCCCCATGGCGCCACGTGGATATGGCGGTGCCACATCGACGTCTCGACCCCTCAGCACTCGGTATGGCAGTTTCTTCGCCCCTTCGTGGTCCGGTACGATGCCGCAGTCTTCTCACTGCCCAAGTTTTCGCAACGGTTGCCGCTCCCTCAATTTCTGGTCTACCCCTCTATCGATCCCCTCAGCGAAAAGAATCGTGAGCTGGGGCCCGACGAGATCGACAACGTGCTTCAACGATTGGGTGTACCTCGCGATAAGCCGATCCTGCTGCAAGTGTCGCGGTTCGATCGGTTTAAGGATCCGGTCGGTGTGGTGGCGGCGTACCGCCTGGTCAAGAAAAGTCATGACTGCCGCCTGGTGCTGGCCGGCGGGACAGCCACCGACGATCCGGAAGGTGCGGAGGTGTTGTCGGAAGTTCAGGAGGCAGCCGGTACGGATCCCGACGTGCATATTCTGTTGCTGCCTCCAACCGCAAATCTGGAGGTCAATGCGCTCCAGCGCGCCGCGACGATTGTCTATCAAAAATCCACGAGAGAAGGATTTGGGTTGACCGTCGCAGAGGCACTCTGGAAAGGAAAACCGGTCATAGGAGGAGAAACCGGCGGCATTACCGTTCAATTGATCCCGGGAGTCACCGGATTCACCGTGAATTCGCCGGAAGGCGCGGCGTTTTACACCAGGCGATTACTGAACGACCCAGAATTGATGGCCGTGCTGGGACGACAGGGCAAGGAATATGCGCGGCACCGGTTTCTCATCACGCGGCATCTTCAAGAGTATCTGGGCCTGCTCATTTATCTGCAGCAGAGACCTCGAAATGGCTGACCGGATATGCGTGCATGATCCAGACTTCATTCAGACAAGGAGGACGTGATGTCCAAAGTGATTGTCGTGTCAAACCGTGAACCCTATGAGCATAACTCAGTCGACGGCAATGTAGTCTGTCAGCATACTGACGGGGGGCTGGTTTCGGCGTTGGACCCAGTCTTGAGCCGCATCGGTGGTACGTGGGTGGCCTGGGGCAGCGGAGACGCCGATCAAGAGGTATCGGGTCACGCCGATGGTCTTCCAGTGCCTCCTGATATGCCGGCCTATCGTTTGCGGCGAGTATGGTTAGAGCCTTCAGTGGTCAGAAACGGTGGCCATGGGTATGCCAATCAAGTCCTATGGCCGCTCTGTCATGTCACACTGGATCGGGTGTCGTACCGCAAAGCGTTCTGGGCTGGCTACCAGGCGCTGAATCGCCGGTTCGCCGACACAGTGATGGAGGAGCTGGACAAGCAGCCGGCTTCCGTCTGGATCCATGATTACCACCTTGGTCTTTTACCGGCGTTGATCAAAAATAGTTATCCCAATACCACCATCTGTTTTTTCTGGCATGTTCCTTGGCCGGGACCGGACGTACTCCGCATCCTGCCGGAACGCAAGGAGTTGCTCGAAGGCCTTCTCGCGGCCGATTGCCTCACATTCCAGACGATGTCCTGCGCGACGGCATTTGCGAATTGTGTGACGGAATTCTTGGATGTCTCCGTCTCCATCGATATTTCGAAGGGGGTGGTGGTCTACCGTGGGCATACGACAAAACTGACAGCACGCGCGATCAGTGTGAACTTTAAGCAGTTCTCCGATCTCGCACAGTCCGCGGAGGTCGAAGACCTCATGGCGCGCACCAGGCGGCGGTTCGGTGTTTCTCGCGGGGTTCGAATCGGACTCGGTGTCGATCGTCTGGATTACACCAAGGGGCTGATGAAGCGTCTGTGGGCACTGAAGGAGTTTTTCACCCGATACCCCGAGTATCGCGGGGCGTTCACCTTTCTTCAGGTGGCCATCCCGACTCGAAATAATGTTGAAGTCTATCGCCAGTATCGGGATCTCATCCGAATGACCGTGACGGAGATCAATGAGCGGTTCGAGGTACTGCCGGACGGGAAACGCAAGGGATGGAAGCCGATCGAGTACATCGAAGGACGGGTGACTCCGTGCACCCTCGTGACATACTACCGGATGGCCGACTTGACACTTGTCAGTTCGGTGTATGACGGGATGAATCTCGTCGCCAAGGAGTATGTGGCTTCGCAAGTCGATGAAGCCGGTGTACTTGTGGTGAGCCATTTGGCCGGAGCCGCGGAAGAACTGAATGGTGCGCTGGTGGTGAATCCGTACGACCAGGAAGGTATGGCCGATGCAATCAGGCAGGCACTGGAGATGCCCGAGCATGAACGACGAGAACGGATGCGGATGATGCGTCTTCATCTGAGCACGCACGACATTTATCACTGGGCTGAGAGTTGTTTGCGCGATGTCGATATCGACGTTGATCACTTGCAGAGCGTGCCGGGATAAATCCATGGCGTCGATTCGAGCCAGACTTGCGGCAATTTCGATGAATCGCCTGATCCTGTTTCTGGATTTCGATGGCACGTTGGCACCTATCGTTCCACGTCCAAGTCAGGCCAAGCTGAGCCGGTCGGTGAGAGAGACGCTGCGGAAACTTGCGCACCGAATGCCGGTTGTCGTCATAAGCGGCCGAGCCCCGAAGGATCTTCGACGGCGGGTTGGATTGAAGGAGGTGTGTTACGTGGGACATCATGGATTATCCTGCCTCGAGGCAGGTAGGGACGTGGCGTGGTTGACTCGGCCGCCGCGTAGAACATTGGTTCGCCGATGGCTTCAAGCGATGCGAATCGCGGCTGAGGGAATCGAGGGCGCCATTGTCGAGGACAAGGGTATGACCGTCGCGCTGCATGATCGGTTGGTCAGTCCGAAACAGCGGTCCCGATTGAGGCGGCGCGCCCTGCGTGGGTTTGCCCCATGGATCGCTCAAGGGTCCGTCAGTCTTCTGCGGGGACATCGTGTGTTAGAAGCGAGATCCTCCAGTGCAGGAAACAAAGGCACGGCAGTATCAATGTTGCTTCGGCGACCATGGGCTCGGCATCGTGTGCCGGTCTATTTTGGGGACGATCGTACGGATTTTGACGCATTCTCCGCGGTACATGGTCGAGGACTTGCGATTCGAATCGGCGGGCGGCGTGGAACTGCCGGTGAAGATGCCCGGATACTTCACCCCAAGACACTCCACTCACTTTTGGATTGGCTGGCAGCAAGAAACCCAGGTGGAGAAACCGATAGCAAGTGACGGTGTTTCCGTGATGCAGGATTGCCGCAAGCCCTGATTGGAAAAGCGGACGGGCACCGAGTGTTCGCATGGCCCCCAATGTGAGTATGCCCAATGCAGCGCAGGTTTCATCACTGCTTCCAGTGAGCACTTCTGGCGTATGAGACTTGTCCACATGTAGCAGGGAAGTACAAGCCTGGGCGCGCTTGCAGGTCTTTCTCCTCCTCAAATGCTGGAATATACCTGATAGTGCGTTGCCCCTGTCCCAAGTAACGTGATGCCTGTTGCCACACCGTCACACCTTGCACAGGAGGGACCCATGGAGTACGAACCTACGAACATCATCTCACGCATTCAATGGTGCAGGCTCCAGCAACAACTCCAATCAATCACGCAGGATGAGCGCGCAGGCTGGCGGGCAGAAGAAGCAGGCCTTGTGGATGCTTTGGGCCGCAGAGATCGGGTCACCTTCATGAGAAAGGAACACCGGTCACACTTTATACGTTATCAATGCGGTCTCGAGGATGGACGAGCTCTCCTCCGCCTCAGCACACCGAGGCCCGGCGGGATGACGCGTATGGATGGAAGCCAGGCCTCGTTGACGAATCCGGCCTGGGTTGGCAGACATCCCTCTCAGGTCCCTTCGCGAGTACATGTGAAGGAGTCTCGACGATGACCTGTCCACGCTGTGATGGACTGTTGGTCCATGAACATCTGCTCGATCATCGGGAAGGATCCCTGTCCGGCTGTCACGGGTTTCGGTGTTTGAACTGCGGCGCAATCCACGATGACGTCATTCACATGAACCGGCGCGTGCCGCCTTCACTGAAACGAGTCCGGTCATCCGTCGCCGGGTTGGTCCTTGCGTCTCGAAAAGGGACGTCTTTGGAGCGCTTGCAATACTCGAAGGATCGAAGCGGGAACTCCCAGGTTGAGAGGACGATTGCTGTTCATCGATGACAGTTCTGATATCCGAGTCATCCTTCGGGCGCGTGCGGCAGGGACGTGAACTGGTTTTTCACGCTGTGTGACGGACGGGAAGCGAACAACTGGACTATGAGCATGAACACTGGGGCGACAGATGAGACCCGCACATTCTTACACAGACAACCCTCGTTAACATGCGGTCCGACTCATGGCTGCGTCGTGGACTCCGAACCGCATGCAGAGGAGGAATAAGGCTGGGCCAGACGCTTACGGCACAAGAGGAGGACGATCGAAGCATGATACATCATGGTAACAAACAAGAACGCCGGCGTAGCCAACGGATTCCGCAGTCAATGCCTCTCTTCGTGAAGGAGGTGGATGCTCCTATTGTGCACGGAGGGAATGCAAGGACCATTGAGGTAAGTCGTCACGGCTGCGTGATCCACACTCTCCGTCCCTATCCTTGCGGCACAGAGCTGCGCCTGGACGCCCTGTACGGCAACCGCACGACCACTGCGCGTGTCGTACACTCAGATCCGATTGGAACGGGAATGCACTTGACAACGTGGACCATCGCGCTAGAACTCTGTAAACCAGGAAACTTCTGGTTGATCGAATCGCTGTTGCCAGATCGCCCCAAGACCGCGGAACAGTAATGGAGCAGGGGACATCCCCCCGCACAATCCGAGCACGGTACCGGGCCATAGAGCCGACCTCTCTCCCTACTCAGGTGGTTACCGCACCTGCCTTCAGGTGATTACCCGATTGCTCTCCTCAGGACTATGCCCTACCTTTGACCACCGACTGACCAAAAGATATTCTAGTGACGACAGATGAATGCCGGTTGCGAGCGTCCTGTCCACTCCCAAACATTGACTGGGCCCCTCGGTCAGGGGAGGGGAGGCGTATTTTCAACATGATAGCTTACGCGGTAGGTGGAATGCGGGCCACTGAAGATTCGATCGGCAGCGGTATGAGTCACGGTGCTTGGCCCAGGCCATCACGAGGATGAAGGAGGGAGTTTCATTATGGATGCGGGAGGCACACATGGGTGAACAGAAAACCAAGAAAAACGAAAACAGAGACAGTGGTGTCTCGCGTACGAAGGAAACGCCCCCTCCCGAAGATGAGTCCACCGTTTCATTGCTCCGCGAGCTGGTCAATCACCTTCGGAAGAACCGAACACAGCTCCGTGAAGAGTGGGCGCGGCGCATTACGGCGGCCAAGCTGCTTGGAGCGATGACCAGTGAGGAAATGTTTGCCGAAGCGACATCCGTCTACGACAACTACGTGGAGGTGCTGGAAACCGGCGCCGTCGAGGCATTGCAGGCCTATGCCCGTGATCTTTCTGAACGCATTATTCCGAGAGGTGTGGAAACCGATGAGGTTGTGGGTATCGTGCTGCTCCTGCGCGACGTGCTCGCACGTTCGCTCTTCGCAAAATACCAGACGGACTTCCAGCTGCTCAACCGCATCCTCGACTCGTACGAGCCTGCGGCGAACCGTATTGCGAATACGGTGGCCGTCGGCTTTGTCCAAGAACGCGAGCGCATCATTCGCCAACAACAGGAAGCGATCCGGGAACTCTCCACGCCCGTGCTTCAGGTCCGCGAACGCCTGCTCATCCTGCCGATCATCGGTGTGATCGATTCCCAGCGTGCCCGGCAGTTGACCGAACAATTGCTGCGTGGCATTCGAACCAACCGTGCCAAGGTCGTCGTCATTGACATCACTGGTGTCGCAGCCATGGACGCCACCGTGGCGAACCACCTTGTGCAAACGGTGGAGGCCTCTCGGCTGTTGGGGGCCACCGTCATCGTGACCGGCTTATCGCCGGAGATTGCCCAGACATTGGTCACCATCGGTGTAGATTTGGGCAAGATGAATACTGTCGGAGACCTCCAAGGCGGGATTGAGGAGGCTGAACGGCTGCTGGGCTACAAGGTCGCTCCTCTCATCGAGGCCTCTCAACAACCTATATAAAGGGAGTCTGCGACCGTGGAAGTCCCCATTTTAAAACAAGGGCTATACCTCATCGCCTCCATCCAAGCCGCACTCAGCGACGTCGATCTGTTGCATCTGCGGGACGCATTGGCTGAGAAAGTCGGTAAGTTTCGTGCTCGGGGAGTCATTGTGGATGTCACGGTGCTCGATGTGATGGATTCCTTCGCCTCGCGTACCCTGCGCGACCTAGCCCATATGACGAGATTGCGTGGGGCGGAAACGGTGATCGTAGGGATTCAGCCTGAGGTTGCATTTGCGATGGTTCAGCTCGGATTGACGCTGGAGGGAGTGGATACAGCTCTGGATTTGGAAGAGGGACTCGCATTTTTGGACAAGAAGACGAAGAGGCGAACGTCCCGTGGGTAACGAAACGGTTGTCCCAATCACTACGGACACCGACGTCGTGGCTGCTCGACAGAAGGGACGTGAGCTAGCGACCGACCTGGGCTTTGTGTCCACGGATTCGACCCTCCTTGCCACTGCCATTTCGGAATTAGCTCGGAATATCGTCCGCTATGCCAAGCACGGCGAGATTGTTATTACGCCGATAGAGTCCGGTGAGCGGGTGGGCCTTGCGGTGGTGGCCCGAGACAGGGGACCGGGTATTGCCAACGTATCGTTGGCGATGCAGGATGGCTACTCCACGTCAGGCGGGTTGGGCCTAGGCTTACCCGGGGTTAAGCGCCTGATGGACGAGTTTCATCTTACCTCCGATGCGGACAATGGGACGACAGTGACAATCAAGAAGTGGAAGCGATGAATACCCCGGTAATTGAATGGGGAGTGGCCAGTGTGCCAATGCCAGGGCAGTCCCAATCGGGCGACCGGTACGTGGTGCATCCCTCTCCGAATGGGGTCATGGTGGCGGCGATCGATGGGATAGGGCATGGACAGGAGGCAGCCAGGGCTGCCGACCGCGCGTCGACTATATTGACCAAATATGCTCAGGAGTCGATGATTGGGCTTGTGAAACGGTGTCACGATCAGCTACGCGAGACTCGTGGCGTTGTCTTGAGTCTCGCGGTGATTAACGAGGTGGAGGGAGACTTGACCTGGATGGGCGTCGGAAACGTCGAAGGTGTCGTGGTACGTGCAGCGGCCTCCGCGAACCCACGGAAGGAGTCTTTGCTGCTCCGCGGCGGTGTGGTCGGTCACCAACTTCCGTCACTGTATGCATCCATTATTCCCATTGCGCGGGGAGATACCTTGATTCTCGTAACGGATGGCGTCCACAGCAACTTTGCCGATAGTGTGAACGTGACCGATCGGCCACAGCTGATCGCCGACCGAATCATTGCCGAATACAGCAAGGGTTCGGACGACGCGCTCGTGCTTGTTGCACGCTACCTGAAATAAGTTCACGATGCGGGAGACCATGGAAACGCTGGAGGACCAATATATGGCTGCGTTGCGGGATTCGATTGCAGGGATGGGAGAATCCTCATTGCAACAGGCGTATGAGCTGGGACGCAAAGCGCTGGCCGATGGGCTGGGTGTGCTCGACATGGCAGCCATGTATCATAAGGCATTGGCAGCAGGTTTGCCTCGGCACTCGACGCCTGAAGAGACTGCGCTGATGCTCCAGACAGGAGCCAGTTTTTTTGCGGAAAGCCTGTCGCCATTTGAAATGACTCACCGTGGGTTCCGGGAAACCAATATCGGGCTCCGCCACCTGAATCAGACATTGGAGCGAGAAATACAACGCATCGCCCATGCCCTCCATGATGAGGCGGGGCAACTTCTCGCTTCGGTCTATCTCGCGTTGGAGGAGGTGGCGAGAAACCTCCCGCCCGCGCGGGAACCTCTACTAAAAGTGAAGGGGCTGCTCGACCTCATCGAAGGACAGTTGAGGCGACTCTCTCATGAGCTTCGTCCCACGATCCTTGAGGAAATGGGGCTTCTCCCTGCCGTCAAATTTCTTGCCGAGGGCGTGACAGCCCGGACAGGACTCTCGATTACGGTGGAAGGCGACTCCGAATTCTCACCCACTCCACTGCTGTCGGCAACGGTATACCGGATCGTCCAAGAAGCGTTCACCAACGTGACGAGACATGCCAAGGCGACTCACGTACATGTCACCATTCAGCATCAGCTTCAGACTCTTCGGTGCTCCGTCAAGGATAATGGAGTCGGCTTTGATGTGGCGTCCCTCTCAGCGAGAACCGGCGAAGGTGGACTCGGAATGATCGGTATTCGCGAACGGCTGAACAGCATAGGTGGTGATCTTGTGCTCATGTCGACACTCGGTCGGGGAACCGAGCTGGTGATTACAATTCCTTACACAATTTCATCGGAATCATAAGATGTCGGTGCACATTCTAATAGCCGATGACCATCTCATCGTTCGTCAGGGGCTGAAGCTCCTGATAGAGAGAGAGGGCTTTGCCGTTGTCGGGGAAGCGTCCGACGGCAGGGAGGCGGTACGGCTGGCCCACGAGCTCTGCCCCGACATCGCCCTGCTCGATTTCAATATGCCCATGTTGAATGGCATTGACGCGGGCGGAGCGATCTTACAGACCTCTCCCAAAACAAAAATGATCCTGTTAACCATGCATGCAGAAGACCATCATGTGTTAGAAGCTCTGCGGGCTGGATTTAAGGGATACGTCTTGAAGACAAAAGCGGCTGAAGAACTGATCCAAGCAATCCAAGACGTTTCGCGAGGGAAACTCTACTTGACTCCCGGAGTCTCAGAGGCGGTCGTCCATGCCTATTTGGCCAAAACCGACGTGCCGCCAGAGCCGCTGAGCCGTAGAGAGCGGGAAGTGCTCCAACTCGTTGCCGAAGGGAAAACCACCAAAGAGGTGGGTGTGGTTCTGGGTATCAGCACAAAAACCGCGGAGTCCCATAGAACCAGGATTATGGCGAAACTCAACATTCATGAGACTGCCAGTTTGGTCCGTTATGCCATCCGTCGAGGACTCGTCCAACCGTAATAAACTCCGTTTCAAGATTCCTCATTTTCTCAGGGATGTTCTCCCCTTCGACTGCAGGCTATACCTGAGCGTGCAGTCCCTCCCGCTCGTATAGGAACTCAACTTTTAGATTACTGCTGTCAGAAAGCTCCATCGCAGTGGAAACATCCTGAGATTAGGTTGGCGTTGGGCGCTGAGCTCTTCTTCGCCCTTAGGGATCTGCCCAGTACCATTCTCGCTTCATCCTGCTACGGTACCAGGCATGCGCGAGTTGAAGCGGCTCTTACCTTGAGCAAGGGAGGTATACCTGGGGAGGGCAGGAAATATGGCATCGAATAGACCAGTCGATATCAGCCGAGAAGTCAGGAACGATCACAGGCAGATTCTGGGATTGTTCCATTTGTATCTCAGCTCGCCGGCTGATTCACGACAGTCCATTGTGGAAAAAATTCTTCATCAGGTCGCCTCGCATCTGGAACTGGAAGAACTGCTATTCCAAGAGATCCGGAGGTGGGGACCAGAGGGCCAAAAGCTCGTGAAGGATGCCGAGCTGGAACACGAAAACATCAAGGTCATGATTCTTGCCCTGCAACAATTCGAAGGTGACGACGATCAAGCTATGGACGAGCTTTTCGAGGACATGATGCGGTCGGTCCAGGCACTCCTCATGACCGAGGAACGTGACCTATTGCCACTCGTGAATCGCTCATCGGATTCATGACCTGGTCGGCGTGTTTTTTATGGTGGCGAAGTGGACGGTGTGCCTGCTTTACGAGACCATTGTCATCGACAAACCGAACGAAAAGAGATTGGGCTTGCCAGAGAGACGCGACACCATCGACCCATAGACGACCAGAGCCAACGGAATATACCGACTCGCGACAGGGGTCTACAGGGGCGGATGACGCCGGAGCGTATGGGAGGTATTACATACGATGTCATATCCCCCTCCCTTTCCATCATGAGTCCCACGAGACAGAGCGCCTAGTCAGGCACAACCCTGATCTTGAGGCTCCACTCATACCTCAGCGCCGCGGTGCTAGAAAAGTCCCTGGGTCCTCGCGCACTTTCCAATACAGTCGCTCCGGCATCAGCATCAAGGTCGCCGGGCAATCCAGCGAGACCACTCGACCAGGGGTATCCCTAGCTGTTTAGATTGGAAGGGAGGAAGAAGGTAGGGGATGGATCGGATAACTGGGGTTTGACGGGCTTGAAAGTGGCCAACGGAGGAGCCTAGTCATGGAAATGACGTGGGAAAATCTGACGAAGTTGTTTGTGTGGGCTGCGAAGAAGGGATCAGATGCTCCACTGGCAGACAGAGCAGGTGAAACTATTGTCATTGATGGTACAGTCACGAAGGAGGATTTTGAGCGTTTTATGGAGTCAGAATCCAGACCTCCCGCAGCTTGATATTGTGCAGGGACGACACTCTCCAGAAACGTGAACACTAAGGAAATGCTTGATACGGCAGATTATCGATCGAGGTTCCCGTTGCTTGACCACACTCGGCGAATGCCTTAAATCGCTCCAGCTCTTCTTGCATACGGGACGACACCGCTCCCAAGCCCTCTTGCGCGGTTTCGATGATATCGCCAGGGGGATAGGCTAATCGCAGGAGCACCTTTGATATCGCATCCGACAACGGCTGGAAGGTCACGACCCCCTCAGTGAGGGCGCTGGATCGACATGACCGGGCGAGGCCGTGACCCGGCGTCTGATCGGTGCTTTCTACCTCCCACTCCGGGTCCTGGCTCCTAATGTCGGCGTTCCACTTCAAGGGGTTGTCATCGAGCTGCGTGAGCTGCTTGACGCCTTTCATGAACTGGGGGAGCCTCTCGAACTGCTTCCATTGATCATAGGCGGTCTCCATAGGCACGCACACATCAATGGATGTTTCAATAGTCGGCATACAGTCTTCCTTATTCTGAAAGTGTCAGGATGTATAGATCATATGCTCTGTGTTCTGCCGCACTTCAAGGGGCCGGGAGAAGCGACAGCGCAAAATTGTTTTCGTCTATTTTCGCCTCAATCCGATCTCCAGCTTTGATTTTTGTAGGCTTCATCGTGGTCCTGTCGGCCCGCAAAATCATTTCTTTTCCGTCCAGCCCCTTGACGAAATAGGTTTCGCCCTCTATGCGCATTACGTCGCCTTGGATGATGTGGACCTCCTGCATGTCCACGCTCGTTCCCTTTCGATCAGTCTCCCCATCTTTCCCTCCGGACTGGCCCATTTTCATGTCGTCCGCAGCCGCTGCTGCATCGACCACTCCAAGACACAGAAGGAAGCTACTCGACAGGATCCCGACGAGTTTGGGAAGCGATACCATGAGACCCTCCGAGTTGAGGGTGAGTGTTTAGCCATCACTGCAAGTTCTCTGTCGACACTCTTGCTCGTTCACGGCCATAGGTTTCTCGGAGAGCACGTGAATCCCGGCTTTGGCGGCGCACGTCGCGTAGTCGCAGTGCATGTGATGTGGCAGGGCAATGTATACTGCATCGATATGCCCTTCACGCAATCATTTGTCCTATTGCCCATAGGAGTATGTGTAGGGTACGTGATCGCGTCTGCTGAGGTCCTTCAACTTTTTGGGATCACCGGAAACCAGAGTTGTAAGCTGCGAGTTTGAGGCGGCATGAGCAATTGCCGGCAGCACTGCCACATGGGCGATGTGCCCTACCCCGGCCACGGCGTATCGGATTTGCGCCGATCGGGGCGTCTTGGTTTTCCTGCTCGTGGTCATCTCGATCCCCGCCACGCCGGAAGAGCCGATGAACACTCGATTTCGGGATCCCTGACGCGGGCATGAAAGCGGCGGAGGAAGATGGAACACCATAGACGATCTCCGAATCACTGCTCTGCCTCTATCGGCTTTCCAACTCGTGCTGCCTCGTTGCTTCCATGACTTGTGTGAAACATGACGGACAATAGGTATGAGCGAGAACACAATCGGCCGGATTCACACCATGAGTTTTGAGATACGCCCGCCTGGTAACCCAGCGTTCATGAACGAGAGAACCTCTGGTCTCGTCTCGAATGAGTCCGCAGAGACAACAGACCGGGAGCATCGAAGTCTCTCTCTTGGACGTGCATGGCGCCTCGTGAGTTATCTGAGCGAACACGGTTTTAAGAGCCATGCATCACCTCTTTCTTTCCAAGTTGATTTCACGCCAGATCAAGGACAGCAACGGAGTGAGGTCCTGTTTCAACGATGAAACTTATGGTAAGCCACGCGGGTGTTGCTGATACTGAGAGAATCCCTGGTGACCTCTAGCCGTCATCGAAATCCCTATTGCCATCCTCCGAACCATGCGGCCACGCATCTGTGACGAAGGCCCCGGCCTAGAGAACTCGCGATCGGCCATCGAGCCGAGGAAGCAGGGCCCGATCACTCACCGCGTAGAAGTGTCATCGTATGTCCCTTGCCGGTAACATAGGCTTTGACCTTGTTTCCGACCACGACCTTATCCAGTTTCGTGCTCCTATCGACGTGAACCTTCGATTCTTTGCCGTCTGTGTCCTTGATCGAATATTATTCGCCTTGCATATTCATCAAGGTGTCTTTGGTCAAAGGCTCCCCTCTTGTCGGTTTTGCCTCGATGTCCGACATCAGATCGGCTGCTGCAACGATCCCGGCTCAAAAACCAAGTGCGACGATCGTCAACATTGACAACATCAGTTTTTCATAGCTCCTATTCGTTAACGGCGAAGCGGCGTAAATATGAAAGAGTCTCCTATATCCGAGAAACACATGGTACTGGGGAAATCCCTCGACGCAAGTAGGTGACAAACTGCACCCAGGAAGGGCCCACCAGCTGCGTTATCTCTCTGTTTTTCCCCCCTCCCCTCCTCCTGGGTTTGTGGACTCTCTTGAGGGGCCATCCAAAACTAGGGGGACTCCTAGGGTGCGCTCCAAGTTTTTTCTTATACCAGTGACTTCCAGCTGAATTGGCTCATTTATATGTTTTCTATTCTTGCGTGCATCGAGAAAACTTGCCGCCTTCGAAACTATCAAACGCATATGTGAAAGGGCAGCATATGTCGACAGCGAAACCTCCGCGCCGTGAACGAAACCTTCCGGCTCTCACGACGGCGCCAACAGGCATTACCGGCTTCGGTGCAACCACCGGAGGGGGATGACCCCGTGGAGGCCGCTCCTTGGTTTTCGGCAGTGCCGGTTGCGGGAAAACGCTCTTCAGCATGGAATTTCTCGTACAGGGCGCAATCGACTTTGCAGAGCCATGCCTCTTCATGTCGTTTGAAGAGAATGAAGAAGAATTGGCCTAGAACGTTGCTTCCCTCGGGTTTCGACCTTGCGGCGGTCCAAAAGCGGGATCTCTTGGCGAATGATTTCGTCCGAGCGGAACGAAGCGAGATCGAGGAGACCGGCGAGTACGATCTGGAAGGACTCTTCGTCCGTCTTGGTGACGCCATCGATCGCATCAAGGCGAAGCGGGTCGTACTGGATACGATCGCAGCCCTGTTCGCCGCGCTGCCGAATGAATTGGTCCTGCGTTCCGAGCTTCGGCGGCTCTTCCGCTGGCGCGAGGATCGGGGAGCGACGGCGATCATTACGGCCGAGCGAGGCGAGGGTGCACCGACGCGACATGGCCTGGAGGACTATGTGTCCGACTGCGTGATTCCGTTCTACCATCGCGTCATTGAGCAGGTCTCGACAAGACGATTGCGAGTCATCAAGTATCTTGGGGCCATGCATGGCACGAACGAGTATTAAATCATGCCGGCAAGTAAGTATGTCGAGTCTCAATCTTCGAAGGAGGGTGGGTTTCTCTTCTGTCTTGGGCTGTCCTACTTATACGGGTGATGACAGAAGTGCCGACAGGTATGTATAGTAAACTCCGGCTGGGTCTGATGTGAGCGCTGCTACCGGTGTTACGGTATACAGTTTCAGTTAGGCATTGCCTGAAAAAAAGGAGTCGAGGATCATGAAGCCAAAAGTGATTGTGGCTGATGACCATCGCCTTGTTGCCGAAGGAGTCGTCAAGATCTTGGAGAAAGAATACGAGGTGGTTGCAACACCCACAGACGGCCGCGGGTTCGTCAAAGCGGTTGAACAGTTTCACCCGGACCTGGTCTTGGTTGATATTTCTCTCCCGCTCTTGAATGGGTTGGATGCCTGCCGACATGTGAAGAAATCATTCCCCGGAATGAAGATTATCATTCTGACGATGCACTCGGAGCAGTACTTTGTGGATGAAGCCTTTCGTGTCGGAGTTGAAGGGTATTTGTTAAAAAGCTCAGTGGCGGATGAGCTACTCGTTGCTGCGAGGGAAGTTCTGAAGGGTTCCCCCTATATTTCGCCGGGGGTGACGCGGGGTTTGGTCGATCCGGCGTTGGGGTCTTCGACGGAATCTCGAGCGCAATCGAACCCCGCCCCTGCCGCGACGCTGAGTCCACGGCAGAGGGAAGTTTTGCAATTGGTGGCAGAAGGTAAATCCAATAAGGAAATCGCTTCCACGATCAATGTGACGGTAAAAACCATCGAGTTTCACAAGGCGAGAATCTCGAAGGAATTAGGCGTCCATACCACCGCAGAGCTGACAAAACAGGCCATCACACTCGGGCTCATTTCCAAACCTGAGACGCCTCAGGTACCGACCTAATCGAGTTTCCTATTCCGCTATCCCGGTCGGCAGGGTCGGACGGGTTGTCAGAGTTCAGTCAACCCCTGGCTCAATGCAAACTTGGTGAGATCGGAAGCGGTCTTTAGACCGAGTTTTTTCACGATTCCCGCCTTATGAAACTCCACCGTCTTCACGGAGATTCCCATCGTAGTGGCAATCGTTTTGGTCGTGAGACCATTGGCGAACATTCCCAAGACTTCCTGTTGCCGCGGCGTCAAAGACGCGTTGAATCCTTCAGGACGAACCCACGGATGCTCGATCGACTCTCGAACGTCTGCGGGGACTTCAGTAGAAATGTACGAACGGTGGTTCATCACCGTGCGGATGGCAGCCAGTAATTCGGCTGAAGCGGATTGCTTGAGAACATAGCCGTTCGCCCCCTTCTTGAACCCTTCGGTGATGTAGAAAGGCTCGCTTAACATCGTCACGACGATGACTTTTACACGGGGGAGTTTCGCTTTGAGCGACTGGATGAGATCAAACCCGTTCGTGTCCGGCAATGATACGTCCAGCAGCACAATATCTGGAGCTGCCCTGTGGACCTTCTCCGACAGTTCCACCCCGTTATGGGCCGTCCCGACAATGATCGTGTCGTCGGCCAATAACTGCCGAAACCCTTCCAACACCAGGGGATGGTCGTCAGCAATGAATACTCGAGGTCGATACATCATCCGTTCCTTCTACCGCTGCGTCCAAGACATTCAATTTATCATCAGCGTGGGACGGCAGCCCAGCGGCCCGATAGTACCACATCGGTAGCCGCACAACCTGGGGATACACCTAGCTTAGGGACAATCGATCGGACTTGGGTAATTGTGCCAGGAATGTTAACCCAAGGCGACAAAGAATATTGTTTCTCGTATGCAAGAGCGCTACGAATTCAGACTCCTTTGTGATCAGATTCCATATCGAATAGATAACAGTTGGCGAACGTTTCTCAGCCCACAGCGCGAAATGCCACCTTTCTCTTCAATTCCGCAGTCTTCCCGCCTTTCCCTTGGTGAGAGATTGAGGGAGCGACAATGACGGGGGTGCGAGTATATCTGCCGATGCCGGACCCTGTTGGCGGAGGGACTCATTACGCCCCACGGGGGAGATGACGATTCGTCGAGTGCGGTCACATTCCGGGGAGCGCCCGATTTGAGGTCTAGGCTTCGCCAACTCTTAGCGAGGCTCGACGACCACTATGAGGGAACGAGACTCCACGATGATTAAAATGGCGGCAGGAACGGGGACATCTTTGCCAAGGGAATGAAAACTTGACTGGCGCGATGTCGATGCCTCTAGGTGATGAAGTGACTCAATATGATCCTGCTTCGACGTATTAGACTGGCCGAATGACATTGACGAGAGAGCGGTGTACTTTATAGCCGGTGTTGTTATTCATGTATTGAATAAAACCGAGCCTCTTAAACCTATTCAGAAAGACACTCACGCGTGACCGAGTCGTCCCGACCATTTCGGCCAACGTTTCCTGGGTGATTTTTGGAATGACCCGTCCGGGTGTATTTTCTTCCTCAAGATGCGCCAGCAACAACAGCATGCGGGCCAATCGCTTCTCGCCCGTATTATTGAGGAGGTGATCAGCCAAGTCCTCTTGGATGCGGGTATTGCGGGTCACAAGATGGGACATGACCAGCTCGGAGATCGCCGGCTCGTTCAGGAGCATACGTTTCATCGTGGGTTTGCTGATGCGGACAATTGTGGAGGGGTTCAGGCACGTGGCTGTCGTCATGCTTATTCCCTGCCCGACTAGGCAGGCTTCACCGATGAAATCCCCGCTTTCCAAAATTGCGACCACGGCTTCTTTGCCTTGTGGAGAGACGACCGTCAGTTTCACAAGGCCCTTCACGATATAAAACACGGCATTGGGCCTATCCCCTTGCGCAAAGAGAGTCTGTTGTTTCCGGCACTGCAACGTCACCTTGCCCTCGCTCGGTTCTTCGAGAAAGTTTTTGTGGTTAAATGGCGGGGGTTGCTTCTGTGCGACTGACATTCCTGCTGGTAGTCTTGATATCAGGCTGGAGAGTTCTCGCGATGGCGACGGATCGTTGGGCATGACGCGCACTCCTTTCGAAGGTGGAAGCTCATGACAAGGCGTAGGGACACAAACACATTGATATTGCCGTTCTCTGCGATGTGCCGGTCATCGGCAGTGTACCGATCATGCTGCGGCTTCGACAGCAAGCATGGCGTTAGGTCTATAGGAAGAGCGGGACCGGTTTCGCATAATCACTTCGTCAACAATGTCGCCACATTGGATGCAACGGAACGCCCAAAAGTTGATGCGCCCGCTGTCGCTCTGAAGATCGGTGCACATTTCATGCGTCATCTGCCCGCTGCACCTCGTGCAGTTATTCTGAAAGCACGGACTTGTTGTCACCTCCGTTGGCTTGGGAAACATGGTTTTCATCTGAACTTCCCCTCCCTCTGCTCTGAGATGGCCTGGCACGCAGTCGACATGCGTACACTACCTTTGCGACCTGTATTGCCGTCCTGGCAATGTCCCTAGTTTAAACGGCAAAGTACCCTTGCTTACTTTGGTTTCCATGGGGGGGTGAGTCGGAGAAAGCTCCGAAGGGCTCGACAGAGAAACGTGGTTATCGGCTCAGACAATCTGATATTAGAAAGAACGGCTGCCACCGGCCCGTAACCAGAGTTTGGGACTGTTGAGAGGCGTTGGTATCCTCAGGTTGTCGGAAGCCTAGGTGAGTGGAAACTAGGGGTATTCCCAGTCAGATGGAAAAGGAGATGATCATACAATTTGGACGAATATGTGGCGGGTGCAAACTGAAAGTTCACACCCGAACTCAATTTCAATGGCTCGGTGAATATGCATGTCGCGGAAAAGATCACATTGATTCCGATTTGTTGCGTCTGTCAGCGGGTGAGAGACGACCGACAGAACAATGAACGGCCAACTTGTAATGGTGTCGAGCAGTGGAGATCGTTGAGATCTTTTTTGCAGCGTTACCGGATCGTACAACATACCTACCAGCTGACCCACACCTACTGTGCTCGATGTATGGAACAGCAGATGGCACAATTTCGAGAAACCCGTTTGAGCAGATCCAAGCGGCAACCGGATCTGCTGAGTTCCGAGGGCGGACGGTGAACTAACAATCTTTCGATGGCCGGGCTCTTGTCTGTTCCAACATTCTGTAGCCCCGATCAGAAAGTGTGTGTATTTGTTGTATGCTGTCATCCGCCATCCGCTCCGCGCTGTAATTCCTTGAGTGTTTTTCTGGTACGAGTATCCTGATACCCCCTCCCATTTCAGTTTCGACCGCCAGGTCTCCTGCGAGAGAGCCAAGCCTGTTTAAAACACCCATAAATTACAATGCGTTGAGGCATTTTATCCCCACCGGTTCCTCGACTAGGGATTTTCCTAGGATGAGGGCGAAATTTTTTGCAATATACTCCCTCCCCATTGCCTACAGGAGGATTATCCCTCATCATATTTAGCCAGATTACATGCAGACATGAGAGCCCGGCTCATGGCATGTATTCAGACCTGTTTCCCCTTTCCTCAGGGCGCGCTGTCATGGACTGGATTAATCATTGCCTGAAACCTCTCTACTCCTCATCTTGAAACAAGGAACCAGCCATGAACGACACAACCACCCTTCCTTCGCGCAAGAAATCGTCACCTTCTGCCGCCATACTGAGCAATGGCAGACCCGCCAGGCGGAACGCGAGACACATTCACTCGACGGAGTCTCCTGAGTCACATGCGAAGTTGATTCTCGCGACGATTGTGGCGTTTCGCGATGGAGATTTCTCGGCGCGATTGCCCACAGATTGGGATGGGGTGGAAGGGCAGATTGCGGAAGCGTTCAATCAGACGATTGCACGAAAGGAGCGCATCTTAAATGAAGTGACAAGGCTGAGCGCGACAGTGGGCAAGGAGGGACGGCTGAAGCAGCGCATGTCGTTGCCGGGGGCGGTCGGCGCGTGGGCGGCGGAGACAGATTCCATCAACACGCTCATCGACGATCTCGTGCGGCCAACGACGGAAATCGCGCGAACCATCGGTGCGGTGGCGAAGGGCGATCTCGATCAGTCGATGGATCTGGAGGTGGATGGGCGTTCACTCAAAGGCGAGTTTTTGCGGTCGGCAAAGCTGGTCAATACGATGATCGAGCAGCTCTCGGTATTTACTTCGGAGGTGACGCGCGTGGCGCGCGAGGTCGGCACCGAGGGCAAGCTCGGCGGCCAGGCGCAGGTGAAGGGTGTATCGGGCGTCTGGAAAGACCTCACCGACTCGGTCAACCAGATGGCGGGCAACCTGACCGCCCAGGTGCGTAACATCGCCGATGTGACCATTGCAGTGGCAAACGGCGATTTGTCCAAGAAGATCACCGTCGATGTGCGCGGGGAGATTTTACAGCTCAAGGAGGCCATTAACACGATGGTCGATCAGCTCCGCTCTTTCGCGTCAGAGGTCACACGCGTGGCGCGCGAGGTCGGCACGGACGGCCGTCTCGGCGGGCAGGCGGTGGTGCCGGGAGTAGCCGGTACGTGGAAAGATCTCACCGATTCGGTCAATGCCATGGCGACGAATCTCACTGCGCAGGTGCGTAACATCGCGACGGTGACTACGGCGGTGGCGCGGGGCGATCTTTCGCGGAAGATCACGGTCGATGTGAAAGGCGAGATTCTGGAGTTGAAAGAAACCATCAACACGATGGTCGAGCAGCTCCGCTCATTCGCTTCGGAGGTCACGCGCGTGGCGCGTGAGGTCGGTACCGAAGGCAAACTCGGCGGCCAGGCGCTGGTCCCTGGTGTGGCCGGCACCTGGAAGGATCTCACCGACTCGGTGAACTCGATGGCCTCGAATCTCACCGGACAGGTCCGCAACATCGCGGAAGTGACGACTGCCGTGGCGAACGGTAGTCTGTCCAAGAAGATTACCGTCGAAGTGCGCGGGGAGATACTGGAGTTAAAGAACACGATCAATACGATGGTTGATCAGCTCAACGCCTTTGCCTCGGAGGTCAGCCGCGTGGCGCGCGAAGTCGGCTCCGAAGGCAAGCTTGGCGGGCAAGCAGTGGTGCTGGGAGTCGGTGGCACCTGGAAGGATCTCACCGACAACGTGAACTTCATGGCGTCCAACCTGACCGGCCAGGTCCGCAATATTGCGGAGGTGACGACGGCGGTGGCGAACGGCGATCTGTCCAAGAAGATCACCGTCGACGTACGCGGCGAGATTTTGGAATTGAAGATCACGATCAATACGATGGTCGATCAGCTCAACGGCTTCGCGTCGGAAGTCACCCGTGTGGCGCGCGAAGTCGGTACGGACGGGCGTCTCGGCGGGCAGGCGGTGGTGCCGGGAGTGGCCGGTACGTGGAAAGATCTCACCGATTCGGTCAA
>OELA01000054.1_pt1 | contig 24225 bp, 21 predicted proteins | sample 1503161 | NCBI WGS metagenome assembly OELA01 (sample SAMEA104379559, study PRJEB20068) | metagenome | biome: 1000743; feature: 77; material: 1998 | place: USA | collected 2012 | depth 25 m
CTCGTCCGGATATCCGGATGAGCCCGTGGTGTTTCTAGGTTTGTTTCGTTCATTTGGTTTGTTTGGTTGAACAAGACAAACCAGATCAACCAGAGAAACCAAACAAATCAGTCTATCCCTGCAGTTCGTCTTGTACCATGTCCTCACTCTCCGGCATGCCGTAGGCGACATACTTGGCATAGGAGAGATAGATCATCGCGCTATCCCTCATCGCTTTGGAGCCCTGCGACAGGCGGAAGACTTGGTCGGGGTTATGGGAAGGGGCTGCACCCATCGTCTCCACGTGGCTTTGTAGGAGCAGGGTGAATCGTTCCATCGAGCGTTCAACATCTTTGTAAGCCAATAGAATTGCATCCGTCATGGTTGTCCTCCTCATCACCCTCAGCTTACACTATGCCCGTGCAACCCTTCAACGAGAAGAAATCGGCTGGCTTATCATTGGAAATTCTAAAGGTTCTGGCAAGGGTATCGCCAGAATGGGATCTTCGTGGTGACGCACTGGCACGGGCAGTCGTGAACCTTTCACGTTTGTTCACGACCGCACGCCCATCAATGCCACCCCGTTATCTGGATGATCCTGTACACGCTGCCGCCTATCTATCGTATTTTCTCCCTGTGAATCTCTCCAAAGTCCAAGTTCTGCTGGATGAGCTACTGAGCAACAATCCTGAAATACCAGACCATTCAATGGCGGTGCTCGATCTCGGTTGTGGCCCAGGAACTGGGGCCGTAGCCCTACTGGATTGGTTGTGGCATCGCAGCCCGGATCGGGCAAAAACTGTATCGGTCCTGGCTACCGATGCGTCCCACGCATCTTTGCAGGACGCGAAGAGATTGTGGGAGGCCTACTGCAACGAGGTTGGAATTCCCAACGCAGGTCTCCGATGTGTCGAGGGCAATCTGGAACATCCGCTCAAGGGTGATCTTGGTAAGCAGATTGTGCGGGGCGGGCCGTATGATCTGATTATTATGGCGAACTGCCTCAATGAATTGTTTCCGACAGCGATCGATCCTCTGGTAGAGCGGGCTACGGTTGTCGGACAGCTCCTGCCGTTTCTCGCACCGCACGGCACCATCATGATCGTCGAGCCGGCTTTGCGGCAGACGGCCCGCGCGTTGCATCAGGTGCGCAATCACCTGCTCAAGCAGAACCTTTGTACGGTCTATAGTCCCTGCCTGCATGAGGGAGGCTGCCCCGCGTTAGACCACCCGGACGATTGGTGTCATGAGGAGAGAGCTTGGCAGCCGCCTCCTGCGATTATTGCACTCGATCGGGACGTGGGGTTCATCAAAGACGCATTGAAGTTTTCCTATCTGCTGTTACGCACAGACGGTCGCACCATTGTGCCGCGCAGCCTGCAGACGTTCAGGGTCGTGAGCGAACTACGAGAATTGAAGGGGGAGAAGCGGGCCTGGTTGTGCAATGAAACAGGGCGGCCAGAAGTCGGCCGGCTGGACCGGAAGGCCTCTCCAGAAAATGCGGCTGTCGATAGCTGGCATCGCGGTGCCATCGTACAGATCGAGCGGATTGTACGCAAGGAACGAGAAGGAAAAGTCTCACCAGTTGGGAGAATTGAGAGTGATGTGGCAGTCAAAATCGTTCGCTCCGTTTAAGCCTTCGAAATTAGGACGAAGGAAGCATGCAGCTTCTCGCTTGGGCGCCTTCCGCGGCATCCCTTCCACGGTGCTCTGAAGCAGAAGGATGAAGAGGGAGCGGCCAGGTGCCCTTCTTGCTCGCAGAACAGAGGAGGGGATGGAGCCTGATGATCTTCTGTGCTCGCGCAACGCGCGGCCTGAGAAGGCCCTCGTTGGACGCGCGCAGTAGAAGATCAATCAGCCCCCATCCCTGAAGAGATAACGAGCGAGCTTGGAAGGATCAATTTAGTAGAGCAAAGATGGTCGTTCGATGCGCGCAGTAAAGGGCAGCCTCGGCCACTCCCTCTAAGAAAAAGTACAAGGAGTCGGAAGGGCCTCGTTTCGACGCGCGCAATAGAGGATCAACCAGGCCACCTCCTGTAAAAACAAACGAGCAAGCTTGGAGGGACCATTGCCCGGTAGACGCGTGAGTGCATGAAATCAGCCTCGCCGCTCCGGCGCAAGTCGCTCCCTGCCGCATGCTTCCTTAATGGAGGAGTGGAACCGAGACCAGCCGCTAAGGGACTGGTCTCGGTTCTCGAGGGAGCCAGAATTTTCCCATGTAGGATTGTCCTGCTTGTATTCCGTAACGTGATAGGTTACAGTTGATCGCGTGATCCGAGTGTTCAGGCATAAAGGTCTGCGTAAGTTCTTTGAGGCGGGGAGTAAATCGGGAATCCAGGCGCAACATGTGGACAAACTTCGCCTAGTGTTGGCTCAATTGAATGCGGCTACCGGACCGTGCGATATGGACTTGCCCGGGTTGGATCTCCATCCCCTGAAAGGTGAGCGCAAGGGGACTTGGGCCGTCTCGGTGAGTGGTAACTGGCGGGTTACGTTTAGATTTCTTGGCAAGGATGCCGATGATGTGGACTATGAAGATTATCACTAGCGAGGTTGAATGATGCGCATGCACAATCCTCCTCATCCGGGAGAAATCATCAAGCGGCTGTGCCTGGAGCCGCTTGGGGTCAGTGTCACTGAAGCAGCCCAAGCACTGGACATCAGCCGGAAGACGCTGTCGGCTATTCTGAATGGCCGGGCAGGGATCAGCCCGGAAATGGCCGTTCGCTTGTCCATCGCATTTGGCACATCGGCAGAAAGCTGGCTCAATCAGCAGACCCAGTATGACTTGTGGCACGCCGAGCAACGCCGCAAACAGCTTCGTGTTTCCAAACTGGCGGTATGACGAGACGTCTACCTTTCATCTTCACTCACCCATGGGCGCCGAGATGCTCTCTTTCTCATGGCAAGGCCACCGTCCCCATTCAGGAGATAGTTGCAGGAGAGAGGGTTAACTGTGAACACACATGATCAATTGGTCAAGCGCCTCATGCGCCGCCCCGGTGTGCGCCCCGAGGTTCAGCGTATCAAACGAGAGCAGCAGAGCTTCTCGACGCATTGCTGAAAGCCAGGCAGGAGGCCGGTCTTATTCAGGCACAGGTGGCGAAGCGAATGGGGAAGCAGAGGCGACCATTGCGCGCCTCGGGCGCGCGTTGGCAACCGGGAAACACTCCCCGTCCATCGCCACGCTACCGAAAGTACGTGAAGGCTTGCGGGATCGCTGATTCTACGCGTCGCATGAGAGAACCCCACAGAACACCTTAGCAGACACCCGAAAACGGACTGCGGTCGAGCCGAAGCGTCTGAGCAGGGCAGCAGCGGTCATCCTGTTCCAGGGATCAGAGGAAACACTGAGGATTGAGGTTGGGAAGATAGGAACGGAAACTAATCCGCTTCAGGCTCTGAACTCCCGTGCTGATGACTCACCCGATCTTCGTCGAACATCTCCGCCATTTCCTCGGCGATCATGTCACCATCGTCTTGAATGGCAATGAGCGGGATTTCTTTTCTTGGCTTGGCCACGGGCTCTGGAGCGGGAGATTCAGGAACCTTGGCGGGACTCTTTGGTGTGTCACTCATAGTGAGAGTATACACTACGGCAATAGTCAAAAGGTGAGTTATTCGAATGCTTCCAACGACGACTGCTGAGGGAAGGTTCGCTTGCAGTTACTGCATGTCAAGAAGTAGATCGCCTCGCGGACGGACATCGTGGCGCGAAAATCGAGGCTCACCCCTTTGAGATTACAGGTCGGACAGGACATCTCCTTGAGCCGGTAGGGGATATCCGGTTGTGTGCGCAGATAGAATTCCATATCCGTGTAGACGGGAAAGCTGTAGAAGCATTTTTTGCAGACGCCTCGCCATTCACCATCAGATTGCGAAAACCGTTGATCAATCCCAAAGCTTGACCCCTTGCAAATGGCGCATTGAACAGATTCAAGTCTAGCCTCAACTTCTTTCACTGTGATACTGGGCATCGGGGAAGCTCCTTGGGCAGAAGTTGTCGACATTGTGCGGTCAGTATAGCGTTCGCATGGAAGCAACCGCAACCGGACAGGAGCAAGATTTCCCCTTGACCTGGCGATCGAGCTGCTTATACTGAGACCGTCATGCACCTGATCACCGAGACGCTTTTGGTCGGGAATATCAACGACGCGAGGGATCCGCCGGTCAAGATCGGCGCTTTGCTTCTCCTTGCCGGTGAGTATACGTTGGAGCCCCCCGATGGGTTGCCCTTTGGCAGGATTCCATTTTTGGAGTTCGGCGAAGCCAAGCCGCTCTTGTTGGACCGGGCTGTCAGTTGGATCGAACGTCATATGTCAGAACGCCGGGTCCTGGTCTGTTGCCGTGCCGGTATGGGCCGGTCCGTGTCCGTCGTGATGGCCTATCTCTGTTGTGTCGAAGGGATGGCGTATGCCGACGTCCTGAAGTTGGTCTTGGAACGGCGGCCAGGTGCCATGCCCCTTCCCAACCTCGAAGAAGCCATCACCCAGGTGCGCCTTCTTCGCGAGGCTCGTGTGACGGACAAGAAGACCGGTGCGTCACGTCCAGCCACAGCCATGTAATCATCGCCTCACAGAGGTATCTGTTTCCGTCGTTATTCTGCGCGTCTCCCCTGCATTGCCTTCTCTCTGCTGCCTATGGCTTAATCCACGATCACGCTGCATATATACACCTGTTTCACAAGGGACCTCTCTCAGATGCCGGAATTGCCAGAAGCCGAAGTTGTTGCCAGGCAATTACGGGTTCATCTACTCGGCGCGGAGCTCAACGAGTGTCTGGTTGGACGAGCGGATATTGTTCGGGAAGGATTGACCACGCTCTCGTGGTATTACGGCGCGGTGCTGGAAGGTGTGGAGCGATACGGCAAAAGCGTCGCACTGGGGTTGAGAAAAGAGAATGAGATCAGATACATCGTCGCGGAGCTGGGCATGACAGGCCTGCTTCTCTTTCGTGCAACCCAGACGAAATATCCACAGCACGTGCATGTCCGCATGTCGTTCACGGGGGGGCGTGAATCAGAACTGCGCTATTGGAACCCGCGACGATTTGGGCGGATCTCGTTGCTTGATCGAGCAGGACTTGCACACTACCGTGCTCGCCGTTTTGGGATCGATCCTCTCACGGTGCCGCGCGATGAGTTTATTAGTCTGCTGGAAGTCAGGCGTGGGCGACTGAAGCCGCTGTTAATGCACCAGCAAGTGATTGCAGGAATTGGGAATATTTATGCCAACGAAATTCTGTTTCGCGCCAGGCTCCATCCGAACCGTGAGGTGCATCGGCTGCGCCGGGCTACGATCATGACGCTCTATGACACCATGCAAACGGTGCTTCGCGAGGCGATTTCTTGTGGCGGGTCGAGCGTGAAGGACTTCTATGCACCGGATGGCACAGAAGGTCGCTACAAGCGCCGGCATCTCGTTTATGGCAAAGAAGGTCACCCTTGTCCCAACCGTTGCGGACGGATAATTCGCCGTCTCCAAAGTGAGCGCAGCTCATTTTTTTGCCCGACCTGCCAATCCAATCGCCTTCCAGGGTAATCTGTGCTGCACGCACGTGAGTTGAATAGTGAACAAACATGATGATTGCCACACATTTTCATGCACTTAGATTGTGCTCATTCTGCGGCCTTCGACACTAGGTCTTTTGATCTGAGAAAGGTCTAGTTCCTCTGACATATTGAGTCCTCCACCCGATTTGGTTAGAATCCTCCTCCTTTATATTGTTTCCACCATTTCTGAAGGAGTGACGTCATGGCGAAGGTGCTCGAAGGTCCCGGAATGGGCCTGATGAAGAAATGGGGTATCACGGTCCCAAACTACGTCGTCGTCACGTCGGTCGACGAGTTGGAAAAGCTAGGCCAAGCCAATGAATGGCTGAAGAAATCCAAGTTGGTGGTCAAGGCTCATGAAGCGCTCGGCTCACGGTTCAAACTCGGGTTGGTAAAGGTCGATTTGGACCTCAAAGAGGCAGAAGCGGCAACTCGGGAGATGATCGGTCGCCATGTCGGTAGTATCACCGTCGCGCAAGTGATCGTGTCTGAAATGGTTCCGCATAAGGAAGAATATTATTGTGCGGTGAAATCCACCCGAGAAGGGACGGACATTCTGGTTGCCAACTGTGGCGGCATTGAAGTCGAATCGAACTGGGATCGCGTGAAGCGCCTGTCATTGGAGATCGGACAACAGGCCTCGCCGGACGCGTTTGAGAAGCTGGCCAAGGATGCGGGTTTCACCGGCTCATTGACGAAGAAGATGGGTGATTTTGCGGGCAAAATGTTTGCCTGTTTTGATAGCGAAGATGCACAGTACTTAGAAGTGAATCCCGTGGTCCTGCGTGAGCAGGATCATGAACTGATTGCGTTGGATGCGGTGACGCTGCTTGATGGGGATGCGAAGTTCCGACACCCGGATTGGAACTTTGCCTTTGCGGCAGAGTTCGGCCGTGCCTATTCCAAGAACGAGATGGAAGTCATGACGGTTGACTCCAAGATCAAGGGCTCCGTAAAGTTCATTGAGATTCCCGGTGGCGATACGGCGATGTTGCCGGCCGGTGGCGGCGCCAGCGTGTATTATTCCGACGCGGTCGTCGCACGCGGGGGCAAGCTGGCCAATTACGCCGAATATTCCGGCGATCCGCCGGACTGGGCGGTTGAAGTACTGACGGATAAGGTGTGCTCGTTGCCCGGGATCAAGAACATCATTGTCGGCGGCGCGATTGCCAATTTCACCGACGTGAAGAAGACGTTCGGCGGCATTATCAACGGATTCCGCAAGGCGAAGTCCGAAGGGAAGCTCAAGGGCGTGAAGATTTGGGTCCGTCGTGGTGGCCCGCGTGAGAAGGAGGGCCTCGATGCGATGCGCGCGCTCAAGGACGAAGGGTTCGACATCAACGTCTTTGACCGCCACACACCGCTCACCGATATTGTCGATCAGGCGCTTCTGAAATAGAAACGAGTGCTGAGACCTGAGTGCTGAGTAGCAAGAACTGCTCTTCAACTCAGCACTCATCACTTAGCACTCAGCACTGAGGAAAGAGGGAGATCCTGATGAGTATCCTGGCAAACAAAGATACCTATGTGGTCATTCAAGGCGGTGTCGCAGGTGTAAATGCCGCGCGCCGGATGGCCGAGTTTTGCTACCTGATCAAACGCTCGCTGAATGTTCTGGCCTTCGTCTACCCTCCCGACGCCGGCAAGACGAACGAAATTCCCTACGGCAGCGGCTTGGTGGCTGTTCCCATCTATAAGACCATCGGCGAAGCCACGAAGCATCATCCACAGATCAACACCAGTCTAGTCTACATTGGTGCAGATCGGGCCATGAAGGGCGGGATGGAAGCCTTGGACGATCCACACATCAAGCTGGTCTCCATGATTACCGAGGGAGTGCCGGAAAAAGATGCCAAGATCCTGGGACGTCATGCGAGCAAGCTGGGAAAGGTTTTCAATGGTCCTTCGTCGATCGGGATTGTCTCAGCCGGCTCCTGTCGCTTGGGCGTCATCGGCGGCGCATTCGACAACCTGGTGCTGTCGAAACTCTATAGGGAGGGTTCGTTCGGTGTCGTCACGAAGTCCGGTGGTCTCTCCAACGAAATTATATGGATCTGCTCTCAATTTGCTGACGGCATCACGACGGCTATCGGGATCGGCGGCGATACCTATCCCGGAACCGACTATGTCAGCTATCTCGACATGTTCGAAAACGATCCGCAAACCAAGGCGGTCGTCATTGTCGGCGAAATGGGCGGCGATCTCGAAGAGCGAGCTGCCGAATGGTACGGGGCTAAGAAACGACGTGTGAAGTTGCTGGCCGTGGTCTCCGGATTTTGTCAGGAGAGTTTGCCGAAGGGCATGAAGTTTGGCCACGCCGGCGCGAAGGAAGGGTTGAAGGGAGAAGGATCGGCCCGTTCCAAGTCCGATGCCCTCAAGAAGTTCGGCGCGATTGTACCAGCAACATTCGGTGCCTTGGGTCCGGCGATTAAAGAGACCTATCAAGAACTGTTGAATTCCGGTCAGGTCAAGGAACCGGTTGAGCTGGTTTCATTGCCGAAGTTGCCGAAGACGATCGAAGAGGCGATGAAGGCGGACGAAGTCATGGTGGCTCCACTGATCCGCACCACGATCAGCGACGACCGAGGCGACGAACCCTGCTACGACGGATATCCGGCCTCCGAACTCATCAACAAAGGCTACGAAATTCCCCATGTCGTAGGCCTGCTGTGGGACAAACGGCTCATTTCAAAACAGGAAGCCGAGATCGTCAAACGCATCATGATGCTTTCCGCCGATCATGGTCCCTGTGTCAGCGGAGCCCTGGGGACGATCATCGCGGCTTGTGCTGGGATCGGGCTGTCTCAGTCGGTTGCAGCCGGATTGATCATGATCGGCCCTCGCTTCGGCGGCGCCGTGACCGATGCCGGACGCTACTTCAAGCATGCGGTCGACAACAAGATGTCCGTTGACGAGTTCCTCACCTATATGAAGAAGAACGTCGGGCCGGTGCCGGGAATTGGCCATCGCGTCAAGAGCCTGCGTAATCCGGATAAGCGGGTGAAGGAGTTGGTCGGGTACGTCAAGAGTTTGAACATCAAGACTCCCTGCCTGGACTTTGCACTTGAAGTGGAAAAGATCACTTCGGTGAAGAAGGACAATCTGATTCTGAATGTGGATGGAACGATGGCGGCGGTTCTCGTCGATATCGGGTTCCCGGTCGACAGTTTGAACGGGTTCTTCATTCTTTCACGCACGATCGGGTTGATAGGACATTGGGTAGATCAGAAGCGCCAGGATAGCCGCCTGATCCGGCTGTTCGATTATCTGGTGAATTATGCGGCGCCCAAGCGGCGCGAAGTGCCGCCGTTGAAGTAAGTGCTCAGTAACAAGTGCTGAGTTCTGAGCCGGAGGCTATTTTGTCTTCACTCAGCACACAGCACTCAGAACTTCCAAGGAGCGAAAGTTATGTCGATGGATCTTGCCAAGGGTCTATATGCAAGGATGCCGGATGTGTTTGCCAAGGCTAGGAAGAGATTCGGCCGTGGCCTGACCCTATCGGAGAAGGTACTGGTCTCACACGCAGATAATTTCGAAACCCAGACATGGGAGCGCGGTAAAGCCATGTTGGCGCTGCGGCCCGATCGTGTCGCCATGCAAGATGCCACAGCCCAGATGGCCATGTTGCAGTTCATGCAGGCCAATAAGAAACAGGCGGCCGTACCGAGCACCATTCACTGCGACCACTTGATCCGTGCAGAGCTGGGTTCCGAGAAGGACCTGCTTCGTGCGGTAGACGAGAACAAGGAGGTCTATAACTTTCTCGCCTCGGCGGCCAAGAAGTACGGTATTGGATTTTGGAAACCCGGCGCCGGGATCATTCATCAAGTCGTGTTGGAAAATTATGCATTTCCCGGCGGCTTGATCATTGGAACCGACTCGCATACGCCCAACGGCGGAGGGCTTGGGATGCTCGCCATCGGTGTCGGCGGTGCCGATGCCGGTGAAGTGATGGCCGGTCTGCCATGGGAAGTCCTCCATCCAAAGCTGATCGGCGTCCGTCTTACCGGTAAGTTGAGCGGCTGGGCCTCGCCAAAGGACGTGATTCTCTACCTCTGCGGCCTGCTCACGGTGAAGGGCGGCACGAACAAGATCGTCGAATACTTTGGGCCAGGTACGGAAACCATCAGCGCAACCGGTAAGGGCACGATTTGCAATATGGGCGCAGAATTAGGCGCCACGACCTCGGTGTTTCCCTTCGACCAGAAAATGGTCGCCTATCTGAACATCACGGATCGGGCCGACCTGGCCAACCTTGCCATCGCCAACAAATCATTACTGGTGGCGGATCCAGAGGTCCATCAGTCACCGGAGAAATACTACGACCAGATCGTCGAAATCGATTTGTCGACGCTCGAGCCCCATGTCGTCGGGCCCCATACGCCGGATCTCGCGCGACCCATTTCCAAGCTGGCGGCGGAAGCCAAGGAGAAGGGCTACCCGGTCGAACTCAAGGCGGCCCTCATCGGAAGCTGTACCAATTCATCCTATGAAGACATCAGCCGTTCGGCCCACATCGCCCAGCAAGGGTTGAAGGCCGGGCTCAAAGCCAAGACTTCGTTCCTCGTCTCACCCGGCTCCGAGCGCATTTACAACACGATGAAGCGCGATGGGTTCTTGGGGACATTCGAACAGTTAGGAGGGACAGTGTTGTCCAACTCCTGTGGCCCCTGCATCGGGCAGTGGAAGCGGGCCGACGGTGTAAAGGGGAAAGCGGATTCGATCGTCAGTTCCTTTAACCGCAATTTTCCTGGCCGAAACGACGGCATCAACGAAACCTTGTCGTTCCTCGCGAGCCCTGAAATTGTGACCGCCTATGCCATCTCGGGCAATTTGAATTTCGATCCGGTCAATCAGACGCTCAAGGGGGCGGATGGTAAGGAGTTCAAGTTCCTACCGCCGGTGGGTGAGGAGCTTCCGGCCAAGGGTTTTGCAAAGGGGGAGGAAGGGTTTGTTGCGCCGGCCGCCAGCGGCGAGGGCTTGACCGTCGAAGTTCCACCGACCAGCGAACGACTCCAACTACTGCAGCCCTTTCCACGCTGGGATGGTAAGGACTTTGAGAAACTCCCTCTTTTAATCAAGACCAAAGGCAAGACAACCACGGACCATATTTCTCCGGCTGGGCCTTGGCTCAAGTTCCGCGGCCATTTAGACAAGATCAGCGACAATATGTTCCTCGGTGCGAACAATGCGTTTTTTCCGGAGCCGGGCAAGGGTACGGATGTTTTGACGGGCGATACGGGGCTGACCATGGCGCAGATCGCCCGCCGGTATAAAGCGAAAGGCATCGGTTCAATCGTGGTCGGCGACGAGAATTACGGGGAAGGCAGCAGCCGGGAACATGCCGCGATGTCGCCCCGCTTCCTGAATGTGCGCGCAGTTATTACGAAGAGTTTTGCCCGTATTCATGAGACCAATTTGAAGAAACAGGGGATCTTGGCGTTGACCTTTGCTGATCCGAAGGATTACGAGAAGATCGAACAGCAGGATCGCATCAGTATAACGGGACTGAGCGCATTGGCTCCCGGAAAGCCGGTGCAAGTGACCATTCACAAGGCGGATGGCCACACGCTCACCATTCAAGCGAACCACAGTATCACGGAGCAACAGATCGCGTGGTTTAAGGCCGGCTCAGCGTTAAATGCGCTGAACTAACACGAGACTGAAAGAGGAAAACAATGACCACCACAGCATCCAAGATTATCTATACTAAGACCGATGAAGCCCCCATGTTGGCGACCTATTCGTTTCTTCCGATCATTAATGCCTTCAGCAAGGCGGCTGGTGTGGCGGTGGAACTGCGGGATATCTCGCTTGCCGGGCGCATCATTGCCGTATTCCCCGAATATCTGACGCCTCAGCAAAAACAGCCTGATGCGCTAGCCGAATTGGGTGAACTGGCGAAGAAGCCGGAAGCGAATATCATCAAGCTGCCGAACATCAGCGCCTCGCTTCCTCAATTGAAGGAGACGATCAAAGAACTGCAGGGACAAGGCTATAAGCTTCCCGAGTATCCTGAGAATCCGAAAGACGACGCAGAGAAGGAGGTCAAGGCACGGTACGACAAAGTTAAAGGGAGTGCCGTCAACCCGGTCCTGCGCGAAGGTAACTCCGATCGCCGCGCGCCGCTCTCCGTGAAGGCCCATACCAGGAAGCATCCGCATAAGATGGGGGCCTGGAGCCCGGATTCCAAGACCCACGTGTCCCACATGAATAGTGGAGACTTCCGGTCCAATGAGAAGTCGATGACGACAACCCAGGCGACCGATGCACGGATTGAATTCGTTGGCCAGGATGGGAAGACGACTGTGCTCAAGCCGAAAGTGGCGCTGCAGGCCGGTGAAGTGATCGACGCCACCTTCATGAGCGCCCGTGCGCTCCGCACGTTCCTGGAAGAGCAGATCCAGGACGCGCAAAAGAAAGGTGTCCTGTTCTCACTCCATATGAAAGCCACCATGATGAAGATCTCGGATCCCAAGATCTTCGGTCATGCCGTGACGGTCTACTATAAAGACGTCTTCGAGAAGCATGCGGACACATTCAAAAAGTTGGGTGTGGATCCGGACAATGGTATCGGCGATTTGTATATCAAGATCAAGGCTTTACCGGACGATCAACGCAAAGCAATCGAAGCCGATATCCAAGAGGTTTACAAGAAGCGGCCACCGATGGCGATGGTAAACTCCGACAAGGGGATTACCAATCTGCATGTGCCCAGCGATATCATCATCGATGCCTCCATGCCCCCGGTCATTCGCGACAGCGGCAAGATGTGGGGTCCGGACGGAAAGCCGGCAGACACCAAATGCGTCATTCCCGACAGCAGTTACGCCCCGGTGTATCACGAGGTGGTCGAGTTCTGTAAGAAGCACGGTGCCCTTGATCCAAAGACCATGGGGAGCGTGCCCAACGTCGGACTCATGGCGCAGGCAGCGGAGGAGTATGGCTCACACGACAAGACCTTCAAGGCCCCCGGCAACGGCACCATTCGCGTGGTCGATGGGTCAGGGAAGACATTGCTGGAGCACAAGGTGGAAGAAGGGGACATCTGGCGCATGTGCCAGGTAAAGGATGCACCGATTCAGGATTGGGTCAAATTGGCCGTCACGCGCGCAAAGGCGACGGGAGCTCCGGCGCTATTCTGGCTGGACAAGACCAGAGCACATGATGCCCAATTGATCACGAAGGTTGAGCGCTACTTGAAAGACCACGACACGAAGGGTCTCGATATTCGGATCATGACTCCGGCCGACGCGACACGGCACTCGTTGGAGAGGATCAAGGAAGGTAAGGACACGATTTCTGTGACAGGAAACGTCTTGCGCGACTATCTCACCGACCTGTTCCCGATTCTGGAGATTGGGACCAGCGCCAAGATGCTCTCAATTGTCCCACTGCTCAACGGCGGTGGTCTTTTCGAAACCGGCGCGGGAGGGTCTGCGCCCAAGCATGTGCAGCAGTTCCAAGAAGAAGGCTATCTGCGATGGGATTCGCTGGGCGAATTCCTCGCGTTGGCCGCATCGTTGGAGCATCTGGCCAAGGTGGCCAACAATCAAGCCGCCAAGATGTTGGCGGATACGCTTGACCAAGCCAACGCGAAGTTTCTGGAGAGCAACAAGTCGCCGGCCCGTAAGGTGGGAGAAATCGACAACCGCGGGAGCCATTTTTACTTGGCATTGTACTGGGCGCAAGCGCTGGCTCAACAAACGCAGGACATGAATCTGCAGGCGCGGTTTGTGAAGATCGCCAAAGAACTCGAACAGAACGAAGCCAAGATTTCAGGCGAGCTGCTCGCGGCGCAAGGCAAACCGGTCGATGTCGGCGGATACTATCATCCTGACGATGCGAAGGCGTCCAAGGCAATGCGTCCAAGCCACACCTTGAATGCCATTGTCGACGCGATCGCTTGATAACGGTAAGGCGTGAGGGGGACCCTCACCAATTCAAGGAGACAATGGCACAAGAAGATACCAACGTTATTGACCAGCCCGAAGTAATCCGGCACAAGATGGTCAGCATCGAGATCGCCGGCAAGAAGTACGACGTGCCGGAGGGGATCACGATCATTAAGGCCCTCTGGTACTCGGGCCAGGAAGTCGTCCGCGGAGCCGGCTGTCTTGGTGGCTTCTGCGGCGCTTGCGCCGCGTATTATCGGACTAAGGACGATCCAAAAGTGAGAACCTGTCTGGCTTGCCAAATGGCGGTGCAGGACGGGATGTCGATCACGATGATGCCGCCATTTCCGGCTCGGAAGGCCACCTACGACATTCACACGCTCAAGGATCCGAAACAAGACCTCTTCAATTTCTATCCTGAAGCGCCGCTCTGCCGAAATTGCAACGCCTGTACCGAGGCCTGCCCCCAGCAGATCGATGTGAGGGAGGGAGTCTGGAAGGCCGTCTTCGGGGATTTTAAGAGCGTGTCCGAGATGTTCATGGATTGCGTGATGTGCGGAATGTGCGCGCCGATCTGCATTGCGGACATCGCCCCCAACCTCGTGGCCCTGTACGTGAGCCGGGCGCAGGGGGCTCATCTCACCGAGAAGCCTCTGGGTCTGGATAGTCGCATCAAGGATATCCAGGACGGTCTTTTCAACGACGAGTGGACCAAGATCCTCAACATGACCGAAAAGGAACTGGCCGATCACTGCGCGACGGTAAAGTAGCTAATGAGCGGTCATGTCTCAGCTGTTGAAATTGAAGTTGAACGCTGATAGCTGAAAGAAAAATCATGGACGTCCACGCCCTTCAACAGATCGTACATAAGACGCGGGATGCTCGACGCAAGCAGACTCTTCCCAAACTCTCTCCAGCAGATCGTGACCAGCTGATCCACAAATATCATCCGGATTTTCGTGAACGAGCCTATCGGCCGATCCGCTTTGGTCCGAACGAGGGGGATAAGACGGTGGTCGAGCTGGCGACCTTGCTGGAGGGCGATAGCCCGATTGCCGAGGAATTCGATCTGACGGCCGACTATACGACCGATGTGCTGGTGGTTGGAGGTGGGGGCGCCGGTTGCGCGGCTGCGCTCCATGCCCATGGGGCGGGCGCCAAGGTCATCCTGGCGACAAAACTCCGTCTCGGCGACTCCAACAGCGTGATGGCTCAAGGGGGGATGCAAATTTCCGTTGCACCAGGGGACTCGCCTGTCACCCATTTTGTGGATACGCTCAAGGGCGGCCACATGCAGAACGACCATCAGCTGCTCAAGGTGATGGTCGAAGAAGGCCCCTCGATTGCGAAATGGTTGTTGGGCCTGGGTGTGTTGTTCGATCGTGATGGAGACGGGAATCTCCACGTGAAAAAGGGCGGTGGAAGTTCGAAGCCTCGCCTCCTCACCTGTTCGGACTATACCGGCCTTGAAATCATGCGGGTGCTCAAGGACGAGGTCCTGAATCAGAAGATCCAGTTACTCGAGTTCTGCGCCGCGGTCGAACTGACGAGTGACGAGATGGGACACTGCACCGGCGCCATTTTCAAAGACCTCGACAACCATCGTCATGTCGTTGTCGCCGCCAAGTCCGTCATTCTGGCGACCGGCGGGATCGGACGACTCCATATTCAGGGATTCCCGACCAGCAATCACTATGGTGCGACCGGCGACGGGCTGTGCCTGGCCTATCGACTGGGCGCGAAACTCATGCATATCGATACGTTCCAGTATCACCCATCCGGTGCGGTCTATCCGGAACAGCTCATCGGGGCATTGGTGACAGAGGGTATTCGATCCGAAGGCGGCCATTTGGTGAATGCGAAGGGTGACCGGTTCGTCAACGAGTTGGATACCCGCGACGTCGTGTCCTCCTCCATCATTCGCGAATGTGAAGAGGGCCGCGGCATCAGGACGATGTCCGGGCGCATCGGCGTCTGGCTCGATACCCCGCTCCTTGATGCCGAACAGGGTCCCGGCACCGTGGAGAAGCATTTCCCCGCGATGATGATGCAGTTCGAACGGTTCGGTATCGATATCAGCAAAGACCCGGTGCTGATCTATCCGACGCTGCACTATCAGAACGGCGGCGTGAAGATCGATACCAATTCAGAAACCAACGTGAAAAATCTTTTCGTGGCGGGCGAGGCCTCAGGCGGATTGCATGGACGCAATCGATTGATGGGCAATTCGCTCCTTGACCTGATGGTCTTTGGGAAGCGGTCCGGGTTGACATCCGGCGCCCGTGCCGCTGCGATGCCGCAAGGGAAGTTGACACTCGGGCATCTGATGAGGTTCCGCACTGACGCCAAGAAGCACGGCAATGTGAGCAACGTAGTCTCACCCATGATCCTGCCGGCATACACGAGAAAAGAATAATGAAGTAGCGAGTGCTGAGAAAAGAACAGAGATTCTTCGTTTGCTGACCACTCAGCACTAGGCCGATAATCAGCACTGGAGTGACAGAAGGAGCGATATGAACGTTCATGAATTTCAGGCCAAGCAGTTGTTTGCGCAGTTCGGGGTGCCGGTTCCTCGCGGGAAAGAGATTACCTCGCCCGAGGCAGGAGCGGCATGGGCTGCCGAACTCAATACCCCTGTGTTTGTCGTCAAGGCACAGATCCATGCGGGCGGTCGAGGTAAAGCCGGCGGTGTCAAGATTACAAAGGACAAGGCAGCTGTCCCAGGCCTGGTCAAGGAGCTGATAGGCAAGACGCTGATTACCCACCAAACCGGTCCGAAAGGCCGGGAAGTGCGCCGGTTGCTCATCGAAGAAGGGGCGGGGATTGCCAAAGAATTGTATGTGAGCATTGTCGTCGATCGGGATAGCGGATGGCCCGTGTTTATCGCGAGTACGGAAGGCGGAATGGAGATCGAAGAAGTCGCCGCCCACACACCGGAAAAGATCATTCGGGAAGCGATCGACCCGGCCGTCGGCTTTCAGGGGTACAACGGTCGAAACATCGCTTTCGCACTCGGCCTTCCTGCCATGGAAGCGGCCGTGGTGACTCCCTTCATCCAGATGCTGGGGAACCTCTACCGTCTGTTCATGGAGAAGAATGCGGCGATGGTTGAGATCAATCCGCTGGTCATCACCAGTGACAAGAAACTCGTCGCGCTGGACGGCAAGGTCTCGTTCGACGATAATGCGCTGTTCCGGCATGCCGATGTGCAGCAGATGCGTGATCTCAACGAAGAGGATCCGCTTGAGATCGAAGCGGGAGAAAGTAATCTGAACTACATCAAGCTCGACGGGAACATCGCCTGCATGGTGAACGGCGCGGGCCTCGCCATGGCGACGATGGATGTGATCAAGCTGGCAGGCAGCGAACCGGCGAATTTTCTGGACGTCGGCGGCGGCGCCACGAAAGAAACGGTGGCGGCTGGCTTTCGGATTCTGCTGAAAGATCCGAACGTCAAGGGCATCTTCATCAACATCTTCGGTGGCATTGTTCGTTGCGAGCGGATTGCCCATGGTGTCATCGAGGCGGCCAAAGAAGTGAAGATCAATGTGCCGTTGGTCGTCAGACTACAGGGGACGAATGCAGATGATGGCCGCAAGTTGTTGGCCGAGTCCGGCCTCAAGCTTGAGGTGGCGAACGATCTATGGGAAGCGGCGCAAAAGATTGTGAAGCTGACAGGAAAGGCTGCGTAGGTTCTTATGCGAGTGACTATTCTACTGCTTGCCTTGTTGCTGGTCAGTTCTGCCGGATGCGTGATGGTCCGGGATGGGAACGTCAAGCCGCCTGCTCAATGGCCGCCACAATCGAACCAACTAGTTAAAAAATCTATCGCGCTTCAAGTGAGTGAGGCGGAGCGCCAGGGGGACTCCGGTCATGATATAAGCCCGGAGACTATAGAAGATTCTCGTGCTCAAGCCGTCAAGGCCTACACTGAATCGAAGCTTTTCTCCTCGGTTGTCACCACGGGTGAGCCGACGGACCTCAAGGCTGAGATCACTATCCTTGGAGAGGGGAGTGATGGGCTGTCATGGTCTGGTGTCATTTCTGCGCTCACGCTTACGATGATTCCGGGCGTCGTGTCGCAAGATGTGACCGCGAATACGACATACAAAGATCGTCAACAGAAAGCCATTGGCAATGTTGTCAAGAGCGAGGGCCTCGAATTCTGGATTCAGTTTTTCCTCCTCTTTGCCATGCCATTTTCAGATGGCCCCAATTCGATCATGAGCAAAACACAATACGACATACATCGAGCCACCATTGAGGAGGCACACCGTAAGGGTTTCTTCTAGCAGGATGCGAACAAGTCTTTCAACGGTCAGGGAGGTTTAGGCTTTAGGTCAAGGCTGAGAAAAAAGAGATGGTGATGCAACCTTGCTGAATGGATTGTTTACGTGTCCTGCGGACTGTTCTTGTGCCGCCGCCGTGGGTGCAATGACGTCGGCTTCTTGAACGGAAGCCACGCTTTTCGGTAACTTGTTAGAAACATGAGTGGGTAAAAGGATTACTCCATGTCAATTCTGGTGAACAAAAATACGCGGGTGGTGGTGCAGGGGATTACTGGTAAAGAAGGCTCGTTCCACGCGACACAGTGCAAGGCGTATGGAACGCAGGTCGTCGCGGGGGTGACGCCTGGTAAGGCCGGTCAGGAAGTGGAAGGCATACCGGTGTTCAATACGGTGCGCGATGCGGTGAAGAAGACTCAGTGCGACACCTCGCTGATCTTTGTGCCTCCGCCTTTTTGCGCCGATGCAATTTTGGAGGCCGCCGATGCCGGCATCAAGCTCGTGATCTGCATTACCGAAGGCATCCCGGTCAACGACATGGTCAAGGTGAAGCGCGCGCTCCGCGGTGGAGACGTCCGTTTGATCGGGCCCAACTGTCCCGGCGTCATCACGGTGGATGAAGCGAAGATCGGTATTATGCCTGGGTTCATTCATAAGAAGGGTGTTGTGGGCGTCGTATCACGCAGCGGGACCCTCACATACGAAGCCGTCTATCAGCTCTCGACGCTTGGGTTGGGCGAAACAACGTGCGTCGGTATCGGCGGCGATCCGGTCAATGGCACAGGTTTCGTCGATGTGTTGGCGTTGTTCGAAAAAGACCCCGAGACCCACGCGATCGTGATGATCGGCGAGATTGGCGGCGATGCGGAAGAGAAAGCCGCTGAGTTCATCAAGAAGAACGTGAAGAAGCCGGTCGTCAGCTTTATCGCCGGGATCACGGCGCCCCCAGGCCGGCGTATGGGCCATGCCGGCGCCATCATTTCCGGTGGAAAGGGCACGGCAGCCGAAAAGATGAAGAGCTTGGAGGCAGCCGGTGTCCGTGTGGTGAAGAACCCGGCTGAAATTGGCCATGCGGTCAAGGTTGCGCTGGGCCGCTGACTTGTATTCACATTCGTAGGGTAGTCTGCATGGGACGCAAACGCGCCACGCCGTTCGATCTCAAGACCTTTCTTCCAAAAGTCGACGGCAAAAAGTCCATTCTCAAGTTCCGGAAGAAACGCGCGATCTTCTCTCAAGGAGATGCCGCTGATGCGGTGTTCTACATCCTTGAGGGCAAGGTCAAGCTCACCGTGCTCTCTTCCAAGGGCAAAGTGGCCGTCATTGCAATTCTCGAACAGGGCGATTTTTTGGGCGAAGCCTGCCTCAGCGGGCAAATGATCCGCACTGTGACCGCGACCGTGCTTGCCGAGTCCACAATCCTGCGCATTGACAAACCTGCGATGATCCGTGTGCTTCGCCAAGAGCCTGCATTCGCAGAGATCTTTATGTCCCATCTTCTGTCTCGCAACATTCGCATCGAAGAGGACTTGGTGGATCAACTCTTCAATTCCAGCGAAAAGCGGCTGGCGCGGGTGCTGCTGTTGCTGGCTCACTTCGGGAAAGAAAGCAAAGTTGAGCCGATCATCCCGAAGATCAGTCAGGAAACGCTGGCGGACATGGTCGGCACTACGCGGTCACGAGTCAGTTTTTTCCTGAACAAGTTCCGGAACCTTGGCTTGATCGACTACAACGGTGGATTGAGTATTCGTAGCTCCCTCCTCAACATCATCCTCCACGACTGACGTCACGCTGGGCTGCCGATCGACAGGCAGGGGCGGAGTCACACTGCCTGCAATCAGAGTTTTTCGAAAGTGAGCAATATTGGACAGATTCTCATCTGTCAGGGGAGCATACTGTTCTTCGTTCTACTGACGAGTCCCTCCACGTGTCACTTGTGAATGAGACCTGAAGCCTGTCGGTTCAGGTCTATTGAGCGTGGAGAAAGAGAACATATTCTATGAGTGGGATCATGGTGATGTTCATGAAATCGGGCTCATGGGCAGCATGAACGATCTAAGATCGGGCCGGTCTGTACGAGAGACGACCGGCGATCTTCGTTCCCTGCGACAATTCGCTTCCCCCTTCGGCCCAACCATGATAGTCTCCTTCCAGCAGCGAGGAATTCGAGCTTCCACCGGATCTTCGCCGAAGCCACGCGAAAGACCCCGAAGCAGGAAGCGCACTCCCCTCGTCGTTTTGGCTTCCCCAAAAGAGTCCGAACCAGGACCTCAGTGCACGTACAGATGCGAGTGTCTCGGATTGTCTTGTCCGGACGCATCAAGCCGGTTCGCCGTGAATACCGTGAGTGACGCATTCCACGCTTGGAGATCAGCATGCGCGTATTCCTGATCCACGTTCGTGACCCACAGTTCTACGCTCTTCCAGCGAAAACACGCGCGAAAAACGGCCGTATCCGGGTGATGGGTTTCCCGCCTATCGGCATCATGTCCCTCTCGTCTGTGCTGAAACAGGCTGGCCACGAATGTGTGATGTTCGATCAGGCGAATCCCGACACACCGAACGAGACGATTATCGAGGAAATCAATCGGCAACAGCCGGCTCTGGTCGGCCTCAGTTTTCTCAGTACGACCAGCTATCCCTACGCGAAGATCTTGGCCCGTCAGATTCGCGCCGCCAACTCGAAGGTCAAACTGGCCTTCGGCGGGGTCTTTGCGAGTTTGAACGCCGCATTGGTTAAACTGCAGTGTCCTGAAGTGGATTTCATCTGCAAGGGAGACGGCGAACAGTTACTTCTCGATCTGCTCGAACGACTTGAAGACCCGGCCGGTGTTGCCGGGCTGACCTGGGCCAAGGACGGCCAGGTTGTGCAGAATTCCGGTCGGCCGATGGAACGCCATCTCGATCAGTGGCCCTTCCCAGATCGCGAAGGTCTCCCGCTCGACTTCATCGAATCGATGCCCCTCGACGTGCCTGCGATACTCTCGATGGAGCGGTTCACGACCATGCAAACCTCCCGAGGCTGCCCATGGCCCTGCGTGTTCTGCGACATTCCGATCTTCAACGAAGGCAAGTGGCGTGCGCGAACTGCCCAGCACGTGGTGAGCGAACTCAAGTACCTCGAAGAATGCGGCTACGGGTCCGTCTATTTTGTCGATGATCATTTTCTGCTGCAACCCAAGCGGATCGAGGCGATTTGCAATGGCGTCATGGACGAGAAACTCACGATCCAATGGGGTATTGAAGGGCGCGTGGACTCTGTCGCGCAGCATTTGTTTCCTGCAATGGCGAAGGCCCATTGCCGGACCGTCATGTTCGGGATTGAAAGTGGAAGTCAGAGGATTCTCGATCGTCTCAAGAAAGAACAGACGCTGGAGGAAGTGGCGACAGCAGTCAAGAATGCCAAGCAGGCAGGCATCGAGATCGTGCACGGCTTCTTTACGGTGGGCAATCCCGATGAAACAGTCGAAGACATGAATGCCACGTTTGACTTGGCTTCCAAGTTACCCCTCGATACGTTCGGGTTCAATCGGCTCTGTGTCTATCGAGGAACCCCGCTCTGGCAAGAATATGTGAAGCGCGGGTTGGTCAGCGAAACCAGCGATTGGTACAAATATTTTAAGTGTTCTGCGATCGATCCGACCTGCTTGCCCGGTGAAGTGATCAATGAGGTCCGCCGTCAAGGGCTCAAGCGGCTGTTGATCTACAAGCTCCTGCACTATCCTCTCCAGACGTACCGGCTGCTGAGACGGTTTTTCCGGTTCATGCCGGCACGAGATGTCGTCTACCTCATCATCAAGCCGTTCTTAGGCAAGCATACAGTCGCGACGAAGGCAGAAGTGCTTTCAAGAGCAGTCGAACATGGCGAGATGAAAGATGCTGCGGCACAACTGACTCAGATGTCGGACGAGTTGCTCAACAACGTCATGGAAGAGTCTCGCCTGGAACGGTTGCGGATTCAACAGGAAGCAGAGGGGTTGCGCGAACTTCCCATGGTCCACAGCCGCTAGAGCAGATTCTTGGCAGGCTGCTCAAAAAGGCCGTCCAGCAAGGCCGCAGGCGGAGCAAGAACCGGAGGCGTAACGTTTCTCACCCGCCCACCCCAAGCTGCCAAGACAGCTTGTTCTCCAAGCGGGGTACGTTGAGGATTCTTGCGAGCTGAGAACGCCGCCCAGGGAAAAGCGCGTCTCGGCGCGCAGGGGTGGGCGGGTGAGAAGAGCGACTTTTTCGGCAGCCTGTTCAGCTGATCAGGAAGTAGGCTCCAACGCCGAAAGCTGCGAGCAGGGCGACGCTCAGCATCACCTTTTCATGGCCGCACATTCCAGCCTGTGCTTTGCAAACTGCCAGGGAGCACATAATTGCCATCGTGGCCTCCTTCGGTCAGATTGGAATCATATAGTCAAAACGATACGCCGCTGAGCATGCCTAGTCAACGCCGATCCGGTTGACCCCCCTGCCGCTCACAAGCCATTCGCTCTAGCCGATAGTCCAGTAGCCAGTTATGGGCGAGTCGGTCAGTAGGACCTACAAAACAATCGCCTGTTTTGTTTCGTCCAGATGTTTCTGGAGATAGGTCATGAAGGGTGTGCCGCCTGTTCCCACAGCCGTGGGATTACTTGCGTGGTCCTGATGCTGTCGGTGAATGTAGCTGTCCGCGTAGCCGATGTGGATCTCGCGAAATTGAGCTAGGAGATCGACGCAGGCGCAATAGGCAGTCCAGAGATCTGGGCTGTGGGATATCCGGTCGCGAACATAGCCGGAGAGCAGGGGGCGATCTCGGTCATCGAGGACGGCCTCCAGGGATTGCAGGAAGGCACGGTGGCGCGGGGGCATATACTCTCGCATTTCCTGCAGATAGACGGTCAGGGGGTCAGGGGCATGGGCGATCCCGAGTCCGGCGTCGAGACAGGGGACAATAGAGCTTTGTGCGCCGGTCTCACCTCGAAACTGTTGTGGCTGCCCGGCGTAGGCCTCGATGCTCTCGTAGATGAGCCCGTTCGGCAGGGTAGGGCTGTTCTTCCAGGCGTGGATGTAGGGCCGCACGCGGTTGTAGTACACATAGGGATCGCAGCGCTCTTTCATTCTGAGCAGCGTGTTGCGCATCGCCGTTTGGGCCGACGCCAAGGATTGAAGCCCAAGTATCACCTCGTCCTTCTTGTCCTCGGCAGCACCATTCATGGCTCGTAGAAGTCCGGCCAGTCCCGATCCTGCTTCCCGCTCGATCTGAATATGCACCACGACAAACCATTCTTCATCCAAACCGCCGAGAAAGTTTTGCAGCAACACAATGTTGTCGAGCTGAATCGGCTGGGTCCGGTCGAGTCGCCGCCAGTTGTCCAGCGCATAGGACGCGTAGGACAGGACAGGTGGACGGCCTAGGCGTTGCGCCACTTCGTACCAAGGTCTTGCCAATTGTGGTGGCAATGTCGCAACCGGCCTGTCCGGTACTTCCCACACATAGGCATGTCCGGCGAACGAGAGGATCCGCATCGCAGCCCGATAGTCTTCGCTGCGCCATGTCGGGGGAATGCAAGGGAGCAGCTGCCGATGACCATCGATGTACTTCCGTACAGTCCGAGCGCTCAGCAATTTCGGTAACTCATGCCCAAGATGGTCCAGAGTCGTGCAGTCGGGCAGGTTCTCGCAAGGGTCTTGAGGAAGGAACCCCTGTTCAGGAGAAATGTCGTAATCGAAGAGCGAAAGAGGAATGAAAGGGGTCGATCCCATAGAAGCCTCCGGTACGTACAACGTCCGCTTCCGTTTCACTTTATCACATATCAAGCGAATGATAGCCGACCGCGGAGTGGAAAATCAGAATGCCCCTGTTTGCTTTCTTGTCGAGTGGACTGACATTATTTCTAGAATTCTCACAACGAAGGAGCATGTCATGTTGAAGAAGGCAACGACTGGTTCATGGGAACGTATGAGGCAACATTTAAGCGGATGGCTCATCGTCCTCTACGTGCTGGCCGGTGCGGGATGCGCTGCCGGTCATTCCCGGCATGATCGTTTTGACTGGGATCAGTCGAGGTTCATCGATCTCACTCATTCCTTCGGGGCCGACACAATTGTCTGGCCGACTGAGCAGGACTTCCGGCTCGTTCTACAGCAGGCGGGGGATACATCGGGCGGATACTATTACGCGTCGAATCGACTAGAGATGGCCGAACATGGGGGCACCCACATCGATGCCCCCATTCATTTTTCCAAGGGCGGGCAGACGCTGGATCAGGTGCCGATCGAACGTTTAATCGGGGCCGGCGTCCGAATCGACGTGGCTGCTCAATGTACCCGCGATCGTGATTACCTCCTCACCATCCAAGATGTTGAGCAATGGGAAGCAGAGCACGGGCGAATCCCGATTGGCGCGATTGTGCTGGTCGACACAGGCTTTGCCCGGTACTGGCCGTCGCGGCAGCAGTACCTGGGAACAGAGCTGAGAGGATCGGAGGGTGTGCGAGCGCTCCATTTCCCTGGGTTGCATCCCAGCGCTGCGAAGTGGCTTGTGGAGCAGCGG
>OELA01000092.1_pt1 | contig 23428 bp, 24 predicted proteins | sample 1503161 | NCBI WGS metagenome assembly OELA01 (sample SAMEA104379559, study PRJEB20068) | metagenome | biome: 1000743; feature: 77; material: 1998 | place: USA | collected 2012 | depth 25 m
GCGGCCTTGCTGGACGGCCTTTTTGAGCATCCTGCGCGATGCGTTCCCATTGTGCCACATGTGCGGACCGTCGAAGTCTTCGCATACCACAATAGTGTTCCACATCCTGTTAGACATGCTCTTCGGGTTCATACCCGGCATCATCATGCACCGGCGCCTCAATTCCTCCGCCACCGCCGCCATCCTGGCGTTTCGGCATGAACGTCACCGTTTGGGCGACCACCTCGTGCTTGCTGCGCTTTTGGCCGTCCTCTGTTTCCCACCGGCGCTGCTGTAGCCGACCATCGACAATGATCCCATTCCCCTTACTCAGGTATTGTCCGCAATGTTCCGCCTGCTTGCCGAAGACGACAATGTCGACAAAACAGACTTCTTCTTTTAATTCTTCACCCTGCTTATATCGCCGGCTGACCGCGAGACCCAAACTGGCCACCGGTGTTCCGTTCGGCGTGTATCGCAGTTCGGGATTCCGCGTGAGGTTCCCCAGGAGAACGACTTTATTAAATCCGGCCACCGGCAAACTCCTCTGATGACGTCTCGATCGGCCGTGGCGGCACCAACTCTTTTTTGAGATGGACGGTCAGGAACTTAATGATGGAGTCTTCCAGCCGATAGGATCGTTCGAGTTCACCAACCGTGATGTTAGGCGCCCTGAAGTAGAAGTACACGTAGGTGCCCTTCCGCTCCCGCTTCACCTCGTAGGCGAGCTTCTTCTTACCCCAATTTTCTGACTTGATGAACTGCGCGCCGGTCTTCTCTGCCACCGCCTTCATCTTTTCGATCAAGGCAGCGGTCTCCTGGTCGGAGACAGACGAACGAATAATGAACAGAGACTCGTAGAGCTCCATGCAGCAATCCTCCTGGACAAAGGCCCCCAACAAAGTTGGGAGCGAGGTGTAGGCGCCTCTATATGAGGCTTAGAGAACGGTGGACGGTATCACAGCCACGAAGAAACTGTCAATTTATTGAGGCCTCATGCTGGACGGGACAGGCCTACCTGAGTTCCTCGTTTCCTCATTTCCGAGAGCAGATCTACCGGGCTGCGCCGAACGGAGTCTTTCTGGGATTCCCTCAGCCGTGATCTCATGATCGCGGATGATGCAAATCCCTTCGGCCAGGCTGCTCAAAAAGGCGGATGACAAGGCCGCAGGGAGCGCGGCGACTGAGGCGTACCCTTGTGGTACATCGCAAGAATGCGGGCGACCGAGAACGGAGTGAGCCGCCTTTTTCAGCAGCCTGCTAGACGTTGAAGCGGAAGTAGACAATATCCGCTTCTTTAATCACGTAGTCTTTTCCTTCGAGTCGGAACAGCCCCTTTTCCTTCACCTTCGCCTCTGACCCGCAGGTCAGCAGATCGTTGTAGTGATAGACCTCAGCGCGGATGAATCCTCGTTCCATATCGGAGTGGATCTTGCCCGCGGCTTGGGGGGCCTTCATACCCTTCGAAATGGGCCAGGCTCGTGATTCGATTTCTCCGGCAGTGAAGAAGGTGATGATGTCCAATAACGTATAGGCTTCACGGGTCAACCGTACAAGGCCCGATTCCATGAGCCCCATCTCCTTAAGGAAGTCGACCCGTTCATTCTCAGGAAGCGTGGAGAGTTCCGCTTCAAGTTGGCCACAGATCGTCACCACCCGTGCGCCACGTTTCTCGGCGAACTCACGAACCGACTTCACCATCGCCTCGTCGGCGCCGGCCTGTTCGGACACGTTCGCCACGAAGAGCACCGGCTTCGCGGCCAGCAACTGACATTCATCGAGCACCATCCGCTCTTCGGGACTGTACGTCAGATTGCCCAGCCACTCGCCCTTGTCGAGCAATCCGATCAGTTTGTCGATGAACGTCAACTCAAACGCGGCCTTCTTATCGCCGGCTCGGACTTTCTTTTCCGTCTTTTGCTTTCGCCGATCAAGCGTGTCGAGATCGGCCAAGAGCAATTCGGTTTCGATGACACCGATATCGCGGAGAGGGTTCACACCTCCGCTGACATGCACGACATCCGTTCCTTGGAAACAACGGACAATATGGAGGAGCGCATCGACTTCACGGATGTGTCCAAGAAACTGATTGCCGAGACCTTCACCCTTGCTCGCCCCTTCGACCAGCCCCGCAATATCGCGGACCTCCAGCGTGCTATAGGTCGTCTTTTTTGACTTGAAGAGATCGGTGAGGACACTGAGTCGCGGATCCGGCACCAGGGCGATGCCGGTGTTGGGATCGACGGTCGCGAAGGGATAGTTGGCTGCCAACGCCCCGCTCCCTGTGAGCGCATTGAAGACGGTGGTCTTCCCCACGTTCGGGAGTCCAATCATGCCGCAACATACACCCATTGATTACCTCAGTGCTGAGTCCCAAGTACTGAGTGCTGAGAATAGGCTCCAAGGCTCTTTCGTCTCAGCACTCAGCACTTATTCCTCTTCCTGCGTCTCGCGCTCCCGCACATTAAACTGGTTCATCGCCACGGCTGTTCCCCGGTGGATGAGACATTCCAAGGCATCGACAGCACGATCGAGACAGGGATTCACCACCTCGATCTCTTCTCTTGTAAATGACTGCAACACATAGTCCGCCGAATCCTGACGTGGGGCCGGTCGGCCAATCCCTATCTTGATCCGTACAAACTGTGGCGTGCCGATCGCCTCAATGACCGACTTGATCCCGTTGTGGCCTCCATGTCCACCGGCTTGTTTGATCCGGAGGCGCCCCAGATCAAGATCAAGATCGTCATGGACAAGAATCAGGTCGTCGGCGGTCAGCGAACACTCACGCAGAAGGCCTTTGAGCGGAGGACCGGTGAGGTTCATCCAGTCGAGGGTGCCGGCGAGTTCGAGGAGTTCTGACCCAAGCCGACCAGTCCCACGATGAGCCACGCCGCGCTTGGCGAGACGGATGGACCACCGAGCCGCAGCCCGCTCGATGACCCACATGCCGACATTGTGGCGGGTTTGGGCATAGGCAGTACCCGGATTGCCCAGCCCAACGATGAGGCGCAAGGTTACTTCTTCTTTTCAGCTTCTTTCTTCTCAGCTTTTGGCGCTGGAGCGCCCTTCTTCTCGCCGCCTTTTGCATCAGCAGCCACAGCAGCCGTCCCAGGTTTTGCGGCTTCACCACCTTCAGGAACTTCACCCGCCACTTTGCCCTTCGTGGCCACTTCGGGCTCCTTCGCGGCATCCGGTGCCGCTGCGCCGCTTGCGAGGAGCGATTCGAGCTTGGCTTCGGTCATTGGCGCCGCGACACTGACGACCATCTGTTCAGGATCGTCGAGATAGCGAATCCCTTCGCGCACCGCCACGTCCTTCAGATGAAGCCCTTGCGCAATGGCGAGCCCGGAGGCATCGACCTCGATGAAGTCCGGCAGCAACGACGGCAGACACTCGATATGCAGCTCCCTCATGTTGTGGTGAAGAATGCCGCCTTCTTTGACCCCGGCAGGCATCCCGCCGGTCAGGTGCAGTGGCACCTTCACGCGAATCGGCTTGTCCATCGATATTTCAAACAGATCCGCATGCAGCACATTCCCCTCGACCGGATCAACCTGAAAATCGCGTAGGAGCGCAGTCCGGTTTGGTTTGGACTTCGCACCAGTAAGGGTGAGCGACACGAGTGCGGCCCCCCCCGCCTGTGCCTTCAAGATCTTGATCAAGCTATCGGGTTCAATCGTCAAGAGTAGGCATTCGCCCTGCCCATACAACACGCCTGGAACCTTGCCATCCCGCCGAAGCTGGCGCGCCGCACCTTTTCCGGTTTTCTCTCGTACTGTGACTGCGAGTTCAAACTTCATGATACGCCTCCGCCCCCTTCTCCCTGGTCTTCAGATATCTCGGATTCAAATTAGGCAAATAATGAACTGACCGACTCATCTTCATGGATTCGTCGGATCGCCTCACCTAACAGTGGGGCAACCGATAATTGGTGTAACTTCGGGCAAATCAGCTCTTTGCCCCGTAATGGAATCGAATTGGTCACGATCACCTGCTTCAGACAGGATTGTTGGATCCGATCCAACGCCGGTCCAGTGAGTACCGCGTGGGTACAAGCGGTCCACACTTCGCGAGCGCCACGATCCACACAGGCCTGCGCCCCCTTTACGATGGTCCCGGCCGTATCGATCATGTCATCCAGCAAAAGCGCGCTCTTCCCGGCGACGTCGCCGATGATATTCATGATCGCCGTCTGATTCGGCCCTTCACGCCGCTTGTCGATAATGGCCAAGCTTGCTTCAAGCCGTTTCGCGAACGCACGAGCCCGCTCGACCCCCCCGGCATCTGGCGAGACCACCACCAAGTCGCTCACCTTCTTCTTAGTGATGTAGTCCAACAACACGGGCAGTGCATAAAGATGGTCCACCGGCACATTGAAGAACCCCTGGATCTGCCCCGCATGGAGGTCCATCGTCAGCACCCGGTCGGTACCGGCTGTACTGATGAGATCCGCCACGAGCTTCGCCGAAATCGGCACACGCGGCTGATCCTTACGATCCTGGCGAGCATAGCCGAAATACGGGATGACCGCCGTGATACGATTCGCCGAGGACCGTTTGAGCGCATCGATAATGATCAACAACTCCATCAGGGAGTCGTTGACCGGCTGGCAACTTGACTGCACGACAAATATGTCGCCGCCACGAACATTTTCCTCTATCTTGACGCGAATTTCTCCGTCACTGAATGATCCGACCGTGGCCTCGCCGAGCTTGGTCCCGAGGTAGGCACAAATCTCATGGGCCAGCGCCGGATTCGCGTTGCCAGAGAATATCTTTAACTCTCCGCTCATCGATTCCTCAGAGGATTCTTGGATGCGACTGCATCACGTTCTGATTTCGAATAGGGTTCGTCTCGACGGCGGGCGTCGGTGGGCGTACTCGTAACCCGCCTACCTACATTTACTGCGCGCTGTTGAGGAAGCCAACTAAGGGGTCAAACTGTAACGGAATCGGCGGGGAGTTGTCAACCGAGCCACGGCTTACCTTGGTTGTTCTTCTCGCCAGGCGAGCGAGCCTGAACAAGTGGAAACCACAAACACCTTCATGAAACTCTCTCTCGCAAACTGGGCCTGGGCCAGACGGGCGCGCGCCTCGTCCTGGAATATCCCGAACACCGTCGCTCCACTTCCGGACAGTAGTGCAATCTCTGCTCCATAAGTCTGCAAACTCCGTTTAATCTCCCGAAGCTTTCCATGGGCAGAGAAGACCGGCTCCTCGAAATCGTTCTCTGCCGCGGCAATCAATTGAGCCCACGTCGCCCGTGATTGCCGGTCGAGCTCTCGCTGGACCGGCGAAAGCGGCGTCACAGCAGGTCTGGTGGCGGCCAATTCTTGATACGCCCACTTCGTATCGACCCCAAACCCCGGGTTCACAAGGACGACCCACCTGGCCCCTTCAATGACGACCGGCCGAACGGTTTCTCCTCGATCGACCACACAGGCTGAGGGGGCAAAGAGAAAAAATGGCACATCGCTGCCAAGCGATTGTCCTTCATCCGCCATCCGCTTCGGAGACCACTCCAGCTGTAATAACCGGTTCAACCCGACAATGGTGGCGGCGGCATCACTGCTCCCACCACCGAGGCCAGCGCCCATCGGAATGCGCTTCCGAAGTTCAATGTCTAGACCGATTGATTGCTGGGCTCGTGACAACACCAACGCAGCGGCTCGATAGACAAGGTTACTGTGGTCGGTCGCCAACTGCGTCGAATCACACCTCAGCTGAATACCCTGTCGTTCGGCACATATCTTGATGGACACCTCGTCCTCAAGAGCAACGGTCTGCATGATTGACCAGAGATTATGGAATCCGTCGGGGCGGCGGTCGAGGATGCGCAGAATCACGTTGATTTTGGCAGGAGCGAAGACGGTGATCTCGGAGGGATTCGGCTGCGGATTAATCGCGGCCTCCCTTAATAGAATATTTCTCCAGTCGATAGCGGAAGGATCGCGTGTTGAGTTTCAGAAGCCGTGCGGCCTTTTTCTTCACCCACATGGCCCGTTCGAGCGCCTTCAAGAGCAGGTCTTTTTCTATGCCGTTGATAAGCTCCTCCAAATCCAACCCCTCTTCGGGTAAATCGGTGGGCACTCCCTGCTGTTGTGGAGTCACAACTCGATGAAGCCAGCCACGGATATCCTCATCTGACACAGGCGCACCGGTGGAAAAGGTCACAACGCGCTCGATCAAGTTTTCAAGCTCGCGTACGTTGCCACGCCACTCATGACCCAACAAGACGTGCATCGCCTCCGACGTCAACACGGGCACCGGCTTGCCGCTCTCCTGGGAAAACTTCCCAAGGAAATGGTTCACGAGAAGCGGGATGTCTCCTGTCCGAAGCCGCAACGGTGGGAGCCGGATCGGAATCACGTCCAAGCGGTAGTACAAATCTTCTCGAAAAGAACCGTCGGCCACCGCTTTTTCAAGATCCTTATTGGTCGCGGCCACAATGCGCACATCGACCTTGACATCCTGGTTGCCGCCCACACGCCGGAACTCTCGTTCCTGAATGACGCGCAGCAGCTTGACTTGAATGGTTGGGGTCGTATCGCCGATTTCATCCAGAAAGATCGTGCCACCGTTGGCGACTTCGAACAACCCCGCCTTATTGGCCATCGCGCCGGTAAAGGACCCCTTCATGTGCCCGAAGAGTTCGCTTTCAAGCAACGTCTCCGGCACGGCACTGCAATTCACCGCCACAAAGGGCATCGAACTCCGGGCGCTATTGTAATGAATCGCACGCGCCACCAGCTCTTTCCCCGTTCCACTTTCCCCACAAATCAGCACATTGCTCTTGGCGTCTGCGACTTGGCGTACCACGTCGAAGACCTTCTGCATACTTTCGCTCTGCCCGACGAGCTGCGCAAACGACGACTGGCTCGCCATTTCACGCTTTAAGAGAATATTTTCCGTCGAGAGACGCCGCTTCTCCAAGGCGTTGCGGATGATCAACTGCACTTCATCGACCTGGAACGGCTTGGTCAGATAGTCGTATGCACCCTGTTTCATCGCATCAACCGCCGAGTCCGCAGTGGCAAACGCCGTCACAACCAGCACCACGGTTTCAGGAGAAGAAGACTTCACCGCCTTCAGAACCGCCATGCCATCGGCTTTCGGCATACGGAGATCGGTGATGACCAGATCGAAGATCTCCTTATTGATATGACCGATGGCCTCTTCCCCATCCGAGGCTTCAGTCACGGCATAGCCCGTACGTTTGAGCATGATGCTCAGGACTTCGCGCAGCCCCTTCTCGTCATCGACAACTAGGATCTTTTCCACGGCGTCCGTCCCTCATGCCATAACCGCACCCCGGTATCCCCGGAACGCGGCATACATACGACAAACCTTGAGCCTTGACGCTCCTGACTTTCGACCTTAATCCAGCCTCCATGCAAATCGACGATGCGATGCACGGCAGCGAGACCCAACCCCGAGCCTTCTTTTTTCGTCGTAAAAAATGGGAGAAAGATCTTATCGAGGTTCTGTTTCGGAATACCTTCCCCGGTGTCTTGAAATGCAATTTCAATCACGTCGCCCTTGCGGCCGCCGGCATCCACTTGGCGGCTGCTTGTCGAGATCGTCAACTGTCCACCCTCCGGCATCGCTTCAAACGCATTTGTTGCCATATTCCAAAATACTTGCCGGAACTGATCTTGATCGACCAGAGCCGTGAGCGCCTCGCTTGCCAGGGACGTGACGATTTTGATCTTGACCCGTGTTCGTGCTTCATGTTGAACGAGATCGAGCGTCTCAGCAAGTACTTTGTTGAGATCGCGCTCCGCAAGATTAAGCGCCGGCGGACGCGCATATTGGAGAAATTCAGTGATGATGTTGTCGAGCCTGGTGGCCTCCCGAATCGCAATGTCCATCAACCGGCGATTGGTTTCGTCTTCCATCGCATCTTTCCTGAGCATTTGCATCGCACCGGCCAACGCGCCAAGCGGATTCCGAATTTCATGAGCCATTCCGGCAGACATCTCACCCAAGCTTGCCAACCAATCCTTGCGACGCATCTCCTCCTCAAGATCCCGAATCTGTGTCAGATCTTTGAACACACCGACCAAGCCGGTTTGTCTCCCCTGTTCGTGTAATGGAGAAAGCGTCATACCGAGGATCAGGCGGTTACCGTCAGCACGTTTGCATTCCACTTCGAATCGCGTCGTAGCAGACACGGCGCCATTGAGTTGTTCGTCTGATTGTTGGCTAGGATGCCAGTTAAAGACTTCGCGCCAAGGACGCCCGGCTACGTGAGTGAGCGTATAGCCGGTTGCTTCCTGTGCCGCCGGGTTGAACGAGGTGATGCACCCCATAGCATCGGCCGTAAACACCCCGCTGCTGATGCTGTGGACAATATTCTCGTGGAACACCTGGAGGCGGGTCAATCCCTGTTCCTTCTCCCGCAACGAATGATCTGCCCGCTGAAGCTGTTCAGCTAAGGTTCCGCCAAGAATGCCGACGACAAGAAGGGCCAGGGCATAGACGCCGAATGTTTGAAATGTTTCCGGCACAGTCAGCCGACTCGGCGGCAGCCATCCCCACCCCTCAATCAGCCCATACAACTGAATATTCGTTAAGACCCCAAACACAATAATGCAGAAACAGGCGGTAAGAAGCCCCACTCGCCGACGTGGAACGAGACTGGCAACCGCTACGGTGATGACATACAGCACCGCGAAGGGACTCTCGATCCCCCCTGTCCTGCTCACCAACACCGTTTCAAGGAGGAAGTCGATCCCGACCTGGGTCCAAAAAAATATGGTGAGCGTTTTCGATGAGCTAAGCACGCGGAGCAAAAGTGCAGAGGGGATCGTCAAGATGTATGTGACAATAATCAGGGTGTAGAACGTTTCGACCCGTTCGCCCTTCACGACTTGGAAAGCGAGAGACAGGCCAAGCATAAGGGTCACGAGGGCTACTCGAAGCCCCATGATCCAATACAGTCTTGTGCGCAAATCGTTCATGAGTGGAATACCACCGGGCGAGATGAGGAAGCGGCGGGACGGGCAGAGTGATCTGCCTCGATCATCCTGCCCGGATTTGCGGGCAGGACCTGTGCCATCGATGCACCTGTGATACGGCGCCGAGCGGTTTGGGCAGAAAGACTTAGCGCCTTCATGCTGGGAACTAGATCCAACTCCGTGAGAGGAATGGACGAAACACCGGCGCTATCCGATTGCGGACGCCATTTTGAAAATCGGCAGGTACATCGCAATCACAATGAACCCAATTACAATCCCCAGGAACACCATCATCGCCGGTTCAAGCAGTGCGGTCAACGAGGCGACTGCCTGATCAACTTCGTCTTCGTAAAAGTCTGCAATTTTCCCCAACATGGCGTCCAGCGCGCCGGTTGACTCACCAACGGCGATCATATGCGTCACCATCTTCGGAAACACCCCGCTCGCTGCCAAGGGATCGGCGATGGTCTTTCCACCACTGATACTGAGGCGAGCGTCGAGCAAGGTTCCTTCAACCACCTTATTGCCCGACGTCTTCGCACAGATGGACATGCCATCGAGCAAGGGGACTCCGCTCGAGAGCAACGTCCCGAGTGTACGGGTAAACTTGGCAACCGAGGCTTTTCTGATCAAATCTCCAATCACGGGTAACTTAAGAAGCAACTTATCGATGACCAGCCGCCCTTGAACGGTCCCATAGTATTTTTTAACCCCGAAGATGATCCCCACAATAGCCCCAAGAATGACATACCAGTACGCGATAAAGAAGTTACTGATGTCGATGACCAATTGCGTAGGGCCGGGCAACGCGACTTTTCCCCCTGACAGTTCAAGAAACATTTTCGCAAAGATTGGAATGACAAACAGCATGAGAATCGTGATAACCGCAACGGCTACTCCCATGATCGTGATGGGGTAAACCATGGCAGACTTGATCTGCCCTTTGAGCTTCATCGCTTTCTCGATGTATTGTGCAAGACGCGTCAAGATCGTATCGAGCAGTCCGCCGACCTCGCCCGCATGCACCAAGTTGACGTAAAGATCGTCAAAGATTTTGGGAAAGCGCCGTAAGGCATCCGAGAATGTCGAACCTGCCTCAACCTGAATCTTCACTTCTCCGATCGTCTCTCGCAGCACTTTATTCTCAGACTGAGTCGAGAGGATTTCGAGACACTGCACCAAGGGCAGCCCCGCATTGATCATCGTGCCAAATTGTCGCGTAAATACAACCAGGTCTTTATCCGTGAGACCGGACCCTAATAAAGAACCCAAGTCGAATTTGCCCGCGCCACCTTTCTTTTCTTCAAGGCTGGTGACGACGACGCTTTGTTTGCGGAGTTGATCGACCGCCTCATCTCGGGTTTTTGCGCTCAGCTCGCCCTTCTTGACGGCACCTGATCTGGTTCGCCCGACATACGCAAAGGTAGCCATGCGCGACACTCACCCTTCGATGTGGCCATCACCTTGGCCGGTTGTAGACTGAGAGGAATACCTACCAGGCGAGTCTACTGGCCACCCCAAAACCTGTCAAACAAATGCACAATCTCTGCGCAGGCGATCCAGCGCACAGGCCCAAGTAATACAGCGCCTTAGCCGCCGATGACACTCGTGTGCCGAATGCCTCGGTAGAGATAGTGCAAGCCGGACAATAGCGTGAAGGCAACCATGCCGAACAAGAGGGGTAGTACGAGGGTGAGATCGATGTGACGGGAACTCAAGAATATGACCATGACAACATACGACAGCTGGAGAAAGGTAGTGCCCTTGCCCAAGAATGTGGGGGTAAGATCTATGCGCGCATCTGTGAAGTGCGCCACCGCCGTTCCAAGCAACAGTATTACGTCTCGGCTCACCACGAGGATGGTGACCCACAACGGAATCAAATGAATCATCGAGAGCGTGATGAACCCGGAGGTAAGGAGCAGCTTATCGGCCAGAGGGTCCAACACGGCCCCCAGCCGTGTATACTGATTCTTCACTCGGGCGATTGCCCCATCAAGCGCATCAGTGAGTCCGGCCACGATCAGCACGATAAGAGCCTGATCATATTTTCCGTAGATCAGTAACCCAATGTAGAATGGAATGAGGAGAATACGGAGGATGGTCAAGCTGTTGGGGATATTCATATCTTCAGAAACACAGCGGCCTACCGCAGCGGGGGGGAATGATAGGAGGCCGTTACACAGTTGTCAACGGCTTGCAGTCGGCACGGCCCCACCCTATAATCAATCGGGATCCTGAACCATTCCAGTTACATGTCATGGAGGTCCTCGTGAGCTCCCTTCCGCTGCTCTTTAAAAAAGAAGGCCTGATTGAAAAACATCAGGTCGAAGGAGTCGACCCGAGCGATCGATATTTCAATCGCACAGTCCTCGTCAATCGAACACCCTCCGGCTACGCCGCCAAGGTCATGTATGAAGCCCTGACGGTCGAAGGGCACTCGCATCCGACCATAGCCGCTGCGGTCCAAGAACTCATCGAGTTGATGCAGGGATTCGGCTTCACCAAATTGAGAACCCGCGCCAACTTCAAAGGGGTGAAGTATCTCGCCGAAAAAGAAACCTGGCTCGACTACCAGGACCTCGCGTAGACTCAACAATCACGCTGTTACAAACTCCCGATAGACCAGGTCGTGAATAGACGGACGGAAGACCTTAATCTTCTCGTTCCTCCGGCTCGGATGTACCCGATTGGATAACAGCACCACCTCCAATTCGCACAGCGGATCAATCCACAGCGACGTCCCGGTGTAGCCGAGATGCCCGAACGACCGCTCGGAGAAACGCGACCCCGCTGAGGACGGCGCCGAAGGAGTGTCCCATCCTAATGCCCAACTCGATCGAGCGGCAGATTCCTGGCGGACCGTAAATTGCCTGACAAGTTTCTCATCCAGAATTGACTCTCTTCCATGATAACCGCGCAGCCAGGCTCCGGAGACGGCCAGCACCGATTCGGCAGTCCCAAACAACCCGGCATGGCCCGCGACACCACCCATCGCCGCCGCGTTTTCATCGTGCACCTCCCCACATAAGAGTCGATGGCGCCACTCGTCCTGTTCGGTCGGAGCGATACGTGATGCATCGACCGCTGGGCGGCCAACCCCAGGTTGGACTCGTGCCGCCGTAGGGCAAAACATCAGTGGATCAGCCCGTAGCGGTCGGACGATGGCATCGTCACACCAGAGATCCAGCGCCATCCCACTAAGACGTTCCACCAGAAATCCTAGCAACATGAATCCAAGGTCGCTGTAGATACTTCCCTCTCCGCACACATAGATCAACGGTTCGTCACGAATCATGTGCAAGAGCTGTCGCTTAATGAACGGATCCCCCCCAGGGAACCCCGAGATGTGACCTCGTGCGTCAAGCCGCTCATAGAACGGCCGCCATCCGGGCAGACCCGAACGATGGGTTAAGAGGTCTCGCACCGTTACTCGACCGATCGTCGCCCCTTCAAGTTCAGGTAATATCCCTTGCACGGAATCCTCAAGAGCAACCAGAGAGCGCTGAATGAGAAGCAAGACGGATGTGACCGTCGCCAGCGGTTTCGTGAGAGAGGCCAGGTCATAGATAGTCGTGGGTTGGACGGGAAGCCCCGGAGGCTCTGACGACAATCGCCCGGCTACAACCATACATTTCAACTCACCACGCAGACGTACCGCCAGTTGGGCACCGGGAAAGACGCCGTCGTCAACGGCCGATTGCAGGGCCGCCTGGATGACGTGACTGGTTGCCATAGGTGAGAGACCTGTCATGGGTGGGGAGGCTGCTGCTGGGTGGCGTGGAGCAAATCAAGCGCCGAATCAGTGCACAAGAGCCGACGGGATCCAACACGTCACAAGGCCGGACTTGATTCTCCTTCGAGCTTTTCCGCCGATGCGGTCGCGGCGTCTTGGAATGCTTCCTGCTCTTCCATTTCAAACAGACGCTCGAACATCCGCAATGACGCGCGCAACCGTTCAATCATCACCAATCGCTGTTTCTGAAGTGACAAGAGTTCGCGCTGAGTATCGGTCAGCTCAACCCTGGCCTGACGGATCAACTCGCCGGCCTTCAGCTCGGCCTCCTTGATCACGAGATCCGCCTCTCGCTGGGCATTCCGCTTCACATCTTCTGCCAGCGATTGAGCAGACAGAAGGGTACTCGACAATGTGGCTTCTGTCCGTTTCAACTCAGCGAGCTGCTGTTCCAGAAACATGATCTTTTCCCGCTGAACGGCGTTGTCTCGATTCAACGACTCGACCGTCTGCGCCAATTCTTCGAGGAAGCGATTAACCTCTTCCTTGTCATACCCGCGCATGCCGACCTTGAATACCATTTGCTGGATATCGAGCGGTGTAATTCTCATGGCATCCCCCATGGTCATCTCAGTTCATCCTCATGGCCAATTCTTTCAGTGACTGCACAACTGCGATTTGCAGGAACGTGATGATCAATATCGCAATGATCGGCGACAGATCCATTCCTATCCGCAATCCGATCAATCGACGAATCGGCGCCAAGACGGGTTCGGTTGCTCGATTGAGAAATTGCACAATTGGGTTCCATGGATCCGGGTTGACCCACGAAATCAACGCACGAGCAATGATTACCCACATATAAAGCCATAACACATAGTCAAGGATGGTCGCGATACCCGAAAGAGCATTGCCCGCGACAAACATCAGCGCCCCAATTCTTTCGATCGTGTGGTGGCCGCTTCGACTGCCGCCATCAGCGCAGCACGGAATCCTCCCTGTTCGAGCTGATGAAGCCCTGCGATGGTCGTGCCTCCAGGAGACGCCACGCGATCTTTCAGTTGAGCGGGGTGCACCCCTGATTCGAGCACCAATCGAGCCGCGCCGAGCACCGTCTGGGCTGCAAGGAGTTCGGCCGTCTGTCGCGGCAAGCCCATCATCACCCCTCCATCCGCGAGCGCTTCAATGGCCTGAAATACATAGGCCGGCCCACTGCCGCTCAATCCGGTTACGGCATCCATTAATCGTTCCTCAACCGCCACCACCAGGCCGACCGTTTCGAATATCGTTCGAGCCAGGTGAACGTCCTTGTCGGAAACTCCATCGCCTGTCGCAAGAGCGGTCATGCCCTCCCGTACCAATGCCGGGGTATTCGGCATCGCACGGACCACTCGCGCCCCCCCGCCCATCTGTTCAGCGATTGTCCGAATCGTCACCCCCGCCACAATAGAAATGACCAGGGAATGCGCCAAAATAGAGCCAAGCTCTTTCAGTATGGCAGGAAGAATCTGAGGCTTGACCGCCAAGACGACCACCTCGGCCCAGGTGACAGCCTCAGGGTTGGCGGATCCGACCTGAACACCGAACCGACCCTTTAAGCGATCGCGGCGTTCGGCAACGGGATCTGTCGCCCATATCGTCTCAGCAGAACACACCTGCCCTCCTAGAAGACCGCCGATCATGGCTTCCGCCATCTGGCCGCCCCCAATAAACGTGATCTTACTCGTAATCGTCTGACTAGGCACGCCATACTCCAAAATTTGCGGGGCCGAGTCTCACCATCGTGAACTCGGCTTCGCCTGCAATGGACTCTTCGTCTAAGATATCATTCGGGAACCCCTCACAAGAGGTCGTACCAGCTCGGGTAGGCGACGGAAACGGGGTCGAGCCTGTTCCGGAACACGAGCCCTTCCTACCACTATGAGCGCAAAACCGTCTTTCTGAAGTTCGGAAATATTGTACCGAAACCGCCGGCCAATGTCAGGCCCACGCCTGAGCCGGCTCCTCCGGATCCTATTGTTGAGAGAGCAAGCAGATTCCGCTGACCATAGTCCCATTCACGCGGCCTTCCCGTCGATAGGAGTAAAAGAGCTGATCGTGACAGATCGTACACAGATTCACCGCCGACACAGAGGGTATAGGCACACCCTCCGCCTCCACTTGCCGACGGATCAAGGCCTTGAGATCCAGCCGAGCCTTGTGCCCTTGATAGTCCCGCACAGCAAACTCCCACTCAGCCAATCCCATTCGGAGTTGGTCCAGCACGGGATCGTCCACTTCGTAGCAGCAGGCACCGGCTGAGGGTCCAATACTGACTCTCAGATCCGACCGCATCGATCCAAATCTCGTAGCCATGAGGGTAATGGTCTTCGGAACAACCCCTGCGACCGCGCCCCGCCAGCCGGCATGGATCGCCGCCACAACACGCCGACGTGAATCATGCACGAGCACAGGGACACAATCCGCCGTGCGTACGGCCACGGTGACACCGGGCTGGTCGGTCACCAACGCATCCCACCCGCCGGTGAACTGATCCGTCTCGCTAAGTGGACGGTCCAGCACCAAGGCATCCGTTCCATGCACTTGCTTGACGGACAGCAACCAACCATGCCGCTGCGCCCCAGACTGGCGAGCAGGCACTCCGACATCGAGTGTCAGCGAGTCTGCATGGCTGCGCGTGCCGAAGAAATGTCGGACCTTATCGCGTGCAGACGCGAAGGCAGGAACCGTGATGACGGTTGCACTCATGATCACTCTCCGATAGGACGACTCCCCCTACCAATCGCTCAGTCAACTTGCTTGCGCAGAAACGTCGGCACATCCCATTCATCATCAGCGACAGCCGCAACTCTGTCCATCGACTCTCTGGCCTCTCCCATCCGCCGCAAGAACGTTGGACGGTCGAGATCTTTAAGAGGTCGCTCCGCATAGGGGCGTTCTCCCATCGTCTGGCTGGCACCATTCATCGTCTGTTGCGCGGGGCGAGAAGCCCGAACCGCAGCCACAGGAGGAGCCGATTGCTCGTCCCGTTCAAATCCGGTCGCAATCACCGTCACAACCAGGTCGTCACCCATGTCAGGGTTGATCACCTGTCCAACGATGATATTCGCTTCTGGATCGGCTGTCTGTTGGACAATCGTGGCCGCCTCCTCTATCTCATGCAGCGACATGTTGGGCCCGCCGGTTATATTCAGCAACACACCGCGCGCGCCCTCGACACTGCCTTCCTCCAATAACGGACTGCAGATCGCCTTTTGCGCCGCTTCGATCGCCCGATTCGTCCCGCGCGCCACGCCCATGCCCATCACGGCCCGACCCGTATGCGACATCACGGTGCGGACATCCGCAAAATCCACGTTCACATGGCCGGTGGTGGTGATCACATCCGCAATCCCCTGAATGGCCTGTCGAAGGACGTCATCGGCCACCTTAAAGGCTTCGAGAAGGGGCGTCGCTTTGTCCACGATACCGAGCAAACGCTGATTCGGGATCACGAGCAAGGTATCGACATGGCGACGGAGATCGCGAATCCCATCATCCGCATGAACCATCCGGCGATGACCTTCGTATGAAAAAGGCTTCGTCACGACCCCAACCGTCAAAATCCCAAGTTCGCGTGCGATGCTCGCGACGATCGGGGCGGCGCCGGTCCCGGTTCCACCGCCCATCCCCGCAGTGACAAACACCATGTCGGCACCCTCAAGACACTCCCGAATTTGATCTTTACTCTCCAATGCCGAGTCCTTTCCGACCTCCGGCTTCGCTCCGGCGCCGAGTCCCCTGGTCCGCTCAGGACCCAGCTGAACCTTATACGACGCCCGCGACCGATCCAACGCCTGCAAGTCGGTATTCGCCGCGATGAAATCGACCCGCGCCAATCCGGACATGATCATGGTATTCAGGGCGTTGCACCCGGCCCCACCGACGCCGATCACTTTGATCCGAACGGGCGACACCACATCCTCTTCAAATGAAAACATCAAGACACCTCCCTTGATAAAATCCGCGTCACGGCCACCCGCTTCGCGAAATGGTTAAAAGAACTCGAACATCCAGGACTTCATACGATCGAATACCTTGTGCAATGGTCGCCCACTGCGCAGACCAGCCGTCGCCATCTCCTCCGCATGGTGCCGGGCATGGAGCAGCAGGCCGACACCCGTGGCATGCATGGGATTACAGACGATGTCGCGTAGCCCTCCGATCCCACTCGGTGCCCCGCGTCGAGCCGGAAGATTCAGGACCTGTTCTGCCGCATCGGGCATCCCTTCCAACAACGACGTTCCACCGGTAAGCACGGCCCCTGCTCCCAACATGCCCTCATAGCCGGAGCGCGTGATTTCCCGACGTACTAACTCGAATATTTCTTCAACACGCGGCTCGAAAATCTCGGCAATGTCACGGCGAGAAAACGTGCGTGCTGGGCGGTCGCCGACCGATGGGACCTCCACCGTTTCATGGCCTAACACCAATCCCGTTCGCGCGATACCTCGGTGCAGCTTGATCTTCTCGGCTTCGGTCTGGGAGGTCAGCAACCCGATGGCAAGATCCTTCGTCAAATTCTGCCCGCCGATCGGCAAGACCGCAGAGTGTCGAATACTCCCATCGAGAAAAATCGCAAGGTCAGTGGTTCCACCACCGAGATCGACCATGACAACCCCCAGATCTCGCTCTTCCGGGGTGAGAACTGCCTCACTGGATGCCAAGGGCTGCAGCACCATATCCACGACGTCAAGACCCGCACGGTTCACGCACTTGATGATGTTCTGCGCTGAAGTCACAGCGCCGGTGATCACATGCACGTTGACTTCGAGACGGTTTCCGGAGAGACCCAACGGCTCTCGAACCCCTTCTTGCCCGTCCACCATGAATTCACGAGGCAGTACATGAAGAATTCGTCGTTCATGAGGGATAACCGCCAGGGTCCGCGCACTCTCTATTGCACGCTGGATATCTTCCCGCGTGACTTCCGCCTTTTTGAGGGCGACAACCCCCTTGCAGTTCTCCGCGGAAATGTGGCTGCCCGCAATGCCGGTATAGACAGAATTGATTTGGACTGCCGCCATGAGTTCGGCTTCCTCGACCGCCTTCTTAATCGATTCCACCGTGCTCTCGATATCGACCACGACACCTTTGCGAAGCCCTCGCGACGGGCTGGATCCGACCCCGATGATGTTGAGCATCCCCTCGTCGGTCACCTCCGAGACGATGGCGCAGATCTTCGTCGTTCCGATGTCCAACCCCACAAGAATCTGATCACGCTTCGGCACAACCCTCACACCCTTTCCCGCACAATGACCCGGTGGTCATATCGCAGATCGATCTCACTCACCTCGCGTTTACGACCATCGAATGAATCGGTTTTGAATGATGGTTTCACTTTCCGGAACCGCTCCCACTGATCAACCAGGGAGTCGCCACCAAACTGAAATCGCACCCCATTGGCTGACGCCACCACATTCGAGGAATTCGTAAGATTGACCTCAACCCGCCCGTCGAAGGTATTGGCAATGAGTTTGGCCAGCACGACACCGGACTGAACCGCGTTACGGACGCGTGCCTCTCCGCGGTGAAGCGACTGCGGATCCAGCCCGGTCAACAACGGCAGCGTCGGGTCATCTTGCTTCCCCAAGTTGGCAAGGAGGGATCCGCTTTCATCGCTTAACCAATGGTCCGTGCCAATCAGAATGATGGCAGCCGGTGTGCGTTCCACGACGGAGACATGCAGGAGATGCGGTGGTCTGCGTTCAACCGTCGCCTCCTTAATCCAAGCATGTGTCCGCACTCGTTCGGCAAGAAACGCGGTGCTGACTTCATGGAGCCCCATACCTGGCTTCAAGACAAGCCGCTCCAACACCTCCGGCTTCGTCACCTGGTGAATACCTTCAATTTCTACTTCGCGGATTTCGAGCCATCCCTGAAGAATCGGCCCCATCTCTCGCGTGATCATGGTCAGCCCCCAAGCCAACGCCGCGAGACCGACGATCCATCGCCCCACACGCCACGCGCGTCGTTTCCGCGAGGTGAGTCTCTCCTGCCGCGCCTGTTCCCGTTGCTCCGAGAATTGACTGGCACGCACACCCTTCCACTGGTTCACGCGAGGGCCGACTGCAGGCACCGCTCGCTTCCGCAACAACGGCTTCACGGCATGCTCCCTTCCCCTGACGGACGGTCAAGGCGGGCTGCACGCACCAGTGCGGACTCAAGAATCCGTTCTGTCAGCTCGTCATAATCAATGTCGGCCTGCGCCGCCGCCATCGGGAGCAAACTCGTTTCAGTCATGCCCGGCGCCGTATTGATCTCCAACACCACCGGGCGGCCACGCGGAGCAATACGGAAATCGACCCGGGCCGCACCTTCACAACCCAAGACCTCATACGTGCGCAGCGCCAAGGTCCGAATCTGCCGGGTCACCGCCGCGGCCAAGGGTGCAGGGCAGAGATACTGCGTCGTCTTCTTTTCATACTTCGCCGCAAAATCGTAAAAGCCGCCAGGTGCAACAATCTCCACGGCAGGGAGCACGAGGGGAGAGGAAGTATGCCTCCCAATGATCGACACGGTGACCTCATGCCCCGGGATGTAGGCCTCGACCATCGCCTCCGCGTCATAGCGATGAGCCAAGGCCAGGGCGTCACGCCATTGCGCCGGCTTCCGCACGATCGTGACCCCGATCGTGGATCCCTGCGACGCAGGCTTCACCACGACGGGCCAGCGCAATCTCGCCGCCCGCATCACAGTGGTGCGTGAGATCTTCTCGCCGCGCTTCACGACCGTGCCGGCCGGCACAGGAATGCGCGCCGAGGTCAAGAGAGTTTTCGTGGTGACCTTATGCATGCAGATCGCGCTGGTCTGGATGCCGGATCCGGTATAGGGGATTCCCAGTGTTTCTAGGAATCCTTGAATCGCGCCATCCTCTCCACCTGGGCCGTGCAACGCCAGAAACACCAGGTCGATCTTCTGGTCGTGCAAATCCTGAGAGAGCCTCGGTCCGACATCGATGGCCACCGCATGATAGCCACGACGGACCAGCGACTGATGCACCGCAGCGCCCGTCCGGAGCGACACATCGCGCTCGGCCGACTGTCCGCCCATCAGCACCCCGATGCGGGCGTGGGTCAAAAGGGGCCGCTCTTCCAGACGGGGATTGCTCATACCGCTACGTCTTTCCGACGATTTTGAGTTCAAGATCTAACCGCACACCCGTCAGACGGCGGATAGCGCTGCGGACCTTCCCAATCAGCGCCGTCACATCCGCCGCGCGTGCCTGCCCCCGATTCACCACGAAGTTGGCATGCTTCATCGATACTTCCGCATCACCGACTCGTGCGCCTTTGAGGCCGGCCGCCTCGATCAATCGGCCTGCGGAATCGCTTGGAGGGTTCTTGAATACACAACCCGCGCTTGCCATCGCGAGCGGCTGCGTGTCCCGACGATAGCGAAGGTAGTCTTTGACCACCCGCTCAATCTCCGATCGGACCCCTTGCCGCAGCTGAACCCAGACCCCTACGACGATGCCGCGTGGCAGCAAGGCCTTGCGATACTCGAATTTCACCTGGGCTGCTTCCACATCCACGACCTGGCCTTTCATGTTCACCATGCGAACGGCCTTCACCGAATCCTTCATTTCACCGAGTTTCGTCCCGGCATTCATCACCACACAGCCGGCTACCGTCCCGGGAATTCCCGCCGCCCATTCCAATCCCTCAAGAGAATGGCGGATGGCATATCCAATCAACGTCGGCATTCCGACTCCCCCTTCGGCATAGAGGACAGACCCAGGTTCTTCCACAATCCGCCGTAACCGCGCCAGACTCATGACTATGCCGCGGATGCCTCCATCTCGGATGAGCAGATTCGTTCCACCCAGGACGAGGCACGGAATCTTGCGCGCGCGCACCTGCTGAACCACCAGGCAGACATCCTCAATATCAGCCGGCTCAACCAAGACATCCGCAGGCCCTCCGATCTTGAACGACGTGTATGCTCGCAACGGAGCCTGGAAAGACACAGACCCCCGAACTCCCACCATCGCAGCCCGCACATCTGCCTGCGTAAATGGTGCAAGAACGTTCGCCGCTGTCGTGACACGTCGACGACCTCGCTTCATGGCATCATGCGGTGGGTCTCAATCGGGCTAACAACCCAAGCCCAGTCTTCCAAATATCCCCCGCTCCTAATGTGATGACGAGATCCCCCGATTTCAGTTGTGGCAGGACCTGATCCACCAACCTTTCCTTTTGCTCGACAAAGGTCACAGACGGATGGCCTGCCGCACGAACCACGTCGGCCAGCTTGGCGCCTGACACTCCAGGAATCGGCTGCTCCCCTGCCGCATAGATATCCGCCAAGAACAACACATCCGATTGGTCGAACGCCTTCGCAAAATCCTCCAGCAAGTCTCGCGTTCTGGTATAGCGATGCGGCTGAAACAGCACCACCAACCGCCGGTCCCCCCACCCTTGTTTCGCCGCGGCCAGCGTGGCCTTGATCTCAGTCGGATGATGCCCATAGTCGTCCACGACCATGATCCCATTGGCTTCCCCCCGCAGATGAAAGCGTCGCTCGACCCCGCTATAGGCCGCCAGCGCTTTCCTGATGAGGTCCACCGGCACATCCAATTCGATGCCGATCGCAATCGCCACGAGCGCGTTGGAGACATTGTGCCGTCCGGGCACTGCCAGACGGAATGGGCCCAAATTGCGCCCACGGTACTGCGCCCGAAACTCGGCGCCCCATTGATTCAAGTTGATCTCTGTCGCAAAGAAGTCCGGCGTGACACCCTCGTGCTCGCTGAGCCCGTAGGTCTGATAGCGCTTCACGATGTTCGGGAAGAGCGCCCTGAGCCGATCATCGTCGGCACACAACACGGCCAATCCATAAAACGGCACCTTATTGATAAACTCGAGAAAGCATTCGTTGATGCGCTCCATACTGCCGTAGTGATCGAGATGTTCCCGATCGAGATTCGTGACTGCGACAACCGTCGGAGACAAACGGAGAAACGACCCGTCACTCTCATCGGCTTCCGCCACGAGGAGCTCGCCTCGCCCAAGGCGGGCATGACTCCCCAGCGCATTGACTTTGCCTCCAATCACCATCGTGGGGTCCAACCCGCCCTGCGCCAGCACATTGGCCACCATCGACGTCGTTGTGGTTTTTCCGTGAGCACCGGCAATGGCAACCCCGAATTTCAGCCGCATCAGCTCTGCGAGCATCTCGGCCCGGGGAATGACGGGAATCTGCTTGGCTTTGGCCGCCACGACCTCGGGGTTCTGTGCCGACACGGCGGAGGAGATGACCACCACTTGAGCCTCTCCCACATTCGACTCCTGGTGTCCGACAAAGACGCGCCCACCGAGTTCTTCCAATCTCCGCGTCGTATCGGAAGCCTGCAGATCCGAGCCCGTCACTTTGTACCCCATGGTCAACAGCACCTCGGCGATCCCACTCATCCCCGATCCTCCGATTCCAACTAAGTGAATCTGTTGCGTCTTGCGAAACATCGTCGTGCGCCTTACTCCACCAACCAATGAATACGGCTGCGGTCCCTGTGCACGTTGCCCAACAGCATTAGACTCCTGCCGCTCCGACAGAATGGTTGACATCATGATGGCCCCCCATGAGTAGGTAGCATTCGCGGACGATCACCTCGGCCGCGTCAATTCGCCTCATCGACAGACTCGCCGCCCCCATGACTCGCAATCGCTCAGGATCTCCAAGAATGGTCGCCACCGTGCGACCCAACAGAGGGCCGGTAAGCGCAGATTGCGGAAGCAGCACTGCCGCCCCGGCTGCTTCCATGACCTTGGCATTCCGCGTCTGGTGGTCGTAGATGGCGGATGGCAGCGGAATGAGGACCGCCGGCTTCCCGCAAGCCGTGAGTTCGGCCACCGTCATGGCCCCGGCTCTCGCCACCACCAGATCCGCCTGCCGCAGGGCCTCAGGCATGTCATAGAGAAACGGGACAACCTGTGACTCGATCCCGGCGCGACGATAGGCCTCGACCACCCGTGCATGGTCGGACTCGCCGGTCTGATGGGTCACCGTGAGATGCGGTAGTTGCGTCATCAGTTCGGGCATCGCCTCCATCATCGCTGTATTGATTGCCGTGGACCCCTGACTCCCGCCGAAAATCAAGAGATGAATCGGTCCAGACTGTTCCTCCCTCTGCTGAATACACTCCAGAAACGCCTTGCGAATCGGGGTTCCAACTACACGCACCTTGGAACGATCGAACTCATGAGCCGCCGACTCGAATCCGAGAAAGACTCGTTGCGCGAATGGCCCCACCGCCTTATTGGCCATGCCGGGATTTGCGTTCGGTTCGAGAATCACGCGCAACACCCCGGTCAAGGCTGCAGCCAGGACCATCATCGGACTGGTATAGCCGCCGACTCCGATGACCAGATCCGCCCGTCTCGTCCGTAAGATTGTCAGGCACTGCCACAAACTGACCGGCAGCGCGCACAAACCTGTCACCGCCCCCAGCAGCCCCTTGCCCATCACTGGTTTGGCATTGATCAAGGCCAGCTCGAATCCTTCGTGGGCCAGCACGTTCGATTCCAGCCCACGCGCCGTCCCCACGAAGAGCACCGTGGTCCTTGGATCACACCTGAGAAACTCTCGCGCCAACGCCACAGCCGGATAAAGATGGCCACCGGTTCCTCCTGCTGCAATGACGATCGTCATTCGTGTTCCGACCCACCGCGTCCGCCGCGCGACCCGCCTGCATGCCGGTCGCGAGAAATACT
>OELA01000019.1_pt1 | contig 23382 bp, 34 predicted proteins | sample 1503161 | NCBI WGS metagenome assembly OELA01 (sample SAMEA104379559, study PRJEB20068) | metagenome | biome: 1000743; feature: 77; material: 1998 | place: USA | collected 2012 | depth 25 m
GGCCGAAGGGGTGGGGGGTGGAGGTGGGGCGGTGGTTGAAGGAGAAGCGTCGGCTGGCCATAATTTGATAACATATCATAGTATGCAAAACTAGACAACCCCCAAAAACGGCCTTCCGTGTGTAGAAATAAGTCACACAGTTGCAATAGGTTGCAGACTGTGGAAAAATGGCTAACTATTTCGATCTAGGTCAGACTGATACCTATTCTAAACCACTATATACTATTGATATATAAGTATAATCATGTACTTATTATGTATATGTATAGTAGTAGAATATCGTCTTTTCGAATGGCCACCTAAGCCTCCCAAAACCTCTTCTTCTTCACCCCCCTACCCCCCAGAGGTCGGTATAATACCGGCCTGTCCAGAAATGGGAATTCTGCTAGTATACATCTTCTTTTTTTTTTATATAAATATATATATATAGTATATAGTAACTGAGAGTAGGTGAGAATTGGGTTTGGATAGTAGGTCAGGCACCACACAACCGTGGTGTATAGTGAGATAAGACTATGAGATAATTATAGTTGTAGGTTTTGACATGGATTCTATCTCTCGTTTCTATTTTCAAAGTGAGTAAAACAGCCATCATAGGAGATAAATAGTGACTGACCTAACTTATTAAGTATGTTGACTATACGTACATATAGATAGTGAAAGTGGCTGATAGCGGCCTAACTTGGCTCGGCATGGGCTAGAAAAAGCAGATCAACGGGCTAACTCTACCAGTTCAACTGCAACCTTGACTACAAATCCAGCATGCGTTATGATCCTCCATTCAATGAATAAGTTCCCCCACCCACCCAACTCCCGTGGACGGCGTGTGCCGGGATGGGAGTCCACCAACTTCGTAGCCCTCGCCCGCAAGCTCAACATGACTGCCGAACACCTGAGAGAAGCGCTGACTGGGCGTGAAGGCGTAACGCTCGATGCGCTGGAGAGGGTGGCAAAGGCGCTGGGGATTGGGCTGCCAGCCATCATGCGGCGCATCCAGACGGCCAAGAAGCTAGACCAGATGCGTATTACCAGCAACGGAAAGGACAATCGACGATGACGCCAGAGCCAGAATCCCGCCAGTATGGTGCTGAAACCAAATGGCTTCTGCCCGAGCAGATCCAGGTAGACGCCAAGTTCAACGTCCGCACCTATGGCGAGGGCGAGGCGGCAGATGGCAAATTGAGCGATCTGGCGGCCACCATTGAACGCGACGGTCAGCTGGATGCCGGAATAGTCTACGCGTCCGAAAATGGCGACACGGTCACCTATACGCTCGTGGCGGGGCATAGGCGGCGGCGCGCCATTGCTCTGCTGAACGAATCCCGCTCCTTGTCCGGTCAGCCATTGCTCAGGATGCGCGTCATCGTGGACCACAACGGCGACCCCCTGCGTAAGGCTATCGTGAGCAACCTCCACCGTGAGGACTTCTCCCCCATGGATCTGGCCATGATCATCCACCGGCTGAGAGCGACGCATGGGTGGGAGGGGGGGAAGGGGACGGCCAAGATTGCGGAATACCTGGCTATTAGCCGTCAGCAGGTGATGGAGCATGAGAAGTTCCTGACCGCTGACAAGTCGCTCCAGGACCGGCTGCACGCGGGGGTGTTGAGCTGGCAGTCGGCGGCGGAGTTGACGCGTAAGAAGCTGCCACCGGATAAGCGGCAGGAAGTGCTGGAGCGGGCCGAGGAGATACAGGCGGAGGAGGAAGCCAGGAAGCCGGTGGAGAAGCGGCAGGGGCGTATCCAGCATCCGGCGGTGAAGCGGGCGATCCGGGAGACGACCGACACGGCGGTGGCAAGGTCTAGGCGGGAGATTCTGGAGTGGGTGGAAGCGCTCGATGGGCCAGCGTTTGGGGCGCGGGTGGCAGAGTGGGCACGATATATAGTGGATCAGTGGGCCAAGGGAAGGGGCAGCGACAGGACATTGACATTGAAGTTCGCCGCCATGCTGGGTCCACCCCCCAAAATCAGGCATAAACCCATCCCCGGTTATAGACAGTCCAAGCAGAAAAAATAGCGATACACTGGTATCCCTACGACCGCATCCGTGGCTAGATTCCGAGGATTGCCAGATACGCCGATTGACTGGCTTGCGCTCAAAGTGCGCGAATACCTGCATATGCCCGATCCGCTGATGCTGTATACGGTGATCGGGAGCCTGGCGGCCAATATGATCGAGGGCAACCCGGTGTGGCTGATGCTGGTGGGGGCGCCGGGAAGCGGGAAGACGGAGTTGCTAATGGCGTTGCTGGGGGTGCCAGGCGTCCATCCGGTGTCGAGCCTGGAGGGTAAGGGCGTGTTTCTGAGCGGCACCAGCTCCAGGGAACGAGCTACCGACGCCACTGGGGGGCTGCTGCGTCAGGTGGGGCCGGCGGGGGCGCTGGTGATTGACGACCTGAGTTGCATACTCTCGCTGCCCGCCGACCAGATACGCATCGTCATGGACGTTATGCGGCAGACGTTCAGCGGCAGGTATGACCGGGCGATGGGGGTGGATGGGGGGAAGATACTGCATTGGTGTGGCAAATTGGCGTTTCTGGGAGGGGCTACCGGATCTATCGACCACTACCACTCGGTGTCGGCATCGCTCGGGGAGCGCTGGATCTACTACCGGCTGACCGAGGAGGACGGCTATCACAAGTCGCGTAGAGCCTTGGTGAACGCGGGGTTCAGCTCGTGGCGGGAGGAGTTGAGGGAGCTGATGCGGTCGTTCTTCGATGTAGAGGAGCTGGGATTCAAGAGTATTGCCGCTCGACCGGAGATGATGACCAATGAAATGGTGAGGATTATTCGGATTGCCAGCTTTGTAGCGCCATGCAGGTCAGCCGTGTTGAGAGAGACATCGGGATCGAGGGAGATTATTGGACCCAGAGAGACGGAGCAATCGAGCCGGCTGGCAGGGACATTGGGGCAGCTCATGGCGGGGCTGAAAGTGGTGGGCGTATCCGAAGCGAATCGGTGGAAGGCGATCAAGCGGGTGGCGCTCGACTCCATGCCACGGATGCGGCAGATGCTGGTGGAGTATCTGCTAGCCCATCCCACGATATCGGCGGAGGAGGCCATGAATCTGGTCGGGTGCAGCCAGTCGGTGATGTTGAGGACGCTCCAGGATCTTGCTGTCCATCATGTGGTCGAGCGGGAGAAGTCGCTCACCGGGATCGTGCGATATGGGCTGACAGCACGTATGAAGACCGAATATGAACGAGGCTTCCTACAATGAGCCACTTTGTCTGGACCGAAACGAATGCAAGAGAGCAGCACTTACGCTTGCACGGCAAGATCGTAGGCAAGATATTGAGGCTAGAGGTGGGATGGGGCTGTACGATTCACACTCCCCGCTTGCACAAGGTTGGATTCCGCATGACCAGCAAAGCAGCCCGCGCGCTTGTTCAGCGTAAAGCGGAATACTGGTGGGAATACAAATGACAATCTGCGAAGTCTGTGATGGAACTGGAGAGGTGTGTTCGGAATGCCGCAAGCCGTGGGACAAGTGCGCCTGCGACGAACGGCACCCTGTCGAGTGGTGCCCGCGCTGCCATGGGCCGGGGCAGTATGTGGACGAAGAAGATGATTAAAATATTTAAGTTGAATTGTAACCTAGAGTGAGCTATAGTAATCGAAAGCCAAAAGGAGAGAGGTGAAATGCCAAAAGGACTACTCAACCCCAAAAACGCCGTCAAATCGACCGGCGGCGGATTCAAGGAGGGGAATGTCAGGGTCGATGACAGCTATTTCGCTGTGCCTAAGCCGCAAGATCCACAGCCAGGGATGCCGGATCGGCTGATTACCACGTCGCTCGTATGGGATGTGACGCGCCTCGATGAGGAGCTGGAGCCGCTTACCCACCCGGAAGACGACACGCCCGTGACCGAGCGGCTGCTGTTCAGTTGCGGCGGCAAGAGCTTGGCCCAAGTGCATCCGGGCAAGGCGGAGTCGCCCGACGATAACGAGATCGAGGATGCCGGTGCCGAACCGGGGGAGAGCCGGGGCAATACCCTGTTTCTGGTCAATACCAGCTGGATGCCCCACGAGAAGTCCTCGGTCAGCCAGCTCTATGGCTCGCTAAAGGACGCCGGCTACAAGGAAGAGTATCTGGACCGCATTTGGGCCCCGGACTTCAAAGGCCTTGTGTGCCGCATGAAGACCAAAGTCACCGACGAGCGGATCAGGCCCGACGACAAAAACACTATCAACTACAAGGTGGTGGACCGCATCATCCGTGCCCCCTATGAGAAGCCCAAATCCAAGACCACGGGGAAGGCCCCAGTAGGGGCGGCGGCGAATGGGCAGGACAAAGGCGCTGAAGCCGAGGGACTGCTGGCGATGATTCTGGTCACGCTGCAAGAGGCGAATCCTGGCGTCTCCATGACCCGCAAAGCGCTCAATACCCGCATCAACCAGCAGCTACAGGAGCGGAAGATCGATCCACGGTTATTTGTGCCGGTGATGAGCTTCACTAAGGACGACGCCTGGTTACGCAAACATGCCGCCGACTACGGCATGACGGTGGACTTCGACAAGGGGACTGTGGTGTTTGGCGACGAGGGGTGACTGGGGAGTGATATTCCCTGGTAGCACACAAGCTCCCCCGACGGTGCTCTTTCTCCATAGCTAAGCTGTCGGGGTTAGGGGCTGGTCTGACCTCAAGCAGGCTGGCCCCCCATTTAATCAAATGCCCAAACTCATATCCGAATCCGAAATCAAGCTCGACTGGGCGGATATCAACAGCCGCGTCCCTAAGCGCCGCATCTCCACTACTCGCTCACCCGGCATTCATCTCAGCGGCGTATTGCAGTACGCGGCGAGGACAGCCGGCATACTGACGCGGGAGGATGAGGAAGATGGGATGCCGGTCAGGATGGCGGTGGGAATGGCTTGGGAGGAGTGGGCGGTGGGACTGTGGCCGAATCTGGAGTGGCAGCCGGGGGAATGTAGGAGGGATCAGGTGTTTGGGAATCCGGATGGCAGGACTAAGACTACTATCAGTTACCAATTGGATGAGTTCAAGGCTACCTGGAAGTCGCTAGCTAAGTATGGGGACATCCTAGCTCCTCTGAACCGCTTGTGGATCTGGCAACTGGCTGGATACTGCGTCATGATGAAGCTGACCTACGCAAGGCTGCATGTGATGTGGATATGCGGGGACTATAGGCCGCCCAATCCTACGTATCGCACCTACCTGTTGCAATTCACCAAGCAGGAGCTGGAGGAGTTTTGGAGGAATGTGGTGATGGCGAATAAGGATCAGGTAGAGCCGGAGGTAGCGCGTGCGCGAGATTAAAATAGAGGGCTTCACCTCCGACACCAAGCCCGACACCAAGCCCGCGGTCTGCGTATTCGGTGAGGCAAACACGGGGACCACTCGGTTTGGTACGACGCTGCCCACCAACGGCGGCATGAGCGGCTGGATCGCGCTCGACCGCAACTCGAAGGCCACCGTGGATGAGCATAGAACGAAACGTGGCCTACCCATACTCATCAACAAAGATCCGTTCATCGGCGAGAAGGCGGCGGTAGAGATCGCCATGAACGATGATCCTAAAAAGGTGAAGGCCGTGTATGCGGAGGCCCTCAAACGAGTAATAGATCGGCTGATGGCGCTGCATGATCACAAAGACGTGGAGAATATCGTGATCGACCGCTGTAGCCAGCTGTTCGACTACATCCTGTTCTCCCACTTTGGCCGTCGCAACCAGATCGAGTCGTTCATGCGCGGCGCCCCCAACCAGGACATGATCGACATCATCAATGCCCTCAGCAAAAAGAACCTCTGCCTGATCTGCAAGGCGACCGAGATATGGAAGGACACCGGGGAAGTGGATACACAGGGGAAGAAGAAGCAGGCGCCGAGCGGCAAGTGGAAGCCCGACGGATTTAACCAGATTGATCGGTTTGTCACCGCCACTATCGAGCTGTCGAGCGGCCAGAAGAAGTATGACATGGACCCCGACGACGCCTACCGGGCCAAGTACAAGTGCAAGCTCATCCGCTGTAAGGGCAACACGCTGTTGGAGGGGCAGGATTTGACTGAGTATGGGTTGGCGGGGGAGGGGATTACGTGGGAGAACCTGATGATGGTGATAGGGCAGGAAGGAGAATAACATGGAATACCTGATACGGGTGACGCGGACGACCGAGTTTGAAACTGTAGTTGACGCTGACGATCCGTTAGCAGCCGCCGACATGGCCAAGCTGGAGGCGACTGGTAATAGCGTGATCGTGGATGAGAAGGCGGACATATGCAGACCAGAAGGCAGCTTCTCTGACCGCTTGCAGACCATCATCGAGCGGGAGTATCAAGCAGAGCAGGAATTGGCGGAAGAGCGGAGAAGGCAAACCGAAGCCGAAGATGCTTTGCCTTGGTTCAATACTACTCAGTGATCCGTCTTGATTATCGGACCGGTTCTTGGGAGCTTGCTAGGCTGTTCGAGCCCTTTGGCATTAGGCCCCAGCGCTCCAAGCTCGACTATGGGGATGCAGACTTTGTGGGGCATGGGCCGAATGGGGAATGTGCAGTTGTCATTGAGCGCAAAACCATACACGATCTGGTTGCCTCCATGCAGTCAAAGCGGCTGTCGGGGCATCAGCTGCCAGGGATGGCTGAACAATACGACTACTGCTACCTGATTGTGGAGGGGATATGGCGACCTGGAGAAGACGGTGAACTCGAAATCAACAGTACTGGTATTTGGAATCGCAATCATGGTCGCGAGTGCCATTATCGTGCGGTTGACGCCTATCTCACCACTCTTGAGCTACTGGCTGGGGTTGTATATAGGCGCACTGCTACACCGCGCGAGTCAGTGTGGCAAATCGTAGACCTATATCGCTGGTGGACGGATAAGGAGTGGGCCAAACACAAGGCTCATGACACCGTTTATGCGCCGGCGGACGGGCAGCAGGGGAGAAGGATGAGTCTGGTGCCGCGTAGAGTCAGCTTAGTAGAGAAGGTAGCGTTACAGTTGCCGGGGCTGGATCAGCGGGCGAGGGAAGTAGCCAAGAAGTTTGGGAGTGTCAGGGAGATGGTACTGGCGACGGAGAAGGATTGGTTGATCAAGGGGGCGGTGGGCAAGGTGGGGGCTAAGAAGATTGTAGAGGCGCTCAATCATTGACTTGGCTCCAGCTCTACCACTTCAACCGGCGCGTGGATATGTTGTGGAGGCGGAACCGAGGAGACACTTTTGACTCCATAGCCAAAGCGTGGGATGTGTCTCGGCAGCAGGCGATATCCAGTATCAAGCGGGCTAGGCGTGATCCTAGAGTAGTCGAGGCGGCGGAGAAGATGCGGGTGGAGCGGCAGGGGTTAGAGGAGTTGAAAGCGGAGGGCGGATATGTACCAACTCAAGTGCCTGTGCGGCGCGACGATCCAGACGAAGGTTAAGGAGCTGGAGTGTCCCATGTGTAAGCGGTGGTTGAGGATCGACTGGGGAGAGACGCCGGCTACCGTTGCCAAGCCTACTAAGACCGTTACCGAGAAGTATGAGAAGCACCCATGAAATCAGGCGAACCATCAATAGCTGCCATCCTGCTCACAATAATCTTAGGACTGTGTATATACATTGCTGCTAAAGTGAGCAACCTCCCGTGATTGGCCGCTGCTCTGCCTGTGATCCTAACTGCCGCTTCGTCCACCCATCCGGCCCAGAGCCTTGTGACTACCTGTTCATCGGCGAGAAGCCGGGGGTGCAGGAGGACAGAAGGCAGAAGGTGTTTGTGGGGGATGCAGGCGTCGAACTGGATGGGCTCTATCTGCCGCTAGCCGGGTTGGATAGGTCTAGTGTCCGCATCACCAACGTCCTGAAGTGTCGCTTAGGTGCGTCCAATGCCAAGCCTACCGAGCACCAGATGATGGCGTGCGCGCGCTACTGGTTGAAGGAGGAGATAGCCGCCTGCCGTCCCAAGGTAATTGTGCCCATGGGGGCGACGGCGTGCAAACTGTTTGAGGAGATCGAGCTGGACAAGGACCATGGGATGCCGCTGTGGGTCGAGAAGCATCGCATGAGTCTGTTCGGGGAGTGGGCGGGGTGGGTGTGGCCCAGCTATCATCCAGCGGCGGGGATGCATCAGACCAGCCTCATGATACCGCTGATTGGAGACTTTGAGAGGATGGGGCAGTGGAGGAGGGAGAAGTGGGAGAAGCCAGTAGGCGGTGAACTGATGGCGGATTATCAGATGCTACAAGATACGCAGTTGTGCGCTCCTGATCAGCCATTCCCGCAATGGCTAGCTGTTGACACCGAGGAAGAATATTCCATCCAATTTTCTTCATATCGTGGCCACGGGCGCATGGTACTCCGATCAGATACAAAGCGCCTAGAGTGGCTAAGAACATTCATAAGTAGAAGACAAGGCATCCTGCTACACAATGCAACCTATGACATACCAGTATTAGCGCGAGCGGGAATCGCCGGGTTCAAGTTCCGCGACACCATGCAGGAGGCGTATCACCGCGGCAACCTGCCACAGGGGCTCAAGGCTCTAGGCTGGCGGCTGTTCGGCATTCGGATGAAGTCCTGGGAGGATCTGGTGATGCCCTACTCCCGCGCCCGCATGGTGGAGTGGCTGTCGAGGGCGTGGGATTGGGTGAGCGACAACCGGGAGCGGCAGGAGACGCAGCTCAAGACCAAGCTGAAGGTGACCTACCGCCGCACCGCGATGGAACGCGACATCAGCCGCATTATCAAACACTCCCACAAGCCCGACTATGACATATGGGAGCGAGCGGAGGAAGCTGGATTAATCAAAGATGAGTTGGTAGAGATTTGTGGTGAGGTACCTAGGCCGGGGATAGGGCATGTGCCGATTGAGGAAGTGGTGGAGTATGGGTGTAGGGATGCCGATGTCACCGGCAGAGTAGGGGCGTGGATGGATCAGCAGCCGGCGGTGGAAGTGCCGGTAGAAGATTGGGATCAGTAGATGCTATTCGGCAGCATCGAGCTCCCCGGTAGACCAGACCTTTTGAACATTCTGGCTCTAGACTTGCTCCCCATCCCTCAGATCTGCCGCATGATGCAGGTGGGGGTGGCGATTGACGTGGAGCGGCTGGGGGAGATTAGCGAGATCCTAGCCGCTAAGATGAGTGAGCTGGAACTGGAGATCACCAGCTACATCCCGCCTGCCTACCTCAATGCGTTTTTGGCTGAATCGGGCGACGACATCGCCATCAATGTAGACTCTGCCGAGCAGATAGCCGAGCTACTATTCAAAGCGCTGAAGCTGGGGGAGGGGAAGGATTTGAAGCGGACCCCCAGCGGCCTCAGGATATCGACGGGGAAGAAGCAGTTAGAGAAGCTGAAGCGAGACCACCCCGTGATACCTAAAATCCTGGAGTATCGGGAGGCATCCAAGCTTAAATCCACCTATGCCGACGCGCTACCTCTACTGGCGAAAGACGAGAATGGTGTGAAGGTGGTACGGACACAGTTATTGACTACGCGCACCTCCACCGGGCGCCTCGCCTGTGCTGCATGGTGGACCCCCGTCCGCACTCGTGCTTATGGCTTCTTGCCAATCCGGGATATTGAGGTCGGCGACTACGTATGGACCCATCAGCGCCGATGGAGAAAAGTTACGGCTACTTGGCGTAAGGGCATAGCGCCAATGTACAATGTCAGTTTTAGTAACGGGCATATTTTGACATGCACAGGAGACCACAAACTGCTATTATCGGGTCATGAGCGTGTCAAAACGGTGGGTGAACAACCCTCGGAATGTTCAGGCAGTACTGGCGCTACACAGATCAGCAGAATCTCCTACGATAAAGCAGATAGCCAAGAAATTAGGGACTACCTTCCACAGCATACTTTGGATCTGCAAGAATCACGTGCCAGAGGCAGAATACAAAGCCCTAAAGGCGATCCGGTACTCACGGTCCAAGCTGGGGGAGAAAAATCCCATGACCGGCAAGACCGGAGATCAGCACCACAATTGGATAGGCTGGGCATACGATGGACACGGGTATCTGACCTGTTTGAAGGATGGCAAAAGGCAGTTTGCTCACAGGGTGGTGATGGCGGAAGCCTTGGGGCTGGGCCAATTACCGGAGGTTTTCGATGTTCATCATATCGACAACAACAAGACGAACAATCAATTGGACAATCTGGCTCTGGTTACAATACGTGGACACAGGAAAATACACTACCTTCAGGTGAAGGACTCGCTCTCTGTCATGTTGAAAAAATCGAAGCTGCGGGAAGCTTTGAAGTATATGACATCTCAGTAGACGAGGACGAGAGTTACGAGGCGTGCGGAGTTTTTTCTCATAACTCTAAACGACCAAACCTGCAAAACATCCCTACGCGCACCAAGCTAGGCCAGATGATCCGCAAAGCCTTCATCGCACGGCCCGGCTGCCGGCTGGTGAGCGTGGACTACTCTCAGATCGAGCTGCGGCTACTGGCCGACCGCGCCCATGAGCGGAAGATGATTCAGGTGTTCGAGTCGGGAGGCGACATCCATACCGAAACGGCTATGCGGGCATTCGGCATTGACGACCCGGCGAAGGTGGACAAAATATCCCAGCGCAATCCGTGCAAAAACATTAACTTTGGAGTGTGTATCGCATGGGGCCAACGGGTGTTGACAAACCATGGCCTGATCCCCATACAAAACGTGTCATGTCATGATATGGTATGGGATGGGGAGGAATTTGTCCACCATGAAGGCGTCGTCTACAAAGGCATCAAGCGAGTCATCACCTACCGAGGACTCACTGCGACCCCGGACCACAAAGTTTGGGTACAAGACGGTCGAAAGATCCCCCTATCCCAAGCCATGGCCGAGGGATCTGAACTTGCTGTTACAGGCCTTGGAGAGCATCCCGTTCGATACGCTCCGGGTGGCGTCAAAGATTTACCGGGTAGGCAGAAAAGCCTACAGGTACGTCAAGATGACGTGTACGGCTTGCCACAAGATCAGAGAGGTATCGGTAGACAATCTGCTGGGGGCCAAGAGTCGGCAATGCAAGTGCCAACAGGCCAAATACCGCGATCCGAGAGCCCATGTATTGCAGGAACGCTACTCGGCTATGTGGCAGCGCTGCACCAACCCAAGGAGCCCAAGTTGGCCCAACTATGGCGGTCGAGGGATCGAGTGCAAGTTTCAGAACCCGGAGCATTTCATAAAGTACATGTTGCGCTATCTGCCGCACCCGACATATCGAGGAGTGGATATTGGACGGAAAGACAACAATGGCCATTACGCGCCGGGGAATTTAGAACTAGAGACGCGCTCGGAAAACGCCAGCAACACGCGGCGGAACAAATGGGTGTGTTACAAGAATCGAGTACTGACTACTACTCAGTTGTACACAGTGCTAGTAAAGGACTACCCATGGTTTCGCCTGACACTTGGCACGACGAGGCATTTAGCCGCTCAGGGAATCACTTGGCAGGAGATCCTGTGCCGCTTTCCCAGAAGACGCCGGTCTATGATATCTACAACGCAGGGCCGCGTAGGCGCTTCACCGTCGAAGGCAAATTAGTCAGCAACTGTTATGGACTAACCGCGTCTGGCCTATACGACTTGATGGCGGTAACATATGCTACAGCCTCGCTCCCAATGCCTGACTGGCTGGACATCGAATGGTGTGAGCGGTTCATCGAGAAGTGGTTTAATTTATACCCCGACGCCTTGGAGTATTTTCAGCTCCAGCACTGGAGGGCTAGGCGCTACGAAATGGTGTGGGATATGTTTGGGCGCACGAGGCTGGTGCCTGAGGTCCGCAGTCAGCTGGAGCGCGTCCAGTATGCAGGGCTGCGGCAGGCTGGCAACCTCCCGATCCAAGCCGCCGCCGCCGGGGTGATGAAGATCGGGATGGCGCGGGTGGAGCGGGTGCTGGAGGGGATCAGGGCGAGCGGGATCTATGCAGAGGCGCTGTTGCCGGTCCATGACGAGTTGCTGATCGAGGTGGACGCCGAGTGGGCGGAGGAAGTGGAGGAGGTGTGCAGGTGGGAGATGGAGCAGGCATTGGTGGACGAAAGCGGGGAGCTGAGATGCAGGGTGCCGATCAAGACCGAGGGAAGCATCATGACGCACTGGGCAAAAGCAGCATAAAGTACGACGAGCTGCCCGACCCCAGAGAGATTCTGAGCCACGAGAAGGCGCTCTATGCAGTTAGTCTGTTCGAGGAGGCTGAGATACTATCGGCGCTCATCCAGCAGAATAAGACGCGGCTGGAGGAGCTAAAAGCCGCCTTGGGGGAGTTACAGCGTGAAGTCAGGCAGAAGGGGATTCGCTACTTGGACTGGGTGTTTTACGAAAGACAAGCAGAAGGTCGGAAGTCTCTCAGCCGAGAGCTGCTGCTGGAGAACGGGGTCAAGGCAGCGGTGATTGCTAAATCGGTCAAGACGGGGAAGGCATTTACCGAGCGGAGGCTGGTGAATACTCGTAGGGAGGAAAAAAGGGGCGAGGAGGACTGAGACTGGATGTGGGAATCAGCCCCCTCGCCACGGTGACAGAGGATCAGCAACCTGCCTTGGGAAAAGCAGATGTTCAAAATTAACCTATTGCGCGGATATTGTCAATAGGTTAAAATTAAACCTCCAATGGCTAAAAAAATTAGACCGCCTGAATTCGATGATTTGGCCAAGGTATTCGGTGCCGGCACGTCTTCAAAGTTTGCCGCTCATAAAAAGACGATAGAGGCCATAAACAGCTATGTGGAGACGGGCATACCGCCGGCTGGTTCTGACCCAGACTGGAATTGGGAGGAGTTGGCTTGGCTCTACTATGTTCCAGCTTGGCATGCCGTCAGCCTCCTGAAGCGCCTTGTATTCGCGTTAGAACGAAGATAATCATGGCGACTCCTAATATGAAGGTGCTGATGTGGCAGGCGGCAAATCGCGGCACCATGACCAAGATTGCCGAGAGGGCCAAGGTGACGCCCCAGTTCGTATACCTCGTAATACGCGGCAGGCGCAAGTCCAAGGGGGGTAAGGTGGAGAGGCTGCTGAAGGAAGCTGGGGCGCCGATATGATTATGGTGGGCATAGACGTAGTCCCCGACATATCGAAAAGTCAAGTCATTTTAAGAATGGCAGGCTCTGCTGGTACTTGGATTCAGTATAAACTCACTCCGACTAGCGCCCGCCAAATAGCCGATCAGCTTAAAAAAGCAGCCAAACAATGCGAAGTGATAAATGACGCCAACGCCGCTCCTGATCCTCGGTGATTCACCAGATTTGCATAATGGGTTGGGTCGTATCGGCCACGACCTCGCCTGGCTGCTATCGTCTATGCCAGAGTTCCACGTCGGCTACTTGGGGCGAGAATCTACGGGGCGGGCCAAATTCCCATGGGCGCAATACAGCTTCCGTGGCGGCTGGGGGGAGCGCAAGATCGTGGAAGCGTGGGGGGATCTGAGCGCCGGCAGAGAAGGCATCATCTTCACGATCTGGGACGCCACCCGCCTGCTATGGTTTACCAATACCAGCGAGGGGATGCCCGAGAAGCTACAGAAATTTCTCACCTCTGGCAGATTCAAACGCTGGGGGTATTTCATGCAGGACGCGGAGGGAGTGGCGGCAGGGATGCTACCCTACGAAACTGCATCCGTGATGGCGCGTTATGACCGCGTGTGTCTGGCGTCCAAGTGGGCCTATGACATCACGGCCCGCACCGTGACTAACCATCCCGACATCGACTGGATACCACATGGCATCAACCGTAGCATATTTAAGCCCGTGGATAAGGACTATGGGAGGGCAATACTCGGAGTGGATGTTGGGGCCACGCTCATCGGCTGCTGCATGTCGAATCAGGATCGCAAGCACTGGCCTACCGTGATAGAGGCCGTCAGCCTCATCCCCGACGCGGTGCTGTGGGCTCATACGGATAAGGTGATTCATGGCTGGAACCTCCAGGCGCTGGCGTTTGAGTATGGGGTGGCGGATCGCATCATCGTGGACATCGGGGAGCGGTCGGACAAGGAGATGGCAGCCCTATACTCGGCATGCGACGCCACTGTGGTGATATCCGGGGGGGAGGGATTCTGCTATCCCGTGGTCGAGAGCATGAGCTGCGGGGTGCCAGTAGTCACGGGGGCATATGGGGCGCAGTCGGACTTCTGGCATTGGAAGGTAGCGGCAAAAGCATTCAGAATCGAGACACCCCACAACGTCAGGCGCGCGGTGTATGAGGCGGAGGATGTGGCACAGGCGCTGAAGTCGGCTATAGAGAGGGGCGGTAGTAGCGAGGAGGAGCGGCAGGTGGAGCATCTGGATTGGCCGAAGCTGGGGAAGGTGTGGAAGAAGTGGGCGAGGAAGGGGCTGAAGCGTGAGACCAAGGCCGGGGATTTATAGGCATTACAAGGGCGAGTACTATCTAGTGATCGGCGTGGCACAGCATACTGAGTGCACTGAGGAACTAGTTTTGTACGTTCCGTTGACTGGGAATGAGGGACGTGCCGGTCTGCGGTTGCGCGCTCGTCCACTAACCGGGCCGAAAGGGTTCATGACTCCCGAGGGCTCATACACGCGATTCAGGTACGTTGGAAACGAAATGCCGGACGCTGCTGTGGAGGTTATAGGGTGATAGCGGTAACGGCTAGTACGTCGGCAGACAAACAGCAGCAGTGGCTGAAGTGGATGGGGCAGGTGACGCTACTGGACCTCGACTGCTACTCCAACTTCCCCGAGAACGTGGGCATGGTGAAGGCCTATCAGACGCTCTATGAGACGTTTCGCATGGACCACGAGATTATCGCGTTCCTGCACGACGACCTGGAGATACTGGAGCCACTTGCCGTCCGCCATCTGTTTGAGAAAGACCCGAAGCTAGCGATATTAGGATTTGGCGGCGCTACCGGGCTGGCTGTGGACGACATCTACAAAACGCCCTACCGCATCGAGCAGCTACAGCGTATCAACTATGCCTCCAATCAGGTCGACTGGGAAGTGCATGGGGTGAGGGAGACAGGGGTGAAGGATGTGGCTGTAGTGGATGGGTTCGCTATCGTCGCCCGCACTAGCTTCATGGATCTGATAGGCGGCTGGAGCGGATTCCCATTCGGCTTCCACTGCTATGACCTCTATCTATGTCTCATGGCGGCGCGACTGGGGTGGAAGGTGAAGATGCAGGGGATACGCTGTCACCACCATGGGGGTGGGACTTCGACGGGGGTGGAGTATGCGGAGATGCTGAGGAAGCAGGGGAAGACTGTGGAAGACGATCATCGGGAGCCGCATGTGTGGCTGTATGAGAATTTCAGGGATGAGCTGCCCTTACGCGTATGATCATCTACTGCATGTGTGTGGACCCAGAGCGGGGCAGGTATCTTGCATTCTTCAACGAAGACCCCAGTAAGAAGGTGATCTGCGACGACCTAGACGGTGCTATAGGACGCCTAGTACGTGAGAACGAGGGCATAACCGTGGATAGCGTCTACGAGGTAGAGACGCATGATTAACATCGTCATGATAGCTAAGAATCGCCCCAACCTGACGCGCCAAGCCGTGGTCAGCCTCTACTCCCACACGCCTCCCGGCAGCTTTAACCTCACCCTAGTAGACGACCAGTCGGATGACCTGATCGAAGTCGAGTCGCCTAACGCCTGCGTGCTGCGGATCGGGAGGTCTAATGGGGTGGTGAGCAAGATCAAGAATCTGGGGGTGTATTGGAGTGGGCACTACTTTGGCAGAGGCGACTGGCTGTATATGTCGGACAATGACGTCTTTTACACCGACGGTTGGTCGGTGCATCTAATCAAGCAGATGGACGCTGCATTCTTCGACGGCTATGCACTGCTGGGTGGCCAGAATCACCCATACCATCAACCTCAGCCTGTAAATAAAATGCTCCCCTTCATCCGTGAGTACCACGCACTTGCGGGCACCTCGTGGCTGATGCCGTGGTCCACGTGGGATAGATGGGGGCCTCTAGCAGAGTCCAACGCACCCGGCGTCGGCCAGAGCGAAGACCATGCCTTCTGCCAGAAGATACGGGCTGACGGCTATAAGGTGGGGGCGGTATGGCCACATGTGGTGCTGGATACTGGCATCACCCAGACCGACGGCCAGTTGAGTCCGGGGCATGATCATAAGAAGCGGGTGGAGGGAGTGGTGTATGAGTAACGGATATGATTTATTCATTGATCATGCTTGGCGACTATCCAACGCCATATTAGAGATCAATCGGCACAGGCTGAGGGAACTGGATCGAGCGGCTAGGCTAGAGAATGTTGGCCCAGGATGCATATCAATGCGGATGATGAAGATTCATGAAGAGTGGTCCGAAGAAATCCGAGTAGCATGTACTAATCTGCTTTCCGCCATGAGCGACCAAGTTAATGCCAGTATGAAGCTAGCGGTAGATGCCATCAACTCTACCTGTAGACCAACCTTGATAGGGAAAGTACCACAGTGAGTCTGCCAGATCAGTCAGATATTGCCTACCACATGCCGTTCATGGAGGATGCTGCGTCCAAGGCCGGGATCATTATCGAGATCGGCGTGGGGACGGGGGCGGGGTCTACCAGGGCGTTTGCTCATGGGCTTAAGCGGTCGGCGGCTGAGGTGAAGATGCATATCGGCGTAGATATCAGGCCGGAGGGGGTAGAGGAGGCACCCGACAGCTACTGGCACTTCGTCTGTGGCCCCTCCGAAGCTCCCTCCACTGCTATCAAGGTGGCCGAGCTGATACCCGACCATTCTGCCGACATCATATTCATCGACACCATCCACACTTACGAGCATATGGAACTGGAGCTACCTATATGGGACCGGTTCGCCGGGTGGCAGACGCTATGGATCTTCCACGACACCTGGATGTTTTGGTTGGGCAACCACATGACCGTGGCTATCCTCGACTACTGCAAGCGCCATCCACAGTGGGAGTTTGTGGATCATTCGCGGGAGGCACATGGGCTGGGGCTGATGAGGTGGAAGGCGTGAGGGCCATCGTCAACATAGCCACTGGCGGCAACTACCTGATTGGACAGAAGCGGCTCAACCAAACCCTGTTGAATTTAAACGAAAGGTCCGAGTTTATTTTCTGGTCTGGCGCGCTACCCCCCGATTCGCCCAGCCACGAGATGGTGCCGTATGGGTTCAAGGTGGCAGCGATGTCGGAGGCGGTAAGGCTAGGAGTAGACACGATGATGTGGATGGACTCCTCCATCGTGCCGCTTGCCGATCTGGGGCCGCTGTGGGAGCTGATCGAGCAGCAGGGGTATTGGATGAGTGCCAACTACGATCTCATGACGGGGCCATTCTGTAGCGACCAAGCGGCTAGGCTGGTAGGGCTGACAAGGGAGCAGCTCAACCACATCCCCCACGTCATTGCGTCCGCGTTCGGGCTGACCCGAGACTTCGCCTTGGAATTTCTATTCCACTGGGCTGGGATGGGGCTGAAGGGAGTGTTTGACGAATCCGGCTCCTCGGACCCCAGCTTCATCGCCCACCGCCACGACCAGACCGCGGCCTCGATCATCGCCTGGAGGCTGCGGATGAACCTCACCCAGCCCCCCATGTGGATCGCCGAGGGCGGGCAGGAGGGGGAGGGAACGTTGCTGTCAATACAAAGGATCAAAGGATGAAGTATTCGCAGAAGGATGAGCAGGATTATATTCTCAAGGCCGTTGAATTCATGGAGACGGGGTGCTTCCTGGACATCGGCGCCTACGACGGCTACAACTACTCCAACACCATGTGCCTGGTCGAGCGCGGCTGGCGAGGGGTGATGGTGGAGCCGGGGCTGGAGGCGTTTCAGGCGCTATTGGCACGGCATGGGGGGAATGAGAAGATCGATCTGGTGCATGGAGCGGTAGGGGATGGCAGCATGCAGCCCTTCTGGAACAACACACGCACCTACTCTACTACCAGCATCGACAACAGAGACAGGTTTATCAACGAGGGATTCTCTAGCCGCTACTGGGTGCCAACGCTGAAGATGCTACAGCTGCTGGAGCGCGGCCCCTATGACGTGGTCAGCATCGACACCGAGGGGACAAGCGTGGCCGTGATGAGAGACCTGCTGTTGGTTGCTACTCCCAAGGTGATCTGCGTGGAGCATGATGGGGCCTGGGTGGAGATTCCCAGCGGCTATAAGACCGTGATGCAGAACGAGGAGAACATCATCTTTGTCCGATAAGCAGCCCACCTTCTCTTTGTGCCATGCGACGGCGCGAGTGCCTGACGAATGGCGAAAGGCTGCGACTGCGTGGTGTGAGTCCTGCGATAAACCACATGATACAGAGTACATTTTGTGCATTGATCTTAACGACCTCATCGCTCAAAATAATAACTTCAACACAGATATACCACCCCTCTACGCGGCAAAGTTAGAAATAAATTTCAAGCGCCAGAACGCCGTAGATGCGTGGAACTGTGCCGCCGCAGCCTCCACCGGCAAGTTCATCATTCAAGTAGCCGACGATCTCTACCCGCCGCCTCACTGGGACACCGAACTCCTCAAGGTGATACCCGACCTCGATGGCGAATACGTGATCGAGGTACGTACTGGCACGAGCCTCGACGACGAGTGGCGGCGCTGCATGGCACACAGCTTTCTAACGCGTAAGTATTACGAGCGCTACGGCTACCTCTTCCATCCAGACTATGAGGGGATGTATGCGGATGATGAGTTCACTGAGAAGGCGAGGCGGGATGGCGTGGTGGTGGATGCGCGGCATATGCTGTTCGAGCACCGGCACTGGATCGGGACCACGGTGCCATTCGATGACATCTACAAGCGGCAGAATTCGCAGGAGCGGTATGACCGCGGCCTCGAAATACTGGGTCGGCGGCGAGCACAAGGATTCCCCAAATGAAATTGAACGTGGGCAGCGGCCAGCGTCCATTCGGGGATGGGTGGACCAACGTAGACATCCAGGAGCGCTGGCACCCCGACGTGGTGGCCGACTGCAACCACATGCCCATGTTTGCCGACAACTCAGCCGATCTGATCGTGCTCCACCACGTCATCGAGCACTTCGGGTTAGGGGAACTCGACGGGGCGATCCGCGAATGCCATCGCATCCTCCAGCCGGGGGGGAGTTTAATTGTAACCACTCCCGATCTCAATTTATTATGCCGCCGCTGGATCGCCCACATGATCGACGACTACACCTTCTGCGTCAACCTCTACGGCGCCTACATGGGGGACGAGGCGGATCGGCATAAGTGGTTGTATACGGGGAGGACGCTGGCGAAGGCGCTGGGCGTGGCGGGGTGGAGGACGGTGAAGAGCTTTGACTTCAGGCCCATCGACAATGCCTCGATAGCGTGTGACTGGTGGGTGTTGGGGGCGGAGGCGATCAAATGATAGTAAGCGAACTCATCCAGCATCTCCAGCAGCTAGAGCAGGACAAAGAAATACTGTGGCGCAGCTTTACCGGGGAGTGGTTTGTGGTCAATATACAACTCCTGCCATGTCCCTCGTGGCCCGAGTACTTTATCTGGACTGAGACTGTCAGAAAGAAGACCCTGCGTGAACCTCATTGCGATGACCTGTAGGAACAACGTGGAGCTATCGAAGGCCTGCCTCACCAGCCTGCTCGCCCAGACTGCGCCTTATACCACGGTGCTGGCAGTAGACAATGCATCCACTGACTCGACGCCGCAATGGCTGCGGTCCACCCAGGCGCTCACCCCCAGCGTTTCCGTTATCTCTTTCTGGCAGGCGGAATCAGTAGCCAGAGTATGGAATGAGATCATGACGGTGACTGAGCAGTTGCATCTGCCTTACGTCCTCATCGTCAACAACGACACCGAGCTGCTGCCCGATACCTATAAAGAGCTGGAGTGGTATGCCACCCTCAACCACGATGTGGGCCTCGTGAGTTGTGTGAGTCGGCGTCCCGGTGAAGACATGACCTACGACGCGATCACGGCCCGCCCCCACCCTGACTTCTCCTGCTTTCTGATCAAGCTGTCTGCGTGGCAGGCGATAGGCGGGTTTGACGAGAACTGCATCGGGGCGTTCTACGAGGACAACTGCGCCCACGTAGAGATGCATCGGCGGGGGATCAAAGCTGTCTGTTTGAGCATACCGTTCCTCCACCATGGATCAGCTACTATCAAGTCGGCGGATAAGCAGGAAAAGCAACGGATCGAGCAGAACGCGGCCCATAATAGGGAATACTTCTTTAGGAAGTATGGGTGTCTGCCGGGGACGCCGGAGTATGACCAGCTATTTGCCGAGCATCTTACGAAACTCCACTAGCGCCTGCTGAACGCTGGCCTCGCTCGGCATCGTCACCCCAGCTTCCTTAGCCGCCGACTTCCAATCATCCATCGCCATTGCCTGTGCCTGTTCGAGCGTCGTGCCGCCTATCTTCAGGTGGCGAGCGAGGGCGCGGGCCTTGACGGTGCGGGCACCACGTTCGTAGTGTTCGGGGGTAGCAGTCGAGCGCGGGCTGGTGCGGGCCTCAGGCGGGATCTCGTAGGCGCCTTCGGGATGGGGGAGAGCAGGAGGAGGCGGTAAATCAGGTTGGGCAGCGGGGGGCACGGTGCGCTTGGGAACGTTGGCCAGGTAGGGCGTGCGGTTGGCAGTGCCGGTGATGGTGTATTTGGCGACGGGGGGGCCCCCGGTATTCATCTCGGGAACTGCTGGAGGAGGGGGGAGGTTAGGGGCGGCGGATTCGGCACCTCCTCTAGCTGCCTTGTAGATGTCGTAGGCTGCCTTGCCAAACTTCATCCCAAAGCGCGCGTTAGGGCTTACCGTTCCGACCGCCGCCTTACCAAGTTCCTTTAGCAAAGGTATGTATTGACTGGCGGTAGCTACTGGTGGTGCTGCCTCCGGGGCGACTACGGTGCCTAGAGTTGTGCCGGTATAGCGTGGAGTATGAGCGGCCTCGGGGGCAGGCACCGCCGCACTGCCGCGTCTGGGAGTCCCCAGCCTACCGGCCAATAGCATCGCCGCTATATTGCCGCCCGCATGCCCCGCCGCTTCCGGATACTTCCCCTCCCCCACCTCCGACGCCACTTGGGCCGCAGCAGGGCCGATGAATGGCAGCCCGTGAACCACGTTGAGCGCCGTGTTGCCGCCATAGGGGGTGGGGTTGCCGAGCCAAGGCAGGGCGGATTCACCTAGTTCGGATAGGGATTGGAGCTGGGCTTGAGGGGGTTGGAATGGCATCAGGCCGCCAACAGTAGCCAGCATCCCCTTAGCTGCACCGCCAAATGCTTCAGCCGCCGCTCCTACTCCACGCCTGAGAGGGGACGGCCCATCTACCACATCCCACTCGCTACCTTTAGCAGGCTCGGTCTTGACTGCATCCCATTCGCTCATCGCACGCGCTGCTCGACGCCGCCTTTGAGGGTCCAGACCTGCCCGTTACGGAACGTAGTCTCATGGCCTTCCTGGAGCTTGGCCTTGGCTTCAGGGGGGAGTCCGCCGCCCTCCGCAGTAGGAGGAGGCGTCAACGGCTGCCGCTCTCTAACGGACGCCGCGCTCGTATACTTGTTCCCGTACAGCAGCGTCTCCCGCCTGAAGTCCTCCAGGTTCTCCTTGATCGACCCTAGCTTCTTCATCATCGCCACCGGGCTGTCCTTCCATGCCTCGGGCGTATGGATCATGGCCTTCGACAATACCTGCTGGGCACGGGTCTGGGTGGGGCGGATCAATCTGCCGGCTTCCACGATCTGGCCGATGGAGAGCTTGGAGAGGAGGGAGGTTTCGTCGGTGCCCAAGCCAAGCGAGTAGGCAATACGCGGCAACAGGAAGCGGGCGGGGCTGTTGTCGTTCTTGTAGGGCTCTAGGGCGGCGATTACCTTGTCTACTAAATCGAGGGTTGAGTCGGTATTGCGTAGTTCCTTGAGCGCGTCCTGTGTGAGGGGGTTGGGTACGTCACCCAGATAGCCGGGGGGCTTGGCGGTTGGAGTAGCAGCAGTAGGCTGTGGTTTGGCCGCAGGGGCAAAGGTGGGGGTGTGGGCACCGCCCGTCTTCGCACCGGCTTCTGCTCCGGCAGCCGGAGGGGCAGGTAGGGCAGTCAAGCCACGTGGGGTTTTGGTCACCTTGGTAGTGCTGCCGAACGGCTTCTTGACGATGATCGGTTCGCCATTGGGGCCAGCTACTGTGACATTTCTCTCCCGTACCGATGAGGTCTCCGTGGTCCCCGCCCCACCCTCGGCAGGCGCATTAGGCTGGCGCTTCAGCTCATTACCGAGCGCGTCATACCATACCCATGAGAAGCCAGTAGGGGAGAGTGGGTCGGTTGCTTTCTTGGGCCGCCCTACCTGCTGCCCCACGTAGTCTCTGGTCTGGTCCGCATACCCGCGCGCCCGGTAGAGCTTCTGCGGGTCGATCTCCGCCTTCCCCGCCATCGCCTCGGGGTCTTCGGCTAAAATCTCGGCTCCAGTCATCAGGCCAGGTATAGGATAGCCCAAGTCGGGCTGCATGCTCATGCCGCCGGATGCCGATAAGCCGGGTTTGAAGTGGCTAAACCCCTGCTTGCGAAACGCCTCCATGGTTTTCATGTTCTCGGCGCGCTCGGCCATGAATAATTGCAGCTTGCCCTCCGCTTCCGCCTGCGCCTTGGCTCGCGTAATCGCCCCCTGAAACCCCGCCTCCATCTGCATCCGCTCAGGCATGGTGTAGGTGTAGAACTGGCCCGGACCATGCTCGTCGGCAAACCCCTGAGGCATTGGGGGCGGCGGGAGGGCAGCAGGAGGAGGCGTGCCGTGGGTGGAGAAGCCGGGAGATGCCATGCCGCTGACGGGAGGAGGGGCGGCGGCTATGGTCTGCTGCTGCTTGGCCCCTTGATCTACTGCCTGCCCTACTGCCTGTTGGGCGGCTGGCCCTTGGGGCGGTCCCATCCAAGGAGGGGTAGTGGGGGCGGTGGCGGCTTGGGGAGGCGATGGGAGACCTACTTGAGCCGGTTGCCCACTAGTCGCAGTAGACTTAGGAACTTCGGACGGAGCTTCCTTCGCCTCCCCCTGCGGCTTCTGCTCGATCCCACGCTCATTGCCCAGCGCCTGCTTGGCATGGTCCACCATGAGCGTATGGAGGTCGAATCCTTTGGGCGGCGTCTTCTGGGGAGGCAGGGTGCGAAACATAAACGCCGCCTGCTGGAGCTTAGGGGCAAACTCGGGGCGCGCATCCTTGGACATTGCTTCTAGAGTGTCGGCCATCTTCTGGTTAGCGGCATAGTTCGCCTGCCAGTTGATGAGGTTTTCCTCGTGGATGCGGCTACCGACAGCGCCTAATGCCGATGCGAATCCGCCCATCTATGGCAACTCCCCAAGATCCGGCAGACCCTTCCAGTCATTACCTTTACCTTTGAGGATCTTGTCCCACGGCAGCGAGCGGAGAATGTCGAATATCCCCTGCCCTCCCGTCGCCCCCGCCTGCGCTCCCTGCAAGGCCAGATTATTAGTGCCTCCAAACATCGTCCCCGCCGCGTAATTACCGGCATTCAGCAGGCTAGTGCCGACCCCAGCCGCCCC
>OELA01000261.1_pt1 | contig 21324 bp, 22 predicted proteins | sample 1503161 | NCBI WGS metagenome assembly OELA01 (sample SAMEA104379559, study PRJEB20068) | metagenome | biome: 1000743; feature: 77; material: 1998 | place: USA | collected 2012 | depth 25 m
TCTCACCCGCCCACCCCGGCACGCCAAGACGCGCCGTTCCGCGGGCAAGGCTGCAGCGAGTGAAGGCCCGAGGAGGTATACACCGCACTTCGTGTGGGCCGTTCGCCCGTATTCTAGATCTTGGCCAACGGAAAAGCCCCTGAGGGTCTGAACGACGGGAGAACGCTGCTGCCAGACTTTTTCAATAGCCTGCCGGATGAAGGGCTGCCGCTTGCGCCCTCATGGGCTTGGACGGTAGCATGCGGCGATCATGCCTACGATGATTCGAAAAACATTTCCCGTCCCGCCCCTCGGTTGTAATTGCTCGATCATTGGAGATCCAGTGACGAAGCAGGCGATCGTGGTCGATCCCGGTGGAGCGCCTGAGCGAATTCTCCACGAGCTGCACCAACTCGGACTCACCGTCAGCCATATTCTCCACACCCACGCCCACTTCGATCATTTTCTTGCCTCTGGCGAGATGAAGAAGGCAACGGGGGCGACGATCTGTCTCCATCACAGCGATCGTGAACTGTGGAACAATCTAGAATTGCAATGCCGGATGTTCGGCGTCGTGTACGTACCCGTTCCGCTGCCCGACTATTGGCTGAAGGATGAGGAGAGGCTGCTGGTTGGCCAGATTTCTGCGGTTGCACTCCATACCCCCGGCCACACCCCCGGCTCCATGAGTTTTTATTTTCCGGGCGATAACGTGGTCTTGGCCGGCGACACGCTCTTTCGCGGCAGCATTGGGCGAACCGATCTCTGGGGTGGGGATTTCGATGCCATTGAGCAGTCCATTCGAGAGCGCTTGTATACCTTGGAGGATGCCACTATTGTGGTAACGGGGCATGGACCGGAGACCGAAATCGGATTGGAGAAGGAGACGAATCACATTATCCGTGTATAGCAGGGTGCTGAAAAAGTCCGCCAGCTTCGTTCTCGGCTCATCGAAATCCTCAACGTACCCCTGAGGGTACGCCTCCGGTTTCGATTCGCCTGCAGAGGGTACGCCTCCGGTTTCGACTCGCCTGCGGCCTTGTTTGGGAAAGGCGAGTCTCGGCGCGCCAGGGTTGGGCGGCTGAGAAGGACGGCCTTTTTGAGCATCCTGCGGGAGTATCCATCTATTGAGGTGTGCTTGTGGACCACCGAAGTTCTCGCGCACCGTCGTAGTGTTTCCGCAGCATGACAGCTCGCTGCAGGAGGTGACCATGATGGTATGTAAGCGGTTCGCCCTCTCTCTCTGTTTTCTCGTTGCACTTGCCCTACCGGTTGCGCAAGCCAGTGAACCGTCACTGGTACTCTCGGAGCAGGTCACGATCACCGATGTCCAGGTTCGCATCTCCGATCACGGCACGGTGGTGCTCCTGCTGGCCGAAGGCAAGGCCATCCCAATTTTTGTCGATCTGACAGTGGCCCTGTCGATTCAAGGTGCGTTGGACGGCGAGAAGCCTCATCGCCCCCTCTCTCACGATTTGATGCATACGATGATGGAAACATTCGGCGCTCACGTGACCCAGACGATCATTACGTTGAAGGAGGGCACGTATTACGGTGCGCTGGCTGTGGCGTTTCGAAATGAAGTCAAGGTGTTCGACAGCCGATCGTCGGATTCCATCGCGCTGGCCATCCATTTCAAGGCTCCGATTCTCGTGGGACGGGATTTACTGAACTCGGCCGGGCGTGTGTTGGGGGAATCGAAGACGGAAAAATTGTGAGTGGCTATTCTTTCTCCATCCGGGCGCGGAGCCGTTCAAGGCGTTTGTCGGTGGACTGCTTAATGAAGGCCATGTTTTCTCCCAGGTGTTGCTCGGCGTTAATTTTGCCTTCCTCACGCCGCTTGAGTTGGTCCAGCCCGAATTGCGCAATCGAGGGACCGTCTTCCTGGTTCAGCGCCTTCCAGATTGCCGCACAGGTGGCCTGTTTGGCGACCGGATACTTGTCGCAAGGTGGATCGGCTGCCCATGCGATGCCCCAGGTTGTTCCCAGCAGGATGAATACCAACGCCAGCGCAGTCATGGTATGTCTACTCTCCGCATAAATGGCTCCTTCAGCTCGGCAAACGATAGCACAACCCAGCTGGTTTTGCAGACGATCGAGGTATATGAACGGTCGGCCAAGGAGTGCCTTGCGTGCTGGAGTCAGCGACGTCATCGCCGACCGCCGTTGTTAATCGAATGGTTACGGTGCCTTCCTGCCAATGCACGATTGTTGGATCTTGGTTGTGGAGGAGGCCAGGATGCGGTCGACCTGGGTCGGCGTGGATATCGTGTGGTGGGTGTGGATCGGACGAAGGCCCTGCTCTCTGCGGGACGACGTCGATATCGTTCATTGCCGCTAGTTCACGCCGATCTCCGTGACCTTCCCTTTCACCTGAAGTCGTTCGATGGCCTCTGGGCTGCCGCCTCGCTGATCCACCTTCCAAAACCGGATGCACGTCGTGCCTTGACCGATCTGTGCAAGCTTATCCGTCCAGGAGGCCTGTTTGCTGCGACAATGACCTATGGCGTGAAGAGCCGTCTCATGACGGATGGATGGCTCCCTGGACGCTATCTCGCCCGCTGGAAAAAGGAAGAGTTTGCTCGCGCAGTTCGTCGAGCTGGATGGAACGTTCTTGAATTAAAAATAATAACTAACCGAGAGCGCAAGGGACGGTGGTTGAATCTACTCGCGCAGAAACAGGACTGAGTCGGCCGTGGGCTATTTCGATACAGGTGGTTCTGAGGTCGTATGGCGATTGAGTGTGAGATAGATCTTGTCGTCGAAGGTATAGTAGCCACCCTGGTCGATGTCGTGCATGATACAGAATGGTGAGAAGACGACGAGGCAGCCAAAAATATCTGCGACCACCCACCAGGACCAGGTGCGATCGATTTTGAAAGACGTCGGTTCGAAGCCCTCCCTGTTCACTTGTGCGAGGTGGTCGCCTTTGCGACTGAGAGTAACCGTGCCGGGCGCGGTGAGGTGCAGGTAGTTGTCGATGACGACTGCGGTCTCCGGCGGGTTAGTGAAAATCGTGACCGACTGTTTGTCGGAATGCATCCAGGTTCCGCAGCCTGAGAGTCCCGCGACCAGAGCACACAGCACGATCCCTCCTTGCCATATCTTGCGGTTCCCCATCTTTCCCACTCCATTCAAATATTCATTGCTTCGTTTACGTCGTGGAGAGTTGCTTTGGCAACCTCGCCGGCCCGGCGGCTGCCTTCGGTCACGATGTCGTTCAGGTGCGCGGGATTTTTGCTCAGGCGCGCGCGCGCGTCCCACATCGGTGTCATGCGTTCGACGATTCGATCGGCGACGAGTTTCTTGCAATCGATACAGCCGATGGCGGCTGTCCGGCATTCGGTATTAATCTGCTCCTGAATCATCGGTAATGAAAAGGTTTTGTGAAAATCGTACACCGGGCAAATGTCCGGGTTCCCGGGGTCGTGGCGTCGGACGCGGGCGGGATCGGTGACCATCGTCTTGAGTTTCTGGCGCACGACCGGTTCGGGATCGGACAGGTTGATCGTATTGTTGTAGCTCTTGCTCATCTTTCTGCCGTCCGTGCCGAGCACTTTCGGAAACTTGGTGAGCTGCTCCATCGGTTCGGGAAATACCGACTTGTACAGGCTATTGAACCGGCGGGCGAGTTCCCTGGTGAGCTCGAGGTGGGGCAGCTGGTCTTTCCCGACCGGCACGAAATCGGGTTTGTAGATGAGAATATCCGCGGCTTGGAGAACCGGATAACCGAGAAAGCCGTATGTGCTCAGGTCGCGTTCCTTGATTTCTTCCTGTTTTTCTTTATAGGTCGGATTCCTTTCCAGCCAGGCAATAGGAATTATCATGGAGAGCAGGAGATGCAGGATGGCATGCTCCGGAATACGCGATTGCACGAACACCGTGGCTTTCGCAGGATCGATGCCCGCTGCAAGCCAGTCGATCAACAATTCACGGACGAACTCCCGGACACGGCTGGTATCGGCATAGTTCGTCGAGAGTGCGTGCCAGTCGGCGACAAAAAAGTAGCACTCGAATTCGGTTTGTAGATTTTTCCAATTCTCCAAGGCGCCGAGATAATTGCCGAGATGGAGCAGCCCGCTCGGCTGCATGCCGCTGAGGACTCGTTTCCTGGTTGTGGTCATGGTGTGTTTCCTGCGCCGAGACCGACTGCTGTGGAGAGAATCGTGTTAGATAGGCTGTGGGTCAAGGTGCTGGTGATGGTATGGATCAGGTGAATCTGCGGATCGAGTATGATCAGCCCCATCAGGATGAACATGCCATAGGGTTCTACTCGGGAGAGTGTGATTGCCGCAGTTCTAGGGAGAAGACTTGTGAGAATCCTCCCGCCGTCCAATGGGGGGAGTGGCAGCAGATTGAACAGCATCAAGAGTACATTAATCAAGACGGAGTAGACCGCCATCACGGCAATCGGCTGGAGAAACATTTGCTGCAACGTGCCCGCAGAACCAACGGGTTCGGATTTGGACCAATAGTTTCCTATCGTGGGATCGATTGACAACAGAATGGCGAAGAGAATCGCGCTGCCGATGGCCAGCGCGAGATTCATGGCAGGTCCCGCCGCCGCGACGAGCGCCATGTCGCGGCGCGGTTGGTGCATCGCGCGAGGGTCGATCGGGACCGGCTTGGCCCAGCCGAGGAAAAATCCTCCCGGCAAGAGTAGGCAAATGAGCGGCAGGATGACGGTTCCGAACGGATCGATGTGTGCCAGCGGGTTCATGGTGAGCCGGCCCTGGAGTTTGGCGGTCGAATCGCCGCATCGATAGGCGACCCAGCCATGGGCGTATTCGTGCAACACCATCGCGAAGAGGAGCGGGAGCGCCATGTAGGAAATCGTGTGAATGATTTGCGGCAGGGAGTTCATGCGGAGCCTTTCTTAATTCACCTGAAGGAATCGGCCTCGTCTAATTTGCATGAGGAAGAGCGGACGATTCAAAGTTCCGTCCGGCCCAAACGCCGCCGGCCCCGCGAGCGAGGAGAGGTCCGGCTGGGACAGAAGCTGTTCGTGAACGGCTTCGCCCGACGAGGCGCCTTTGTGCACCGCATCGATCACGAATTTCGCAGCATCGTAGCCTTGCATGGCAAAGAGTGTCGGATTGGTTTGGAACCGTTTTTTGTATCGGTCGACGAAGTCCTGCACGGTCGGGGTGGGGCTGTCGATAAAGAAGCCGTCGACGAACACGGCTCCGTCGATCGACGAATCGGCCGTGCGGGCAAAGTCAGGCGAGTTCCATCCATTCGCACCCAGGAAAGGCACTTTCATGTCGTGGAAGTTAAGCTGGGCTGTAATAATGCCGGCGTCGGCTGCGCGGCCTGGAATGAAGATCGCATCGAACCCAGGCGTATAGAGAATTTTCTTGTCCAGCTTGGTCAGTTTCTTGGTCAAATTGGTCTGATCAACCGGCACGGATAAGCCATACTTCTTGAGGTCCTCCGCCTTCATGCGTTTGAGTTGAGCACTCACGTCAGTCTCGCCCTCCTTGTAGGACTCAATCGCAATCACTTCTCCTTCGTGTTGATGTACTTCTTGGGCAAAGAGCCGGGCCAATTCACGGCCATAGGCGGTATCTGGATGCAAGATGCAGAATCGGCGAAATCCTTGCTCCTTGATAGCATAGGCTGCGATCCGTTTCGCTTGCAGTTGATTCGTAAGGGCCGTGCTGAATACATAGTTGCCGAGTCGTCTGACGTTGGGCAAGGTCGCCGTCGGCGTGATCAGCGGGATATGGGCTCGCTCGGCGAGTTCAGCCATAACCGGCAGATTTTTTGAAAGGAGCGGCCCGATCACGGCGAGTGGGCGATCAGTATTCAGCAGTTCGGAGAAGTCGTCCAAAAACGAGGTAAGGTCGGATTCGAAATCCTTCACGATGAGACCAACCGATGCACCTCCTGCTCGGTCTTTGTTTGCCTCGACGGCCAGTTGAATGCCGCTGAGGACTTCATTGGCAAAGGGGGCGAGTTTTCCTGACAGGGGCAGGACTGAGGCGATGAAAAACTGGTTGGAGTGTAGTTTGGCTTGGAGTGTGGCAAGGAGTTCAGAGGTTTTGGCTGCCTGCGGGTGTGTCGGAAAATTCACGAGAAATTGTTGGATTTGCCGAATGGCCTGGTGCTCTTCTCCGCGGCCGATATAGAGGTCGATCAGTCGGAGGGACGCGAGATCGCCAGGAAAGCTGCGTGGGAAAAGGCTCCGGATTTGCTCGAGCGCCTTCTTGTCGGATGTTTCGCTGGCTAGGTCGCGAATGCGGGTCCGCACGTCGTCCACTTGGTCTTCGGTTCCCAAGGCTAGTTCATCGAGCCATGCCTGAATGGCACGGGTCGTGTCCTTTTTTTGCGCGTAGAGTTCGCCGCTCAACTGCAGAGCTTCGCGTTTTGTGCGGTCATCTTTTGAAAGGTTGCGCAGGCCTGTCAGGATCGGCAGAGCAAGGTCGAGATTGCCCATCGCCGCATGGACTCGGGCTTGCAACAGCTTGCCTCTGTCCGTCAATTCCGAATTGGGGAACTCGGTTTGCAGCTGCCGCAAGTATTTCAAGGCATCCGCATCTTGTTTGGCGCGATGGAGCGCGGCGCCGAACAGCAGATAGGTGTCGTCGAGCAGGTCGGGCTTCGGGGAGGTTGCCAGGAAACGACGGAGTATGGTCAGGGCCTCTTCAGCTTGATCCGCATCGATCAGCCGCTTCGCCTGGTTCAGCGCAGGATGGTTTGCCGGACTCGCGGGTCCCGTTTCTGCACAGACGAGTGGAGTGAACTCGATACCAGTGACTGGCCAGAGCATGCTCCAAGCAAGTATCAGCACATGGTACCAGCGTACCGAATGTCTATACGAGCGATGAGAAGACGGGGGTACCAACAGGGGGGCCATGAGCTCCTGGGCGGTGTGACGAATACGCCATCTGCACGTGACTACTATCGGAAACCCGGTGGGGGTGTCAAGGTAATCTCCGATCCCTTTCGTTGTGTTCATCTGATCGATTGGCTATCATCGCACAGATGATGCTTGATCCGCTGGCTGAACGATATTTGAGTCATCTTCGGGTGGAGGGTGGTCTCTCCGCCAATACGGTCGATGCCTACCGCCGCGACTTGAGTAAATTCCATTCCTACTTACATCGAAAGGGTGTTGTACCGCTCGGGCCTCTGACATCAGAAACATTGACAGGATTTCTTCGTTCCTTGCGCGAGGCACGATTGTCTCGAGCCTCTTCTGTACGCTGCCTTTCGGCAATTCGTGGATGGCTCCGGTTTCTGGTGCGGGAACGGAGGATTGCGGAGAGTCCTACCATTGGCTTGGCCACGATATCTCGTGGTGTTCGACTGCCCAAGGTGCTGTCGCAACAAGAGGTCATTGCATTGTTGGAACTGGGGGCGGTTCCGACTCCCGAAGACCTGCGTGACCGCGCGATGGTGGAGTTGCTTTATGCGACAGGGCTTCGCGTATCAGAACTGGTGATGGCCGAAGTGGCTCACGTCAATCTTGATGTCGGCTATCTCCGGATCACGGGCAAAGGTGCGAAGCAGCGTCTTGTGCCAATGGGCGAGGAGGCCCGACAGCTGCTGCAACAGTACATGGGTGAGGTACGGCCGCAGCTTCTCAAGAAACGGGCTTCACGATATGTGTTTGTGTCGAGGCGAGGCGGGCCGTTGACGCGGCAAGCGTTTTGGAAGTTGTTGCGATGTCGTGCACGGCGGGCGGGAATTACACAGGTTATTTCGCCTCACATGCTACGGCATTCATTTGCGACGCATCTGCTCGAAGGCGGTGCGGATCTTCGCTCTGTTCAGGTGATGCTTGGCCATACAAATATCGCGACGACACAGATCTATACGCACATTGAACGGGGACGCCTCAAGCGGGTGCATGACAGATACTTTCCTCGGGTGGGCCAGCGTCGAGAACACAAGACATAACGCAGGAGACGCGTTCCATACGAGCGGAGTCTGCCACGGCTCAAAATGCAGGTAGAGCGCGGGATTCGATTGACAAGGGCGAGAGGAGTTGGTAGCATCCGCGAACGTTGCTAAAGAAATCAGGCGGATAGCTCAATTGGGAGAGCGCTGCTTTTACAAGGCAGAGGTCACAGGTTCGATCCCTGTTCCGCCTACCAGCGCGAGACCTGGTGTACGGGGGCAGGACAGATCATTTGAACAGAATAATGAAACTTTAGACGGGACCAGCCACTAGATATAGTCTTGTCACCCACATCTTCCGCAATACGTAGAGTTTTAAGGGGCCGTCGTTCAGCTGGTTAGGACGCCAGATTGTCAATCTGGAGGTCGCGGGTTCAAATCCCGTCGGCCCCGCCATTTTCTTCTGTGTTTGCTAGACTCTGTAGGCAGAATTATGAGTACTTCCTAAAGCCGGGAAAGGTCCTCTCCGTATGTTTCAGACAGGTTTGATCGGACTGGTGGGTTCGCTCGGTGTCGTGTCAAAGCTCGTGCTCTTGGTCCTGTTCGTCTTCTCGGTCATTTCATGGGCCATTATTTTTTTCAAATGGCGAGCGTTTCGAGTCGCGGACCGCGAAGATAAGCAGTTCCTGGCGCTCCTTGCAAAAACGCGAGATCTCGATGAGCTGTACCGGCAAGTTCGACGAATAGACGGGAGTCCCAGCGCGGTCGTATTCGAAGGCATCATGGATCGTATAGGGTCTGGACGCCTTGAGGAGAGGGATGGGATCGGCTTGGGGCCGGTTGATCGACATGTGATAGAACGGACGGCGTCCCATCTCGGGCAACGCCAGCTCTCACAGCTTGAGACCTATCTTCCGTTTTTGGCCACGACGGGAAATATTACTCCGTTTGTCGGACTGCTCGGGACTGTCATGGGGATCATCGATGCGTTTCGTGAGATCGGGACCCAAGGGACCGCCAGTATTTCCGCTGTGGCGCCCGGCGTTGCAGAGGCCTTGGTCGCGACGGCGGCCGGACTGTTCACAGCCATTCCCGCAGTCATTGCCTATAATTACTTCCTCACTCGGATTCGAACCACCGCATTCCGGTTGGATTCGGTCTCCATTGAAATAATCTCATCCCTCTCGACCTCTGCATCGAAGTCGAAACCAGTTCCGGTCGGAGTGCAAGGATGACCCTGGAGTCCCGTCACCGTCGGTTCCTTGCAGAGATCAACGTCATTCCCCTCGTCGATGTAGTCCTCGTTCTCTTGGTGATTTTCATGGTCACCGCGCCGATGCTGTATCGAGGGATGGACATTAAATTACCGACTTCGGCCACGAATACGATCAAACCGGAGATGCGCATGGTGCTCACCGTTGAAAAGGATCAACGACTGTATCTCGACAAAGATCCGGTCGGGGTCGCTCAGCTGGAACAGAAATTGAAACTCTTGAAGCGGGATCATCCCGATGTTTCACTGTATCTCAGGGCGGATCGCGACGTGCCGTACGGCGTTGTCGTGCAAGTCATGGATGGCGTCAAGAAAGCCGGGATCGAAAAGATCGGAATGGTGACGGATCCGGTCGGCCCCGAGCACGTAGGGGCACCACAAATTCCGCGTCTCCCGCCGAGAAAAAATTGACGCATCGCGCGCACGAAGGGGCTGGTTGTCATGACGTCTCAGGCGTCGGTCCATTCACATCTATGGTTCGAGGCCGATCAGTCCGGACTGTCCTCTCGACTCAAGCGAACGCTTGTGCTGTCGCTTGTCCTCCATGTGGTCATCTTGCTCGTGGCGGTGGGGCTTCGTCTTCCACAACAGGGCGAACGCCCATTGACGTCTGTGGAAGTGTCGCTGGTCAGCTTGCCGACGCCTGCAAGGCAAGCCGAGCCGGTGAAGCCGGTCGAATCAAAGAAAGTTTCAGACTCGAAACCGGCACCAGTAGTCAAATCGGTCATCCCAAGCACCACCCCTTCTGCTGCGCCTCCAATCGGCGAGAAACGAAGGGACATACTGCGGGATCTTCAGCTTCCGCCGGATGCACCGAAGTTTGGAGATTTGAGCCCTGCGACAAAATCGGTGGGTCAACCTCAACAAGCGGCGAAGGCGCTCGATATCCCGCGCGTTCCGGATGTCATGCAAGACCCGGTGACAAAGCCTCCGCAGCGGTATACGGTCAGTGATGATCTGAATCGTGAGCTAGAAGAAGAGCTGAAGAAGATCAAGCAGATTCAGCCTGCAGCCAAGCTGGATATTCCGAAAGAGGTAAAGCCGAGCGAAGCATCAGTGAAGCCGATGCCCCAGCAGGAAGTGAAAATTCCTGCGGTCAAGACTCCTGAGACGACTCTGAAGATTTCCGGTACGGCCGGGTCGAATCCCTACTGGGCCCGCGTGCAGTCTATTATTAGTAGCCAATGGGAGCCGCCTCCGATCGATATGGCGGGACAAACCTATTCGATGGTTGTCAAGTTTCGGCTGCAACGGGATGGGACGATTAAAGATGTCATCGTGCAACAGTCTTCCGGGAATGCCTATTTTGACATGGCGGGACAGCGCGCTGTGCTGCGGCCGCGAACCCTCCCCGTGTTTCCTGCAGACATGACAGACAGCTATAAGGATGTAGAAATGGTATTTCGAGTCGGAGAGCCGGTCGGATGACACGAGTGAAATTGATCAGTGCCTGGTTCGGGGGAGCGCTATTGCTGGCGGGAATTGTCGGCATTCTTGAATCCGGGGCGGCGGATGTCTTTCTCGAAGCCACCCGGCCAGACTTCCAAAAGATTTCTCTGGGTATTGCGGGGATACAGAGTGGAGGAGGCCCAGACTGGTTAGGGGGGCGAATCGAAGAAGTGCTCAAAAAGGATGTCAAGCGATCCTTGGTCTTCGATCTGGTGGATTTACCCAGCCTTGGGATTGCCACGCCCGACATCGGCAATGGGATGGGGAATGGTTCCAAGGCTGTGTTTAAGCAGGCGGCTGAGAAGGGTGTCTCGGTCTTGGTCTGGGGAAAAGCCGCGATGAAAGGTGCGCAGAAAGACGCCGACGTGAACATGGAAGGTTTCGTCTATGATAGCGGCAGTGATGAAGTCGTGGGTGGAAAGCGCTATGTAGGATCGACCTCGGTTGTGCGGCTGATGGCGCATCGCTTTGCCGATGAACTAGTGTTTCGTTACACCGGCGAGCCGGGCATCGCGCGGACGAAGATCGCGTATGTGGCTGAACAGGGGAGTGCCCGCGAGTTGTTCGTGATGGACTATGATGGCTACGATGCGCGCCAACTCACCAACGATGGATTCTTGAACCTGATGCCGCAATGGTCTCCGGATCGCCGCTTCCTCGTCTTTACGGCCTATCGCAATCGCAACACGCAGGACATCGACATGATTGAGTTAGCAACGGGTAAGAGATGGACCCTGATTTCTCTGGGTGGGTTGAACATCACTCCGGCACTGTCGCCTGATGGAAACTTCCTGGCATTTGCCTCCAGCCACGAAGGCAATTCCGAACTCTATCGTTTGGATACGCGAACGAAGGCCATTCAACGCCTGACGGTGAATGCGTCAGGCGATCTGTCTCCCTCCTGGTCGCCGAACGGGAGAGAACTGGTATTTGTCTCAGATCGGGGTGGCGGGCCGCAGCTGTTCCTGATGAGTTCAGACGGGTCGAACGTACGCCGTCTGACGTTTGACGGCAATTACAATGCGGCGCCTGCGTGGTCGCCGCGCGGGAACTGGATCGCCTATGTATGCCGAACGCAACAAGAGTACAAGCTGTGTGTCATTTCCCCGGACGGACAGAAGCGCATGCAATTGACGACTGGACCAGGCGTCGATGATTCACCCTCCTGGTCGCCGGATGGCCGACATCTGGTGTTCAGTTCGACAGCCGATGGAAAGAGCCATATCTATATGATCGATGCTGATGGTAAGGACATAGAGCGACTCACCTTCCAGGGGACACACAATAGTGCGCCCGCCTGGTCTCCAGCATCATGAGAATGGCATTATTCTTGTAATGAATGAAGACAGATGGCCGACATCAGCAAATATCACCAATCTAGAAGAGGGAGTAAGATGATATGAATAAGACACTCTATACATGTGGTTTGGCGCTCGTGGCGAGCGTCGCATTGATTGGTATGCCTGGTTGCTCCAAAAAATCCGTGCAATCTGGCGGGGATTCCCAATCCACTCAAGGGATGGCGAAGGGGGGGAGTCCCGATAATTCTAGATCTGGTGTCGGCAGTTTCCCGGACACCGGCGTCCAGTCTGGCGGCGGCGGGCTTCGGGGCCTCGACAAGAACCCCTCAGAAGAGCGTGTGGGCAGTGGCACGCTGTTGGCGAAGGTGGATCCCTCCAACAGTGCCGAACGACAAATGGCTGAGGTCAGGGCCGAGCAGGCGGCTTCAGCCGCAGCAGGCTTGCGAGATGTGTTTTTTGCCTACGACAGCTGGACGATTTCCGAGGAGGGGCGGCAGGCATTGAGTCGCGATGCCGAGTGGATGAAGTCTACCCCGAGCGCGCTGGTGAAGGTCGAAGGGCACTGTGATGAGCGGGGGACCTCCGCCTACAACCTCGTGCTCGGTGAAAAACGGGCGAAAGCCGCGCGGAACTATCTGGTCGAACTCGGTGTCAGTGCCAATCGTCTGTCCGTGGTGTCGTATGGGAAGGAGCGGCCGTCCTGCAATGAACATGCAGAATCGTGCTACCAGCAGAATCGGCGAGGACATCTTGCATTGAAGACCGGGAAGTAGGCTACGCGCGCTTTCTTTATCGTGACGACCGTGACTCCGTTGTCCGCAAAGAGAGGGTAGAGGATTCGTTTATCATATCGTGGGTGGAACAATGTGGAACCATTCAGAGACAAAGGGAACCTGGGCGACGATCGGTGTGATCTGCACCGTGCTGTTGACCGGGTGCGTTGCTCAACAAGCGGATCTCAAACAGACGGAAAAGATTCTACAGCAGCGCATCAAACAAACAAGCGATGAGTCGGCACAGACCCGTGCACGCCAGAGTCAGGAGATTTCGGTGCTTCGGGAACAGGAGCTGCCGCAGTTGCGTGGCGAACTGGAGCGGGCGCTGCACCAAGCACAGGAACTTCAGGGCAAACAGGAAGACCTCAAACAGCGCGCGGCGCAACTTGAGCAACAAACCAAGAGGCTTGAACAGTTGGCCGGCAAGCTGGAGGCGGAAAGCACGACTCGCTACAACCAGGTGCGCGAGAGTCTCAATGCACAAGATCTCAAGAATAAGCAGGATCGGGATCAACTCCGCATGGACGTGAATGCTCGCCTTGACGACGTGACCCGCCAGATGGAGGTCGTTCGAAAAGAGATCATCGACGTCGTACAGAAGACGAACAGCGGGCTTGCCAAGAGCCTCGACGTACGTCTTGAGGAGCAGCATAAGGAGCTGACGGATAACCAGGTTCGGATTGAACAGTTGTCGGCAAAATTCGCACAATTCAGCCAGTCCTTAACGGCCTTCAGGGATTCGCTGACAGGATTGAACGAGCGGGTCACCCAAGCAGAGCAGGAGAGCAAAGCGTCGACAATCCATATCAATGAGATGAACAAGGCGGTGACCGGTCACTTAGGCGAGGTCAATAAGAGTGTGGCGTCTGTCGCGCAAAAGTTTGCGGCCCGCTTGGATGAGCAGGACCATCGTCTGGATATCCTTTCCAAGACCGTTGATCAGGTCGCGCAGGATGCGAACCTACGAGGGGGAAACAAGGGTGGAACACGTCAGTCGACCACGAAGCCGGCCCATCGATCGTCAGTGGTACCTTCATCTGATCCTCCAAAGGTTGAGCAGGAATCGGCTTCGACTTCGCTCCCTGTGCAAGCCCAAACGGTGACGCCGGCGGTCGAATCCGAAGGGTCGCCGCGTCCGCAAGTCGGCCAGAGTGAGGAGCGCTCGGATAAACTCGAGTACGAACGTCTGCTCACATTGTTTCGTGATGGAGACTTGGATGGAGCCCGGCAGGGATTCGCCGCATTTTTGCGCGACTATGAGAACTCAGCGCTGTCTCCCAACGCGCGCTTTTGGCTTGGTGAGTCGCATTACGGCAAGAAAGATTATCGACAAGCGATCGATTCATATGACCGTGTTGAACTGGATTTCCCCCGGAGCGAGAAAGTGCCGGCGGCGATCTTGAAGAAAGGGTTTGCATACCTGGCGATGAAAGATACGAAGCGCGCGTCTTCGGCTTTTAAACAGGTGGTGACATTGTATCCGCGGAGTCCCGAGGCAGGAAAAGCGTCCGATAAACTATCCCAGTTGAAGGAGTCGCGATAACCGTGATGCGCAAAAAAGCAGGTTCAAGGGGGTTGGGTGTGTTTCTGGCTGGGACGATGCTGTGGCTTGCCGGATGTGCCAACCACGCGGACTTTGTGGAGTTGCGTGACCATTTATCCACGGTGTCGAGATCTCAAGATCAAGATCAAAAGCGCCTGGACGCCCTGCAACGACGTTTGGAGGCCTTGGAGCGGGTAAGGGATAGCGACTCCGCCAGGCCAAAGCTCGATCCGAGGTTCGATGAACTGTCTGCACGGATCCAAAAGTTAGAGGGCCGGCTGGCCAAATCCGAGGAGGCTGCGGGTATCCCTGTCGTGCCTAAAGTGGAGCCGATCCCAGGAGAATCTGCCCGTCTCCCCAAACCGCAGAAGCCGACGGATGGTCCGACGATGATGCCCGGTGTTCCCACGATTACCCCCACATCGGCCTTCAATCTGGCTTACAACGACTATCTCAACGGGAAATACGAGCTTGCCGTGGCGGGCTTTCAGCGATTTGTCAAAGATTTTCCCGGTACGTCACTGACACCGAATGCCTATTACTGGTTGGGAGAGTCTTCCTATCAACAGAAGGATTACGTGCGTGCGATGCAATCGTTCGAGTACCTCTCGACGGAGTATCCCGGGAACGAGAAGGTGCCGGCTGCGCTCTTTAAGTCGGGGCTCGCCGCAGGGGAAACCGGAGATCTCGCCAAATCGAAGAAAAATCTCAAACGGGTCATCGAAGAGTTTCCCACGTCGGACGAGGCGAAACTGGCTAAGAATAAGCTGGCCGAGATTCGATGATCGGCCGCCCACCGGGATGGCTCAGGGTGGCTTCCTTATTCCCGGTGTTCCCTGGAGTCTAATCGCATGCCCGCCGCCAGTTGCTCCGCGAAGATCCAGGTCCTCCCAGGCGATGTCGTCAGCCGCATCGCGGCCGGTGAAGTCATCGAGCGTCCCGCCGCGGTCGTAAAAGAATTACTGGAAAACAGTCTCGATGCCGGCGGTCTGCATGTCACGATCGATGTAAAAGAAGGTGGTGTGACCCTTATTCGAGTCACGGACGATGGGGAGGGGATCAGCCGTGCAGATCTTCCCCTGGCCTTCGAGCGGCATGCGACCAGCAAACTCAGGTCCGATCGGGATCTCGCCTCGGTGACGACGATGGGCTTTCGCGGCGAGGCGTTACCGAGCATTGCCTCTGTTTCCCATGTGCTGGTGACGACCGCAACGAGACAGGATACAGTGGGCTCACAGCTCGCACTGGTTGCCGGAGCAGGTGGCTCTATCGTGGATGCTCCCGCCGTGCCTGGCACTCGGATCGACGTGTCGAATCTATTTTTCAATCAGCCGGCCAGAAAGAAGTTTCTGAAATCGGCCACGACCGAGTTTTCCCATATCAGTCATGTCGTGCAACTCGCAGGCCTCGCCTGGCCATCGGTGCATTTCCGTCTGACCCATAACGGCCAGGAGGTTCTCAACTATCCTGCCGTGACAGCTGATCGTGATCGAATACTTCAAGTCTATCGCCAGGCGTTTCTCGATCGGACGATTGAGGTGCGAGGCCGGATAGCGGGATTCTCGATTCGCGGCGTGATGGTCGATCCTCTTCATGCGCGGGCCTCGAGAACGCCACAGGAATTGTTTGTGAATCGGCGCCCCATCCGTAATGCGACGGTATTTCATGCGGTCATGGATGGGTATGGATCATTTTTGCCCAAAGGGCATCATCCGACGTATGTGCTCTTTCTGGATCTCGAACCGGACCGGCTCGATGTCAACGTGCATCCTACGAAGAAAGAAGTTCGTTTTGCAGACACAGAAGCGCTTCACCAGTTAGTGCGTCAGTCTGTCCGTCACGCACTCGGTGGGTCCGAGCGGAAGGTCGTGTTGGGTCTCACGCAGGCGGGCTTGTCACATACCATACCGGAGTTCGCTTCCACTGCTGGACGGCAGACCTCATCGTCCGGAGGTTTTCACCCGGCCTCTTTGACTTCAACTCTGAGGCAGGACGCCGGAAACAAGGTGAGCGACACGGTGCCCCTGACTGGTACCGTCGAGGGAAATCAGTTGGCTTTCGTCCATGAGGCAGCGGCATCATATCAACGGGCAGAGAGGCCGGGCATCGTGCCGCTTGGACAAATCCTCCGTACGTATCTCGTGGCGCAGGTGGGCGACGAACTGCAAGTGGTCGATCAGCATACGGCGCACGAGCGCGTCCTTTTCCAACGGCTGTGGCGAGAGTGGCAGAGTCGGGCTATCCCTTCGCAGCCGCTGTTAATTCCGGAGCCGATCGAGCTGTCGGCGGCACAGAGCACGCTGTTGCTCAAGCGCCGTGATGATTTGGAAAAACTCGGTCTCCTGATTGAACCGTTTGGGACGACGGCTGTCGCCATTTGCGGGGTGCCGGTCGGGCTGGGCAAGGTCGACGCGGCTGTCCTGGTGCAGGACCTGCTCGACGATTTGATCGAGTGGGACACTGCATCGTCTCTGGAACTACGGGTTCAACCTGTGTTGGCGTCGCTGGCCTGCCATGGAGCGGTGCGTGCCGGACGTACCTTGGCCCTTCCAGAGATTCAACAGTTGATTCACGATTGGGTGCAGGAAGGGTTGATTATGACCTGCCCGCATGGACGCCGCACGGCGTTTCGTCTTTCGACCGATGAGCTGGCCAAGCTGTTCGGGCGGGTTGGATGGTCATGATGGCCATTCCAGCGAGCGCGATGTGTCGTCTATCCGAGACGCAAGTCCGCTGCAAGCCTGTTCTCGTGCTGATAGGCCCGACTGCTGTGGGGAAGAGCCGCGTTGCGGTCGAAGTGGCAAAGGCGTTCGAAACCGAGGTACTCACCGCAGACTCCCGGCAAGTCTATCGTGAGATGGACGTCGGGACGGATAAGCCGACTCCGGAGGAGCGCCAGGGTGTTCCCCATCGGCTGATCGATCTCGTTAATCCTGACGAATCATTTAATGCTGGGTTGTACCGGCGTCAGGCGCTCGATGACATCGAGCGCCTCTATCGAGACTCCCGCCTTCCATTGGTCGTTGGCGGCACAGGGCTGTATGTGAGGACTCTGCTCAAGGGCTTGTGCGACGCGCCGCCAACCGATCCGATCGTGCGGGGGGCTCTGCAGCAGGAGGTAAAAGACTTCGGGCATGATCGCCTCTATGCGCGGCTCGTGGCTGTCGATCCTGTCGTTGCGGCGCGATTGCATCCCCGCGACGAATCGAAAGTGATTCGTGCGCTGGAAGTGCATCAGGTATCCGGTCGTCGGATGTCGGAGTATCAGCAGGAGCATGGGTTTGCTGAGCGGCCATTTTCAGCCTTGATCATCGGCTTGAACCGCGACCGCGATGCCCTGTATCGGCGTATCGAGGAACGGATCGATTGGCAATTGGCCCACGGTTTGATAGAAGAGACGAAGCAGCTCCTGGCCCGGGGGTATCGACGCGACAGCGCGGCCATGAAGGGCCTGGGGTATCGCCAGGTGGCCGAGCACTTGGCCGGCGAGTATGACGCCACTGAAATGGTTCGGCGATTCAAACGGGACACGAGACATTATTCCAAACGACAAATGACGTGGTTTCGAAAGGAACCGGGGATTCAGTGGTTGACGATCGGGGAGTCGGAGTCAGTCCAGCGCACGGCAGCTCTGGTGGCCGGACAGGTCGATCGCTTTCTCGCAACACTTGGGGACCCAGGATGACGCGACAGAGAAGCGTATCGCGTGCAGATATCGGGATTATCGGCGGCAGCGGGCTCTATGAGATCGAGGGATTTCGGAAGGTCAAGGAACTGGCAGTCAAGACTCCCTTCGGGGCTCCCTCCGACAAGGTACTGCTCGGCGAGTTGGACGGAGCTCGCATCGCGTTTCTCTCTCGGCATGGACGAGGCCATCGGATCAATCCCTCAGAAATCAACTATCGCGCAAATATTTATGCACTCAAGTGGCTCGGGGTCCGGCAGGTGATCTCCGTGAGTGCAGTCGGGAGTATGAAGGAGTCGATCAAGCCCGGGGACGTGATCGTGCCTGATCAGTTCATCGACCTCACCAAGCGGCGAGTGTCCACCTTCTTTGAGGGAGGGATTGTCGCACATGTGGCATTTGGCGATCCAGTCTGCGCCTCGCTCGGTGCGGTATTGTTGGCTGCGGCCCGTACAGTCGGCGCGACTGTGCATCAGGGCGGTGTCTATCTCTGCATCGAAGGACCGCAGTTTTCGACTAAAGGAGAGTCTCGGTTGTATCGCCAGTGGGGCGCGAGTGTGATCGGGATGACGAATCTGCCTGAGGCCAAGCTTGCGCGTGAGGCAGAACTCTGTTACTCCACGGTGGCCTTGGCGACAGACTACGATTGTTGGCATGAGACTGAAGAGGCCGTCACGGTTGAGGCGATCTTGACCACGCTCCGCCAGAATGTCACGCTGGCCAAACGACTGTTGCGAGCGGCGCTGCCTGGGGTGGCCAATGTCAAGGCATGCAGCTGTCAGCACGCATTGCAACATGCCATTATCACGGCACCGGATTGGATGCCTGCCTCCCTCCGACGGAAATTGGCTTTGTTGATGGATCGGGTTGTTCCGGCACAGAAGGGGATGCATTAAGCTATGGGAAAGTTGCTCGTTGTCGGGTCGGTCGCGTTGGATACGGTGAAAACACCCTTCGGGGAGGTCAGCGAGGTCCTTGGGGGATCGGCCACCTTCTTTTCGACTGCAGCCAGCTACTTTACCAGCGTCGATCTCATTGCAGTGGTAGGGGAAGATTTCCCTCCGCAGCACCTGGCGTTTCTCAAGAGCCGTGGCATTGATGTGACGGGATTGGAGCGTAGGCCCGGGGCGACGTTTCGATGGAAGGGGGAGTACACCCATCAGTTGAACGAAGCGCGCACGCTCGATACGAAGCTCAACGTATTCGAAACCTTTCGACCAAAGATTCCCGCGGCCTATCGAACCCCGGATCTCTTGTTTTTGGGCAATATCGATCCGGAGCTTCAGTTGGATGTGCTGCAGAAGCTTCCACGTCCGCCCGTCGTCGCATGCGATACGATGAACTTTTGGATCAACGGCAAGCGAGATGCGTTATGGCGGGTCTTGGAGCAGGTCGATATTTTGATTATTAACGATGGAGAGGCCCGGGCCCTTGGCCAAGATACGAATCTGGTGAAGGTCGCACAAAAAGTACTCGCGCGTGGACCCAAACACCTCATCATCAAGCGTGGGGAGTATGGAGTCCTGATGTTCAATGAGAAACAGGTGTTCGGAGCTCCGGCCTTTCCGCTTGAAGACGTGCGCGATCCAACCGGTGCGGGGGATACCTTCGCCGGCGGTTTCCTGGGCTACCTGACGGCGACCGGCAATCGTTCGGTCGAGGCCTTCAAGCAAGCGATTATTTTCGGGAGCGTGATGGCGTCATTTACCGTAGAAGCCTTTAGTCTTGACCGATTGCGAATCCTGGACTACAAAGAAGTTGAAGAACGGTTTCGAGCCTTCAAGCAATTGACTCATTTCGAGGACATTTCGTGACGCAGATTTGCCGTGGGGGTTCACGGGTTCGACCATTCGCGTGTCCGTTGTTTGTATTGGCCCTGTTGATCGGATGGCTGCCCGGTTGTGCCACATCAGAAGGCTCGGCACAGAAGTCAAAGGGATATTACCAGGAAGGCGTCGCGAGCCTGGAGCAGGATCAGCAGAAGGCATTTGTGGCATTCCAGAAGGCCGTGACGCTCGACCCTGACAACAAAGAAGCACGATATGCGCTCGGCCATATTCTGGCGCTGCAGGGTAAATTGCCCCAAGCCGAGCAAGAATTGAGGGCCGCGACGACACTCGATGACAATTATTCGGAAGCGTACACATATCTGGGCCAAGTTTTGGAGAAACAGGGGCGGTGGAAGGAAGCGATCGCGGCGTTTCGTCGAGCGCTGACCAATCCCTTGTATGTCACGCCGGACCTGGCCCGATTCCATCTTGGCCGGGTGCTGGCTCACGAAAATGATTATCAGGGTGCGATGGAAGCATATGAGGATGCCCTCGTGGTCAATCCACCCAACGTTCCACCGGCGTTGTTGCACTTGGAGTTAGGACGCGTATATTACAAGCTGGGGTTTGAGCGACGCTCAAAAGAAGAGTTGACGAAGGTGACGACGCTCGACAAGGGCGGTGAGTATGCCGCAGCTGCGAAGGAACTCCTGACACGGATCAAGCCGTAGAGAGATACCGATGGAATCGATCGGCGAATTTTTCAGGCAGGTGCGAGAGACCAAAGGGCTCACGATCGACGAGGTCGCATCCAAGACGCGCATTCGAACTGATTTTGTGAAGGCCTTGGAAGATGGGAATTTCGCCAAGTTGCCCGATCAAGTATTTGCGCGCGGTTTCGTCCGATCCTATGCCCGATCCCTGGGGCTTGATGAAGACGATGCGATCCACCGATTCGATCAATCGGCAGGGGCCTATTACGACAAGCATGTTGAGCGGGAACGGTTGAGAGTCCGGCAGGCGGAAGAAGAGCGGAAGCGTAAAGCCAATCGAAAGGCCGTCGCGATCGCGATCGGGATCGCGATTATCACGCTCATCTTCCTCTTAAGCCGTGAACAGTCGTCTCTTCTGGTCCGTCGTTCGAGTTCAGACATTCCGACCTCCGCAGCCAAGCGGATTCCTCCGCCGATTCCAGAAGCTCAGGAGGCCCCGCCAAGCCAGCCGGCCGAGGCGGTTCCGGTGGCTCCCAAGGCGAAACCGAGCGAGCCCCCTGTCGTATCAGCTGAGTCGGGCACGAAAAAATCTGTTGAACCAGTCACCAGCCCCATGGTCACAGCTTCGGCTGTGCCGGAACCAGCGGCTCCGAGTCCTTCATCGCTGGGAAGCGACGGGCCGCTTGGAGGGATTTCGCTCGAAGGGTCTGGAGCCGCAGAGGGACAGTTGGCACTGGATCTTGAGGCGACAGAGCTGAGTTGGGTCGTCGTTCAAATCGATGGCGGCAGTCCTCAGGAGGCTCTGCTTCGACCTGGTGAAAAGGCCAGATGGAAAGGCCAGGACCAGTTTATCCTGACGCTTGGTAATGCCGGGGGCGTCAAAGCCGAACTCAATGGCCAACCTCAAAAGCCCTTCGGCCCGAGCGGGAAGGTCGCACGCGATATTGTCATCAAGCGCTAATCACTCTCCAGCAGGATGCTGAAAAAGTCG
>OELA01000399.1_pt2 | contig 20985 bp, 23 predicted proteins | sample 1503161 | NCBI WGS metagenome assembly OELA01 (sample SAMEA104379559, study PRJEB20068) | metagenome | biome: 1000743; feature: 77; material: 1998 | place: USA | collected 2012 | depth 25 m
CTTGGACGGAATCGGCTGCGTGCCGGCCTTACGATGCTGGGAATTGTCATCGGCGTGGCAGCGGTCATTGCGATGGTCAGTATCGGTGAGGGCGCCAAGCGGGCCGTGCAGGCACAGATTGCGACGATGGGCACGAACGTCATTGTCATCTTTCCCGGAGTGACGTCTGCGAGCGGGGTGCGAGGAAGTCAAGGGAGTGCCGTGACGCTCACCGTATCCGACGCCTTGGACCTGAAAAAACGCATCCCCTTGCTGGCCGATACCGGTTGGGCCAGACGCGATGTCATGCAAAGTGTCTACGGAAATCGAAACTGGAACGGACCGATTAACGGGGTCTCTCCGAGCTATCTCACCATTCGAGACTGGTCCTTTACCAGCGGAGGCCCCTTTACCCAGACGGATTTGGAAAGCGCGGCTCGCGTGGCACTCATCGGCCAGACGGTTGTGGAGAATCTGTTTGATCCGGGCGAAGAGCCGGTGGGTGCGGTGATTCGCATCAAGAATGTGCCGTTTCATGTCATCGGAGTCCTGACGCCTAAAGGAGACTCCGCGCAAGGGTCGGACCAAGACGATGTGATCTTTATCCCCTTCAGCACTGCGGAACGGAAAGTGTTCGGCACGTCGTTTATCGGGTCCGTCGGGGCGATGTTCGGCTCGACCGATCGGATTGAGGATTTGCCGACGGCGGTCGAACAGATTCGAGAAGTGTTACGGGCGCGGCACCGGCTTCAGGCAGAGCAGAGCGATGATTTCACGATCCGGACACAGGTCGATATCGGGAAGGTGCAAGAAGGCACGAGCGAGACCTTGACGATCATGCTGTTTGCCATTGCATCCGTATCCCTGTTAGTCGGCGGCATCGGCATCATGAACATCTTACTGGTGTCCGTGACAGAACGGACGAGAGAGATCGGTGTGAGGATGGCTGTGGGGGCAAAGCGGCGGCATATCCTGATGCAGTTTCTAATCGAGGCCATGACGTTGAGTTTGGTGGGAGGAGCTTTGGGCATCCTATTCGGGATCGCGGGAACCAAGTTGACCACCCTGATTGCCGGCTGGCCGACCATCATCTCCGGCAACGTCATCGTCACCGCGTTCTTATTCTCACTCGGGGTCGGTCTGTTCTTTGGACTGTACCCTGCCAACAAGGCCTCTCGCCTCAATCCTATCGAAGCGCTCCGTTACGAATAGGCGCAGATGTTTGAGTGGATATCCGATGACTCCTGTCCCGCACGGGGCGATAGCAGGTCGCAGAAAAACCATTTCTGCACAGCAGATCTTCGAGGGCTTGCATGGCTGAGACAAGCCCGGTCTGTCTGGTTGATGTGGTTAGTTTCGTTTAACCAAACAAACGAGACAGACTAAACAAACCAAATAACGGTCTTCTTACGCTGCGCGACTTGCTTCCCCTGATTCTGATGTCAGCACACGTTCAATGGCACGTGCGGCGGGGTGATCCTGGTTCGAGAGATCGATCGTGAGTGGTTGTCGGTAGGGGCTGCCTGCTTCATCATACGTCAGCTCGACGATCGGTTGATGCAGGGTGGCGGGATTGATTGCGGTGATCATTCCCCGTTCTTTCGTATTGAGTTCTACAAAACTGTAGACGGGATAGATGCCGACCAGCTTGATGAATAGAGACACGAGCCGAAGGTCAAGACGGCCGAACTCTCCCTCTTGAAACAGATGTCGAATGGCCGCATGGGAAGGCAGCGGTCGGAGCCCCCCGAATCCCGTCAGCAGCTCATCGTAACGATCTGCGATCATCACAATACGACTCGCTTCAGTTGTGGAGCAGGCCGCTGTTTCGGAGGGATAGCCCTGTCCATCGGGTGTGACATGGTGCTCGGCCGCGATCCGGCGAACGGTCTGAGGAAACTCGTGTTGCGCCTCAATCGCAATGGCGCCGAGCCGTGGGTGATGTTGAAAGGTCGCCAGATCTTCACCGGAAAGGGGAGTCGACATGTGGAACAGATGGTGGGGAAGTTGTAACAGACCAAGGTCATGCAATAGGGCACCGGTTGCCAATTCATGGAGCTTCATCAGGTCATAGCCGAGGGTTTGTCCGATAATCGTCGCCAGGGTGCAGACGGCGAGGCTGTGGTTGTTGAAGGAGGCGTCAAGCTGTGGCCCGTGGCTCAGCGCCATGAACGTGGCATGGGTGCTGAGGGTTCGCGTGACGATGGTAATTTCCTGTATGGCTTCGTTGACCGGCCCTGGCCGTGGGGTACCTGTTTTGCTGATTTCTTCGAAGAGGGTTTTGACCGACAGTGCGAGTTTGTCGCGTGCGTCTCGAGCGACGGCCAACTCTTGCGCCAGAATCTCGCCGGAGGGAGGTGCCTTCTGGACAGGAGGTGCTTGGGTAGAGGTGCGTAAGCCAATCGTGTGAAGGGTGTCTTCCGCAATCGGAAAAGTCGTGACGTCCAGCCCTCTGGAGGGGTCGATGTCTACGGCGTGGATATTGGATCGTTGTAAGCGCTCGATTTGCTCTACGGATTGAACCAGAAACCGGTGTTTCAGAAAAGGAGTCCGGAACCACGAGCAGTCCATACCTGCCACATACATTCCAACACGGAGTTGTGTCAGAGGGATACGTTTATGCTCTCCAGACTTATCAGTCATAACAGTAGGCTCCGGGCAAGAATCGCCAATCCCTTATCGGCTTGCCGGGCTCGAATCATGAATCCGAGCAGCCCGCGCCATTCATGATGGATCGTCGAGAAGATGAGGAGTCTGGTGGATCGGCGGGGAGCCCTAGGAACCGGCTGCAGGTGTCAAATGCACTTCGATGCGAGGGTTGTGCTTATCGATGTGTTTGTAGAGGTGGGTTTCGACGATGCGGTTGTCATTGATGCCGAGACCCTCACAGAGGGCATCCTGCGCGATCTTCAGCCCGCCATCGACGTCTCGTCGTAGGGCTGAGGTGAAATAGAACCGGATGGACAGGGCGAGCCAGTCCGACTGGAGTCGTGTCAGGAGAGCAGCCCGGTGTGTGGATTGGGCCAGCTTCAACCATACGAGTTGTCCCACTTGGGCCTTATAGGCACGCCCAGCCGAAGAGATCAATCGCCGGCCGTTCACCGTGGCATATTGATGGTTCACACTGGGAGGCACAGGAAGGGTTAAGTGTACCGCATGACCTTCAGTTGGTGGGTGCGGTAACGGGGAGGACGGCATGCTGGAGATCGGAACCCTTCTCGGGGCCATACGCAACACCGGGAGCTTCTTGCCAGGGTTCCGGTAGGAGGTGGTGCGAACGGCCCTTGGAGCGGAAGGAAGTCGGGTCGGGCGCCGAAATGTAGACATGCGCGTGAACTTATAGGAGATTGAGGATTTTGGACATGTTCTGCTCGTACCGCTCTTCAGACTGGGAGATATACCGGCGCCATGTGCTGGGATTCCAGATCTCCATGCGATGGTACAAGCCGACCAGAACAATTTCCTGGTCTTCGTCCAGCGGAATAATTTTTCTGAGCCGACTAGGTATCAGAATGCGCCCCGCCTTGTCGATCTCTGAGGTGCCGGCTTCTGATACGACGAAATGCATGAACAATCGACTCTGGTCTTCATCGAGCGTGGTCTTTGTCCGTTCGAGGACTTTCTCCCACTCTTTCATGGAGTAAATCAGGGTGGATTCTTCGGGGCCTTTGAGGAAGACGACGGCCTGTCCCTCCGACTCAACCTGCTCACGGATCGGTGAGGGAACGATAAACCGTCCCTTCTCATCCACTTTGCAGAGGTATTCACCGGCGAACATCAATGCATCGTCTCCTTTACGACGCGAGCGTGGTTCTGGTGCGGTCGCGAATCCACTGTTCTAGATCCGAACGTACGAAGCGCCATTCTTTGCCAAGCTTGAAGGCGGGAATCTGGCGACTCTGTAAGTAACGATAGAGGGTGCGCTGGGTGATCTTGAGATAGCGGCAGGTCTCCTCCGCCGTCATCAGTTCGCTCTTGGGCTCTCTGGCCATTGAAGAACCTGGCTCGATAGGGATCCATATGCCTCACGAGGCTTCGGATACTGGTGCCAGGGTAGGGAAACTCTCACGATCTGTCAAGTGAAAATATATGACAATCACTGTCACAGACTGTCAGTACCATCCGACTCCATGCCGCCGGCCTCGTCTGATTCCATCGCAGCTGAGACATCGTCACCGAGATCCTCGCCCATCTCCTCGCCCATTGTTTTCCTGAATCGAGCCACGCTCTGGGGATCATTCTCATCGAGCCCGGCGAGACTGCTGGGATCCGCCAAGGCTTCAAGCCGAGCCTCTTCGGATTTCGGCGAGGCAAATCGAGACAGGATTCGTTCAACCCGAGCGCTCGTGCAATGGGAGCAGGCCGCCGGAGCCTGATTGGCCGGGTTCAAGACAAGGACCGTGCTGCGCTTCTTACAGTCAAGGCAGCGATATTCAAACAACGGCATGGATCATATCCCAATGGTCGTCAGTGTCGGTAGAGTTCGTTCGGCAAAGTGACGATCCGGTATCAGACTCGTATCGACAGTCCTGGCGAGCGTCAGGGCAAAGACAGGTCCAGAACCGGCTTTGCGTAGGGTTTTCGCGCATTCGTTCAGCGTCGTACCGGTGGTGAAGACATCATCCACCAGGAGGATGCGTTTCTCCATGAGGTCCTGAGGTTTGCGGACTTCAAATGCCTTCCGTAGATTTCGTAACCGTGCCTGTCTTGTTAAGGTGGTTTGGGGCTCGGTGGCGGCGATCCTGACGAGGTGTGTGGGCGAAACAGGGAGGATCAGATGACGGCCGAGCTGATCGGCCAGCAGCAAAGATTGGTTAAATTCACGTTCGCGTAAGCGGGCCGGGTGTAAGGGCACAGGGATAATCACATCGACGTCGATACCGCTTGGCAGGGCGCTGATCATGAGGCTGGCGAGTGGCCGTGCCAGTGTATGTTTGCCCCGGTATTTGAACGAGCATATGGCCTCTCGCAATGGCGAAACATAAGGAAAGAGGGTCCGGGCCCGCTGAAACTCCGGCGGCTGTTTCTGACACTGTTGGCATTGATGGTTCGGAGTATAGGTCGCGGCTGCCGGAGAGACAAACGGCTGATCGCAGCGGGCACACACCGGCTGTTGGAGTGGGCGGATGGTGTGCCAGCACGCGGTACAGAAGAAGGGCACCGGGTCGGTGCCGAGTGAATGGCCGCAGGCACAGCATTCGACCGGCAATACAAACCGAAGGGCCTGACGGCACCATCCGATGAGTCGATCCTGTGTGCCTTCACGCAACATCGCAGGGAAATTATTCCAACGAATGTCTGTGCGCTTCTTCTATGAGAATAGGCCGCGCCTGTCAAGGTTGTTGCTCTATAAATGGTTATGATATACGAAGGCAGCAGGATGTTGAAACAATCTGTCCGCGCGACAGACCATGCTGCGGGAGATCAGAAGGTTTGTTTCGTTTGTTTGGTTTCTCTTCTGCTTGGGTGAACCAGAGCAACCAGAAAAACCAAACAAATCAGATCAACCCGTCTTGTTTGGCGATCCTGCTGGCTTAGGGTACGAATGGAGAAACAGATGACGATGGTAGGCTTCGACCAGGTATCGAAGATTTACGAGCGTGGGGGCGACACGATCACCGGGCTCGATCGGGTCACGGTCGAAGTGGCGAAGGGGGACTTCTGTGCCTTTATCGGTCCCAGCGGCTGCGGGAAGAGTACGTTGCTCAACCTGGTCGCCGGATTGGATGTGCCCACCTCGGGGGATATCCTTCTTGGAGGGCAGTCGACCAGTCGATTCACGAGCAACGACTGGACGAGGATCAGACGGGAAACAGTCGGAATTATTTTCCAAGCATTCCATCTGATTCCCGGGCTCACGGCTGCGGAGAATGTCGCGTTTCCTCTGTTGTTGCGCGGGGAACGAGGGGGGGCGGTCCAAGCCCGCGTCGAGGAGATGCTCGAGGTCGTGTCGATGACTTCACGGCGTCACCACCGCCCCAGCGAGCTCTCGGGCGGGGAGCAGCAGCGTGTGGCGATTGCGCGAGCGATCGTGCATCAGCCCGAGATCCTTCTCGCTGACGAGCCGACCGGCAATTTGGATTCCCAGCATGGGGCTGAAATCATCCTCCTCCTGCGGTCGCTCGTCCAGCGCTTTCGCCAAACCATACTGTTGGTCACTCACAGTACAGCGGCCGCGGAGGCTGCAGATTATGTCTGGGCTATGAAGGATGGGCAGCTGGTGTCAAGAACACAGCACACGCCTGTCACGGAAGTCGCGTGATGGATCTTTCGATCACTATTGCCGGCGTGCGATTTCCCAGTTGCTTCATGAATGCGTCGGGGGCCCTCTGCGTCACACGTGAAGAACTGCTGACCCTCGGCCGATCTCGTGCCGGGGCCATCGTCACCAAGTCGATGACTGTTGAGCCTCGCGACGGCAATCCGACGCCGCGGTACTACGGGTTTTCCGGTGGGTCCATCAACTCCATGGGCTTGCCGAACCTCGGGTACAAGGCGTATGCCGGGCTCATTCCTGAATTGAAGTCGCTCGGCAAGCCGGTGATCGCCAGTGTGGCAGGTCTTTGTGAGGACGATTTCCCGACGATCGCGACCACGATCAATGCGGCGAAGCCAGACTTGATCGAAGTCAATCTCTCCTGTCCCAACATACCTGGCAAACCTCAGATCGGATACGACGCCGAGGCCTCCGAACGTCTACTGAAGCGTGTTCGCAAAGTAATCACGGTTCCGATGGGGGTCAAGTTGCCTCCCTACTTCGATCCGGCCCATCATGCGGTAATGGGAGAGGTGCTCCTCCGTTGTGGGGTCGATTTTCTCAACTTGATAAACTCGGTCGGCAACGGGCTCGTCGTCGATCCGGAGCGAGAGGTAGTCCTCATCAAGCCCAAGGGTGGGTTCGGTGGACTGGGTGGTACGATCATCAAGCCGGTTGCGTTGGCCAACGTGAGGGCTTTTTGGAAGATCTTCGAAGGGCGCATGCCGATTATCGGGACCGGCGGCGTGGTCAACGGCGTCGATGCATTCGAACATCTGCTCTGTGGTGCCTCGGCGGTGCAGATCGGGACGGTGTTGGTTGAAGAGGGGGTCGACGTGTTCGGTCGATTGGAAAGGGAGTTGACGGCGCAGCTCAGCAAGAAAGGCTATACGAAGATAGAGGACTGCCGGGGAAAGCTGAAGGAGCTGTAGACTTACTTGGCTCCGAATGTTTTGGCGAGCAGGCCCAGCTGCAGCGCTCGTCGGAGTAACTGTGCCACGTTTCTCACGTTCAGCCGTCGCATCAAGTTGAACCGGTGCACTTCGACCGTGCGGACGCTGATCGCAAGCACCTCCGAAATCTCACGGTTCGTGTGCCCGATCGACACCAGGCGAAGAATGTCACGCTGCCGAGGTGTGAGAAGATCGGCGTCGATGTCTTCCTGTAGCGGCTGGATTCTTCGGTTCAGAGCAGTTCGTGCACCCATCAATAACCTCTCATGATGAACTCACGCGAGTCTAGCAAAGGAGTGTATTGCTGTAAACCAAACTGCCGATTTGTGCAGGACTCCGTTATCGGTCCGATTGATGTGGTTTATCTCGACTCCCTCATCCATGGCGATTCGCCCTATAAGCTTCGTATCCCACAGTATAGCAGGGCATGGCGAGAGGGGGACTCGGGTTGCTAACATCGCGCCGTCCTTCCATGTTTCACACCCTTCGGTCTATGGCTCTGGCGGACTCTTCCCATATCCTGCTAGGCCCTAGATGACTATACCACTCTTGCTTCCGATCGCACTGATTCGCGCTCATGCGCTCCAGAGGCCGTTTCGCGCGCTCCTGAGCATTGCCGGAGTGGCACTGGGTGTTCTGGCTTCCGTGGCCATTGGGACGGCGAACATGCAAGTCCTGCGATCGTTCGAGCAGGCCGTCACGACGGTCGCCGGTCCTGCCACGTTGGAAATCGCAGGCCATGAGCTCGGAGTCGATGAGACGGTGATGACGGCCGTTCGAGCGGTTGAGGGGGTGGTGAGCGCCGCTCCGGTCATTGAAGAAGCCATCGTGGTCACTCAGGGAAAGTCGCCTGGCCAGACGCTTGAGATATTGGGGCTGGACCTACTCGCGGAGGCCAGGACGCGTGGATTTCAGATATTGGAAGCAGAGACCGAGGCAGCGCTGGAAGCACTGTTGGCTCCGGACGCCCTGTATCTTGGTCGGCAGGTTGCTGCCGACTGGAATCTGGGAGTCGGGAGTATCATCGAGGGGACGGTGGGAGGGCGTCTCATACGGTTGCGAGTCGTAGGGCTGATTCATAACGAGGCGGCACGCTCGTCCCTTTGGGATCGGTTGGCCGTCATGGATATTGCTGCGGCGCAGTTGTTATTCCAATCAATTGGACGGCTGGATCGGATCGAACTGGTGACGACGCACGATCGACCGCTCGACGACATCGCCGCCTCTCTGCGTGCGGTCCTCCCCCCGCACCTGGTCGTACAACGTCCGACGCAACGGACGGAACAGGTTGAAAACATGGTGTGGGCGTTCCAACTCAATCTGGCGATCATGAGCTGGGTCGGGCTTCTCGTCGGAACGTTCTTGATCTACAACACGATAGCCTTTGTTGTCACGCAACGGAGACGCGAGATCGGCATCTATCGCGCACTCGGTATGACGGAGTGGCGGGTGGCCGGCTTGTTTCTTATGGAAGCAGGATTGCTCGGTCTTTTAGGGGGGCTATTGGGTGGACTCGGTGGAATCTGGCTTGCCAGGAGTTTGGTGTCGCTCGTAAGCCGAACGATCTCGGATCTCTATGTACCGGTCACGTCTGGCGGGTTGATGCTGTCGATGGACATGCTGACATTTGCGGCTGTGGCGAAGGGCGTTCTGCTGGGGACCGTGGTCTCGATGGTGGGAGCCTTGGGCCCCAGTGTGGAAGCCGCCAGAACTGTCACGGTCCGTGCCTTGGCACCAGGAGACTATGAGTCGACCCATCGGCTGAGGGCGGGCCTGTGTGGATGGATCAGCCTCGTGCTAATGGCGCTGGCAGGCCTCTGCTCGCTGATGGGCCCGGTCGGAGACCTGCCACTATTCGGTTATATCGCGACGCTCTGTGTCTTAGGATCACTCTCCTTTCTTGCGCCACTCTGTATCCAGGCGTTGGGCATGCGACGTCCTCGGCAGGAGAGGCAGACAATGATGCTCGGGGGGAGCCTTCGGCATATCGCAGCCGACCAGGCGGCACGTCATCCGGGCCGGAATTCAGTCACGGTATCGGCGTTGATGGTGGGTTTGTCGATCATGATCGGTGTGGCCGTCATGGTTCGCAGTTTTCGTGACACGGTCGAGGTCTGGGTCGATGAAACCGTGATGGCCGATCTCGTCGTAGCCCCGCAAGCCTGGCTCCAGGGTAAGCAAGTCGGGCAAGCGTCGAGTGCTTTGCCGGGGACCTGGCGTGCGACTCTGTCGGCCATTGATGGTATCGCCGCGGTCGATGCTCTTCGGGAGGTATCGGTGGACGTCGATGGTCAGCGGGTGGCGCTGGTGTCACGTGACCTCCAGCTCCATGCACAGCGCAGTCGGTATCGGATGATTCACGGGGATTCCACCGTGGCTCTGCGGCGAGCCGCCGAGACCGGAGGCGTTCTCCTGTCGGAAGTGTTGGCGACTCGGTTACGGCTTCATGAGGGAAGCAAGGTTTTGATCACGACGCCGGCAGGAGCCGTTTCTGTGTCCGTCGAGGGGGTATTTTACGATTACGCGACCGACGGTGGGAAGATGGTGATCGATCGCGCATGGTATCAGCGAGAGTGGCACGACGACCGGGTGTCGGTGTTTCCTATCTACCTGGATGCCGGGGCCGATGCAGAACAGGTTCGGCAATCGATTGTCACGCATGTCACGGGTCTGGATGGAATGATAGTCCCACCGTTGGTGATCAGAAACTACGAGTTGCGGAAGGAGATTCTCGAGATCTTCGACCGTTCCTTCGTGCTGACCTACGTCCTTGAGGCTATTGCCGTGCTGGTGGCTGTGCTCGGCATCGTCAATACCTTGGTGACGGCCGTGTTGGAGCGACGAAGGGAATTTGCCACCTTGCGGGCTATCGGCGCCGGCGTGAGGCAAGTGGAACGATTGGTGTTGTGGGAAGCCGCGTATCTCGGGTTAATCGGGGCCGTGCTGGGAGTCGTGGGAGGTTTGCTACTCGCCCTGCTGCTTATCCACGTGGTTAATAAACAATCTTTTGGCTGGACGATTCAGATGACGGTTCCAGGCGGACTCATTCTGCAAGCCGTGGGGCTCGCACTCACAGCTGCTCTGGTGGCCGGCTATTTCCCCGCCCGCTGGGCCGCACGACAGCCGCTGGTGGAAGGGTTAAGAGAAGAATAGTCAACCTAGTTCATTCCCGTGCTCGCGCAACGCGCGGCCTCAGAAGGATGGGAAGGGTAGCCTGGCCGTCCTCCTGCTCGCGGAACGCGCACGATCAGAATGTGCTCGTTCGACGCGCCCAATCGAGGATCGACCAGGCTACCCTTGAAAATGAAATGGGGAAGCGGGAAGACGCGCGAAGTAGAAGATCAATCAGCCCCCATCCCTGAGAGAAAACGAGCAAGCTTCGAAGTATCATTCCGAATGTAAGAGTCGTTCGATGCGCGCAGTAAAGGGCAGTCTCGGCCACTCCTTTAAAGGGAGTTACAGAGAATTGGACGGCCCTAGCTCGGGCTAATGGCACGTCTCGGTGTGCCAGCGGGTGGGGGGTGAAAATTCGCGCTGATTGGAATGAACACAGGTTGTCATTCTTGCGAAGGGGTGTGTCGAGTCAAATTCGGAATAACTAGTGGCCCGACGGGCACAGTGGGACCGCCAAGGGTTGCCGCGCTCTAAGGCAGTTGTTGAGAATCAGGGAGAGATGCTGAGCATAGAGGGAATGAGCAAGGCCGTTATTCCTGGTAGAGTCTAGATCCACTGGGCGTCAGGAGCCACGTTGGGGAATTCCTTGAGGTGGTTACGACGCCACCGGCTGCTGGTAATCCACTTCTATCTTGAATCCCAGATCCTCGATCATGCTCCAGACCTCGGGGGCAGGCTGGCCTGGTGTCGTGAGATACCCGTTCACGAAAACGGAGTCGGCTGGGTAGAGCGCGAGAGGTTGGAGACTGCGGAGATTGTGTTCCCGTCCGCCGGCGATGCGGAGTTCAGTGTGTGGGTGGAGGAATCGGAAGAGACAGAGCACTCGTAAACAGCGTTGCGGGGTAAGGTTGTCACAATGCTCCAGCGGGGTGCCTGTTGCTGGATGGAGCATGTTCAGTGGAATTGAGTCCGGTTTGACTTCTCGGAGTGCCATTGCGAGGTCGATCAGATCTTCGTTCTTCTCGCCCATGCCGACGATCCCACCGGAACAGATTTCCAATCCTGCCGCCCGAGCGCTGCGAATGGTACTGAGTCGGTCTTGGAAGGTGTGGGTGGTACAAATTGAAGCATGAAAGGCTTCGCTGGTGTTCAAATTATGGTTCACTCGATCGACGCCGGCTGCTTTCAAGCGTTTGGCCTGTGCTTCGTTCATCAAGCCGAGCGAACAGCAGATCTGAATCGGAACTTCCTCTTTAATTGAACGCACGGCTCCCGCGATTTCGTCGATTTCTCGATCCAACGGGCTTCGCCCGCTGATGACAATACAATAACGCTGGGCCTTTGAGGCTGCCGCTTGTCGGGCGCCGGCAATCATCTGTTGCCGGGGTAAGAGGTTATAGCGCTCGATTGGCGCGGTCGAAATCGCTGATTGGGAACAGTAATGGCAGTCTTCCTGGCAGGCTCCGCTCTTGGCATTCTGCAACATCTGGAGACGGACGGTCTTGCCGAAATAGTGAGATCGGACGGTAAAGGCTGCCTGGAGAAGTCCCAGCAGTTGCTCATCTGGACTATCGAGCACGGCGTGGCACTCGCTTCGTGTCAACGTCTCGCCGCGCAAAGCTTTGGCAGCAAAATCCTGGTAGTCGACCATGGGACACTCCATCATCTGTAGAGGTTCATTGACGGCGATGCGGATGGCTGCACGTGTGTCAGGCAGCCGGACTGGCCGAAAACCTACACGGTTTCGAAGGGAGAAGCAATGCCTTGGTAAGGGACCTCAGAGACGGAGAGGGGGCCGTTGTCTTTACCGGGGACCGCTTGACCGGCATTCGGCCATGGTAGTGCGACCAAGGCATTCCAAGTCCCACACCGGCGGCAGCGCCCAGACCATTCGGTCGATTCTTGCTGACAGGCTGTACAGATATAGGGGACGAGTACACGTTTCTTGAAATGCAGGGCCTTCTTGAGTTCGGCGACGGCCTGCTCCATGTGCTGCTTGCGGAGATAGAGATTGGCCATGATCTTATGGTAATCGACCAATTGGTCCTGTATTCCTTCCACGGTCGAGAGGATGTCGAAGGCTTCGTCGACCATTTCGAGTCGATAGTAGAGCTTGCCTAAATAAAACTGCAGGGCGGGGTTATTCGGGTCTTGCCTGAGGGCCTCCTGATAGACCCGGATAATTTCGCTGGGTTCACCCTGTTCGAGAAAGAGTTCTTCCAGGCGGTGTAGGATGATGATGCTGTGGGTCTTGGCATAGATCTTCTTGAGAATTTCTACTGCCTGCTTCGTCTTACCCTCTCGGATCAAGATTTCGCCAATGCCGATATAAGCCGGCAGGAACGTCCGGTCCTTTTTGATGGCGCCACGAAAGTAACGCCGAGCCTTGTCGGGGTGCCCTCGTTCCAGTAGTTGGCGCCCGACCTCATAGGTGCAGCCGGTGAGGAGATGGGCTTCGGCCAAGCGCTCCGGCTCAGGCAGGTTGGCCTTGAGAAGACGATGCTGGATTTCGAGTGCCTCACTCCATTTTTCGAGCCTGATCAACAAATCGCGCTTGCGGATGAGCGCGGTGAGGTTATCCGGTTCAATCTTGAGCATTTTGTGCAGGGCCTGCAAGGCATCCTCATAGCGCTTGGCGCCCTCCAAGTCGTTCGCTAGTTCCAGTAGAATTTCGATGTTGCGATCGTCGACGCGATTCGCCCGTTGATGAAGGCGGATCGCTTCTGCGAAATTGTTTTCCGCGCGGTAAATGTTTCCCAGCCAGAGCAGCGAGTCGACACGATTGGGGTCCATGGCCAGCGCCTTTTCGAACAGGCCGATGGCTTCGACGGTACGTTTCGACATGAAGGCATGGGTCCCTTCACGATGGAGCGCATCGATTTTTTCCTTACGCCGCAGCAGCCGCGTGCTGCGCCAGTTGCCGATGACGTGGGCGGTTTGCCGCATGCCGACCGCCAATGCCACGAGCACGGCGCCGACAGCCATGGAGAAGACAACGAGTGTGACAGGACTGAGTTCGAACTGGACGGCGGGACCGGTCCGGACCGAGACCGTCCCTGGATTCAACTCCCGGAAATAACTGTAGAGGAAGATCCCGACGCTGATGAGGAAAATGGTGGTGAGCAATCGGAGCATCGGTCTAGGCCTTCGTTTTGGCTGACACCTTTTTCCGTTTTATGGGCCGTGGGGCGACCGCCGGTGTTGCGGCCGGCGGTTCGCCCGGAATGGTAATGCGTTTTGCGTCAGCCCACAGCCGTTCGAGTGCGTAATGTTCCCGGACATCTTGCCTGAAAATATGGACAATGACATCGCCAAAATCCATCAGGACCCACTGCGAAGTCCCTCTGCCTTCGACGCTCAGCGGTTTGGAGCCGGAACGAGAGAGGACGCCGCTGATATGGTCCGCGATGGCACTTGCTTGGCGATCCGAATCCGCCGAACCTATAACCAGGTAGTCGGCAACAGAGGTCAGTGGGGCTACCTGGAGGATGAGAGCATCGGTGGCCTTCTTATCGCGCATGGCCCGGGCAATGGCGAGGGCCCTAGACCTAGCTGTTCGTACGATTGCACTCCTCTTGGTAGAGATGATGTCGAAGTATATAAGATTCCACTAAGGGCGGCAACAGATTTGCCACAGGGAGTCCTTGGCGGATTCGAGCGCGAATGTCCGATGCGGAGATCGGGCAGGGTGGTTGTTTGAGGCAGATGAGGCATTGGCCTCCAATCTGTGCCTCGATTCGAAAAGTCCGTCCTGCATCCAGGTCTGCCAGCGACGGGTATGGAATCGGCGGGAGCAATGGGACCGTTGAGAGGGAGCGAAACGACAGGCCTGGCCTGGAGAGGACAACGAACGAGCAGAGTTCCAATAACGTCCGAGGGTCACGCCAGGAGGGAAAATCCAGAAAGGCGTCGAGCCCGATCAAGAAAAACAATTGGGTGTGTGGTCCATATTCCTGCTGCAGCTGGCAAATGGTGTCGATGGAGTAGGACTTGCCGGGCCGACGAATTTCCACATCTGAGATGGCGAGAGCAGGGTCTGAAGCGATGGCAAGGCGGACCATCTCATAGCGGTCTTGGGCCGGCGCCAGACCGCCGTTCGGCTTATGGGGAGGGCGACTCGTAGGAATGTAGAGGATTTGATCGAGCTCGAGGGCTTCGCGTGTCTGGCGTGCAATGGCCAGGTGACCGTTGTGCACGGGGTTGAAACTGCCGCCGAGGAGTCCGAGACGAAGGGTGCCGGAGTGCTGAGTGCTGGGTGTTGAGGGCTGAGATTCAGAATTTGATGCCATCATGTCACAGTACTCAGCACTCACGTCTAAAGTATCACCAGGTTGTCCCGATGGATGACTTCCTCATATTCCTGCGGGCCGAGCTGCTGTTGGATCTCGATCGTTTTGAGCCCTTTGATCCGTGCCAAGGTGTCGGAAGAGAAGTTGACGAGTCCCTTGGCAAATTCTTTGCCATCCTGGTCGAGACAGCTGACCGCATCTCCCGTATCGAATGGGCCGCTGACCTCCAGAATGCCGGACGCCAACAGGCTTTTGCCCCGTCGGACCAGCGCCTCGACGGCTCCAGGATCAAGCGTCAGGGTCCCTCGAGACCTGAGTGTGAAGGCAATCCAATGTTTGCGACTGGTGAGGCGACGTTCCTTCGCGAGGAAGAGGCTTCCACCGGGGCCGCCGGCCAATACTTTCGGGAGGAGACCGGCTTTTTGCCCGTTCAAGATCAAGGTGGCCACTCCATACTCGCTGACCTTCTTGGCAGCTCGGATTTTCGTGGCCATGCCCCCAGTTCCTTCGAATGTGGTGGAGACACCGGCCCGTTCCTCGATCTCTTCTGTAACATCCGGGATCAACGGGATCAGGGTGGCTGCTGGGTTCTTGCGCGGGTCCTCGGTAAAAAGGCCGTCGATGTCGGACAGAATGATCAACAGCTCCGCGTCGACCAGATGAGCGACGTCGGCAGCCAGGGTATCGTTGTCTCCCACGCGGATTTCATCTACGGCGACCGTATCGTTTTCATTGATGATGGGGATCACCCCGAACCCGATCAACGCAGTCAGGGTGTGACGCGCATTGAGAAATCGCCGCCGATCGGCGAGGTCGTGGTGCGTGAGCAGAACTTGTGCCACCTTGAGGTCGAGCCGCTCGAACGATTTCTCGTACGCCCACATGAGCCGGCTCTGGCCGACCGCCGCGGCCGCCTGTTTCACGGGCAGGCTTTTGGGGTATTCCTTCAGGCCCAATTTCTTGATGCCGGACACGATCGCGCCGGAGGAAACAATCAAGACCTCACGTCCGTTTGACCGGAGTGCCGCGATTTCATCCGCGAGCCGGTCGATCTGGTCCGGACGCAGTCCTGTGTCTCGGGATGCGACGAGACTGCTCCCGATTTTGATGACGATGCGGGTGGCCTGTCTTAGGAGTTCGTCTCGCATGGTGTCGCTCGAAGCTGCGCTACCTGTTGTCCGACATAGGTGACGAGTTCAGTCAGTCCTTCTCTCGTGGCGGCAGAGATCGGGAGGCATGTGTAATGGTGACGTGTACAATATTTCTGTAACTCGCGTAGGCGCGCCTTGTCTCCAGCTACGTCGATTTTCGTCGCGACCACCGCGAAGGGACGTGTGGTGATCGGTTCATCGTAGGCGGCTAACTCTTGACGCATGATCTCAAAGCTCTTCACAGGTTCCTCAGGAGCCCATTCCGATACATCTATCATGTGCAGCAGGAATGACGTTCGTTCGATATGCCGAAGAAATTGGAATCCCAGCCCCTTTCCTTCATGGGCGCCTTCGATGATTCCCGGAATATCTGCGACAGCGAAACTTTCTTTCTCCCCCCAGCGAACGATCGCCAGATTCGGCGTCAGCGTGGTGAAGGGGTAATCAGCGATCTTCGGTCGTGCGGCCGAGATAGCGGCGATCAGAGTCGATTTCCCGGCATTGGGAAGACCCACGAGCCCGACGTCGGCCAACAGTTTCAACTCGAGTCTGAGCGACCGTTCTTCGCCTTCCGTACCGGTTTCAAATTCGGTGGGAGTGCGGTTGGTCGACGTGGCGAAGTGGCTATTGCCCCGACCGCCCCGGCCCCCGTGGGCTCCTACAAATCGCTGTCCCGGGGTCACCAGGTCTGCCAACACCTCATCGGTCTGGTCATCGAAGATGACGGTGCCGACGGGAAGGGCCACGACCACATCCTCTCCGGTCCTTCCGGAGCAATTGGCTGCGCCACCCTGGCGACCGACTTCCGCCTCGTAGTGTTTTTGGTAGCGGAGGTCGAGGAGCGTGGTCATGCGAGGCGATGCTTCAAATACGACATCGCCGCCGTGGCCGCCATCGCCGCCGTCCGGTCCGCCACGCGGTACGAACTTTTCGCGTCGAAAACTGCACGCGCCGTCGCCGCCGCGGCCGGCTGCGATATGGATACGGACTTCATCGACAAACATCGGTGCACCGTTTCAGCGTGATCGCTGTGTAGGCATGACCTGTGAGGAACATCCCGCCGCACCTCTGCTCATGCCGGGAGTCCTTGCGGTAACGACACTGTGACGAGAAAATAAGGAAAGATGCGCTATGAAACTGAAGGCGCGGAGTACACACTGACCTTCTGTCGCCCGCGGCCGCGTTCAAACTTCACGATCCCCGTGATGCGGGCGAAGAGGGTGTGGTCTTTACCCAGGCCTACGTTGAAACCGGGAAAGAACTTCGTCCCCCGCTGACGGATGAGGATTGATCCGGCCTTCACGGTCTCTCCACCATAGGCCTTGACCCCAAGATATTGCGGATTGCTATCGCGCCCATTTCTCGTCGATCCGCCGCCTTTATTTGTTGCCATGACTGATCCTCGTTAAGCCGTTTCGATACCGGTAATGCGCAGTTTCGTAAAACCCTGGCGGTGGCCGTTAGTCCGCCGATAGTTCTTGCGCCGTTGTTTCTTGAAGATGGTGATGGAGCGTGTTCGACCCTGGCTGATAATCTCGGCAATGACGGTGGCCCCCGTGACCAACGGTTGTCCGATCTCTACACCCTTGTCGCCGTGGACCAGCCGGACTTGGCCGAGTTCAATCGTGCCCCCGACCTCGCCTGGAAGGGACTCCACTTGGACCAATGACCCAGTTTCAACTCGATACTGCTTGCCGCCTGTCTCGATGATCGCGTACATAAGCCCTTGTCTCCATTGCAGAAGACGATCTTCTAACATAGCCATTTGAAGCCTGTCAAGGCAGAGGCAGGTCTCTTCCTGGAAATCTCATTGCCTCTCCGATCGAGTTGAGCCGACAAGCCGTACCCCTCCTATTGGGTTAACCTATTCGGGGGCTATCCTGCTCTGACTTCTGGGCGTATGGTGTTGTTCTATTGTTGAGTCATTTTTGTATCGGAGATCATAATGGCCGCCGCACCAAACTCTCGTCTCTCCAAGTCGAAACGCACTCCATTTGTGCTCCGTCCATATCGACGTATACCCACCTGGCTTGTTCTCTATTATCTCAGTGGAGAATCTGTCGGGAAGGGTATTGTGACAAATCTGTCCCGATCGGGGATGCGGGTTCAAGGCGACCATGCGGTTGAGCCTGGTCTCGATTTGGGGCTGCGCCTCACGCTTGAGGAGAATGGTACGACGATAGAGATTGACCGAGCGACGGTTCGATGGGTAGATGGGTATGATTTTGGGCTGGATCTTGTCCGATTCAGTCCGGATGTCGCGATGCACATTGCCCGATTAGTGAGTCAGCAGATTCGTGCCCCGCAGATGCCCCACTGAAAGATTGCGTTGTGATTCATTCTTGCCGGTAGGTTAAGCCACGCCCATTTGCTTGACGCTTCTTCCAGCCCGCTGTTATATTCCGATTTTGATGCACGGTAGTTCTTCGCTGTCTATGCTTGAGCCACAAGGAAAAATTTGGATGGACGGGTCATTCGTCAATTGGGCGGACGCACACGTCCACGTGATGACCCATTCGCTCCATTATGGACTGGCTGTGTTCGAGGGGATTCGTTGTTACAAGGGGAAGTCCGGCTCCGCGATTTTTCGGTTGCAGGAGCATGTAGATCGGCTGTTCGACTCCACCCATATCGGCATGATGAAGATGCCGTTCGACAAGAAGCAGGTCGCAGATGCCATCGTGGAGACGGTCAGGGTAAATAAGTTGGAGGCCTGCTATATTCGGCCGCTCGTCTATATTGGGCATGGAGCGATGGGGGTCTACCCCGGTGATAACCCGATTAAGCTGGCCATCGCGGCTTGGACCTGGGGTGCCTACCTCGGGGAGGATGCGTTGGCGAATGGCATGCGAGCCCGGGTCTCGTCGTTTACTCGTCATCACGTCAATGTATCGATGACGAGGGGGAAGATCTCCGGCTACTACGTGAACTCGATTCTCGCCAAGCGGGAAGCGAAAGCAGACGGGTACGATGAAGCCATTTTACTCGATACCGAGGGGTATGTGTCCGAAGGGACAGGGGAGAATATCTTCATTGTGCGTAAAGGACAGATGAAGACCACGCCGCTTACCTCGATCCTCGACGGCATTACCAGAAGCTCCGTCATCGACTTGGCGAGGGAACAGCATATCTCCGTGGTGGAAGAGCGCTTCACGCGCGATGACATGTATATTGCCGATGAAGTGTTCGTGACGGGAACCGCTGCCGAACTGACACCGGTGCGGGAGATCGACAACCGCTCTATTGGAACCGGTAGGCCAGGTCCAATCACGCAGGCTCTGCAGAAGGCCTTCTTTTCCATTGTGCGTGGGGAGGACCCTTCCCACGAGGCATGGCTCACAAGAATTTAGTAAGACGCTGAAGAGTTTCAGTTCACACCTTCGCATTCCCTCCGAGGCATCCTTGACACCCGTGAAGCGTGAGAACCAGCTGGTTGCTCTGGTTCATCGGGTTTGTGTCGTTCATCTCGTTGGTCTTGTCCAACCAAACAAACGAGACAAACCAAATAACGGTCTTTTTGCGCTGGCGGATTTTTCAGCGTTCTGCTAGTGCCCGCTGGAGGAAGAGTCGCTTGGGGGGTGGCTTTCAGTGGCCGGGGCTGCCGGCGTTGTTGGCGGAGCTTCTGGGGCAGTCTGAGAAGTCTCTTTCTTTTTGAGGTCGATGACCGTCGACGAAAACGCCTGTTCTTTTGCGAGAATGGCTAAGAAAAGTGAGGTCAGCATGAAGACGGCAGCGACGGCGACTGTGAATTTGCTCAAGAAGTTGGCGGGGCCTCGGCTACCGAAGACAGTCTGACTGGAGCCTCCGAATGATGCGCCGATCTCGGCACCCTTCCCTGATTGCAAGAGGATTGCGCCAACCATGAGAAAACAGATCAACACATGAATCACGACGAGAAGTGTATACATGGCACTCCGATCAGTTAGGCCCTCTGTGTCTGAGCAATCCGGACGATTGTAGCAAACGAGTCGGGATCGAGACAAGCCCCACCCACCAGAGCCCCGTCGATCGCATCCGAGGCAAGGAACGGCTCGATGTTCTGGGGCGTCACGCTTCCGCCGTACAGGATTCTCATGGCCGACGCGGTTAGGCTATCCCAGCCGGTTTCTATGAACAAGCGAATCGAGCGATGCACGGTTACCGCCTGCTCCGTGGTGGCGGCTCGTCCCGTGCCAATGGCCCAAACCGGTTCGTACGCAATTGTGACGGTTGCCAGATCCTGTGTGGTCAGCCCGGCAAGGCTGTTGCCAAGTTGAGTGGCGACGACCGATTCCGTTCGGCTCGCCTCACGTTCCTCCAGCGATTCTCCCACACAGAGAATCGGAGAGAGTCCGTGCGCCAGTGCGGCCCGGACTTTCTTGTGAATAGTCTCATCTTGTTCGCCGAAGAGGGCGCGACGTTCGGAATGGCCCACGATCACATACCGGCAGCCCAGTTCTCGCAGCATAGGAGCGGATATTTCCCCCGTGAAGGCCCCATACGGTTCCCAATGCACATTTTGCGCGCTGAGACAGATCCAGGACGAGGGGCCTAAGGCGTCGCAAGCCGAAGTGAGGGCCGTAAAGGGTGGCGCAATGACCACGTCCGCGTGAGGCGATGCGGGTACTCGATTGAGAAAGTCGCGAATGAAGGCCACGGCCTCCGTGGCCGTCTTGTTCATTTTCCAGTTACCGACAATGAGGGGTCTACGCACGAGTGTCTCGTTAGTAATAGAGGTGTGATTGCTGCAGGCTGCTCCGCGGCGAGGCGATTACGTGACTCGATTCGGAAGGGCGGTCAAGCCTGGGAGTTGTTTGCCTTCGAGCAATTCCAGTGCAGCACCGCCGCCGGTCGAGATGAACGACATATTCTCCGACTCGCCGGATCGATGCACGGCCAGAGCCGTTTCACCTCCGCCGACGATCGTCAGTGCATAGGCATCGGCAATCGCGTGGGCCATCGCGAGGGTGCCTCGGGCGTACGCATCAATTTCAAAGACCCCCATCGGTCCGTTCCACAGAATCGTCTTGGCGTTCTGAACTGCTTCGTTGAAAAGTTTTACCGAGGCCGGGCCAATGTCGAGCGCATACCACCCGTTTGGAATCTCCTGGACCGGCACGATCTTCGATTCCGCCCCAAGTTCGCGGCTGGCCGCCACGACACAATCGACAGGCAGATAGAATTTGACACCGCGGGAAAGAGCATGGTCCTCAATGCCTTTCGCAAGTTCCAACATGTCGTTTTCGACCAGGGAGTTGCCGATC
>OELA01000459.1_pt3 | contig 20802 bp, 19 predicted proteins | sample 1503161 | NCBI WGS metagenome assembly OELA01 (sample SAMEA104379559, study PRJEB20068) | metagenome | biome: 1000743; feature: 77; material: 1998 | place: USA | collected 2012 | depth 25 m
AATGCGCGCAGTAAAGGGTAGCCTCGGCCACTCCCTTTAAGAGAGGTATAAAGAATTCGGAGGGAGCATTGCTGACGCAACCATTCAGTTATTGCTCAGATGAGCGATGATGAGTTTTGCGTCGGCGATGGGATCTGTTGTGATGGGGGCTGTGTGTTGGCGAGTCACCGGGGTGCTCAACCGCTCGGCCGCCTGGCGGATGTGAAGAGGGAGAGAGGCGTCCTGCTGAATGTGCCGGAGGTGCTCCATCGCGTCTCCGTGCCATGGTGGGTAGGGAAGCCTCGCAAGCCACGCCTCGGTCGCGAGGGCCACGGCGCGCCGCGCACAGACTCGCGCTTTCCCGTGGTTGCCGTCCTGCTGCGCAGCCTGGGCTGCCGCGAGTTCCTGCTCAATCAGCATTGTTGGTCTCATCAGACGACACCCTTCAGATTGCTGAATCCCTGCACAGTACGCTGCTGGCCATTGTGATCAATTGAAGATAAGATCGGCAAGTCTCCGCGCATGTTCGCGGACGGTTTCAGTATCCTATTAGAGTTCGACGTACTGGGAGGAGGGGGAAAGAAGACATGGCAGGCAAGCCGAGTAGAGGTAGCCGGAGGCCGGCAGCAGGGAAGAAGAAGACCACGCCTGGGCGTCGGGTAAAGAAGCCCCAGCCGACATCCGCTGCGGTCCTCGTGCTGTCCGGTTCCACGGCCCTCCGCAGGAGGAAGTCCGCCGAGATGTTGGCCGAAACATTGAAAGTGGATTTGTTCAGGGTGGATGTGTCGGCGGTGGTGAGCCAATACATCGGCGAGACGGAGAAGAATCTGAACGACGTATTTGATAAAGCAGAAGCCAGTGGCGCGATCCTCTTCTTCGATGAAGCCGACATATTGTTTGGACCACGCGGTGTAGTCAACGATGACCATGACCGATACACGAATGCGGAGACGGCTCATTTTCTCCAGCGTATCGAGAGTCACACCGGAGTCGTCATCCTCACGACCAATGCGAAGCTACCCATTGAGCAGGCCTTCTCTCCTCGTACGCAGGTGGTGGTCATGGCGGGTACGACAGGAACCGGGCGAAAGAGGAAACAATAGACGTGGGTGAGTCCGACACGTCAAACCGGGTGAAGCGAGAGGAGGTTGGGATTCAAGCTGCCCATGTCGCCCCTCTAGCGCGCGTGAGATGCCGGCGGGATTCTTTAGCATCCTACGAGAGTGGCGGGATGATTGAGATGGGGCAGCAGGTGGTCAAGGCGCCGAAACATCTACGAAGCAGGAGCACGCCTTCTCCGACTTCCATAGGCCATCCAGGCACCGAATACCGCGCCAATGATAATGCTCAGCATGTCCAGAATGTATCGATACCAACCTTCCGGACCGAGGGCGACATCAGCGCGGAATTCTTGAACCCATATGTAACCCAAGAGGGCAACAGCGGCTGCGGATACCACAGCGGTCGCGACGGTCGCCACCTGTTTGTGATAGCGCGGAACCATGTAGATAATCACAGCCACAAGAGAAGCAGACGCAATGATTCTCGTGATCACGATAATGTAGGTGCCTTTAATCAGCATCCCATCCATGTCCGGCGCATCCCAAAAAGAGTCCAGCACGTCATAGCCGTGGATAAAGCCGAATGTCATGCCGATAGAATGGTTCGCGCCGAACCACGCCAAGAGGCCTGCCGGAACCGCGATGATCCATCGAAGGTACGTAATGGCAATGTTGTTACGCATTGTGTGAACCAGACATCAGAGTTACAAAAGGCCGCATAAGAACCCTCCGTCCGGTGGGGCGGGGTTCTTGACTCACTGATTCTTCTGACGGGGACGGCCTAAGTTTGAGACCACCTAGGTCCCTATCATATAGCTGGTACAAACTGAGAACGCAATCAGAACCATGCACCTCGTACGCGCACTCCCTCTATGACACTGCACATTCCACGACCCACACTGATTCAGATCTTGTCCTCAAAGAGAAGGCGGGCAGGCTGGGCGGATCTTTGAGAGGGCAAGGGCTGATACAACAGCCTCAGCAGATGGATCGAGGTCTCATTCACGATTGAGGGGGGAAATGAAACATCATCGCACAGATCTGAAGCATATCGCTCGTCGCGCCATGATCGAACGGGGCTTGTTGCCGGATTTTTCTGCCGAGGCGATGGCCGAGCTTGCCCGCATAGAGGCTGTTCCCTCAGACCGGCACTCGGATACGCGAGACTTAACGGGTCTACTCTGGGCGTCGATCGATAACGACGATTCCCGAGACCTCGACCAACTCACTGTAGCTGAACCACAGTCCGACCGGTCTGTGAAGATCTTGGTGGCGATCGCCGATGTGGACGCGTTGGTCACAAAGGACTCCGCTCTGGATGCGCATGCCAAGCACAATACGACGTCGGTCTATACGTCCGGCGACCTATTTCCTATGCTGCCGGAGAAGCTGTCGACGGATCTGACATCTCTTGGTGAAGGAGAAGACCGTCTCGCGATCGTCGTGGAGATGATCATTGGGGAGGATGGAACGGTCCTTAGTTCGACCCTCTTTCGGGCTCTGGTCCGCAACCAGGCCAAGCTCGCCTATAACAGCGTCGCCGCGTGGCTCGCGGGGGAGGCGCCCGAGCCTGAGCGGGTCAAGGCCGTCTCCGGCCTCGATGCGCAACTCCGTCTCCAAAGTCAGGTGGCGCAGCGGCTCAAGGCGCGACGACACCAGCAGGGGGCGCTGAGTCTTGAAACCATTGAGCCACGGGCCGTGTTTGATGGCGAGGTGTTGACCGGTCTCCGGGTCGAGCAGAAGAACCGGGCCAAGGAACTGATCGAAGATTTTATGATCGCGGCGAATCAGGCAACGGTGGCCTATCTGAATAGGAAGGGTGTGCCCTCGTTCCGCCGCATTCTGCGCTCCCCCGAACGCTGGCAGCGGATCATGGAGGTGGCCGCACGCTGGGGCGGGCATTTACCCCCGGAGCCGGATGCGAGTGCGCTCGAAGCGTTTCTTGTGACGCGCCGACAAGCCGACCCCATCAGATTTCCTGACCTTTCACTGGCAGTCGTGAAGCTCATCGGCAGAGGCGAATATGTGCTGGACCAGTCGAAGGATGGCGCTCCCGAACATTTCGGGCTCGCGGTGAAGGGGTACACCCACTCCACGGCTCCCAACCGTCGCTTTCCCGATCTCATTACCCAGCGGCTGATCAAGGCGGCGCTGGCCGGCTTACCGACGCCCTATCGGCCTGATGAACTAAAATTTCTGGCCGACCACTGTACCGAGAAGGAAGACGATGCGGAAAAAGTCGAGCGGCAGCTTCGCAAATCCGCCGCCGCCTTATTGCTCGAATCGCGGATCAGGCAGCGCTTCGACGCCATCGTGACAGGCGTCTCAAACAGCGGTACCTGGGTCCGGCTCCTGGAGCCGCCGGTCGAAGGGAAATTGGTGACAGGCCCGAACGGTCTCGACGTTGGAGACAGCGTGCGAGTGGAGCTGGTGAGCACGGACGTTGAACGGGGGTTCATCGACTTCGTCAGAGTCAGACCGTGAGAAAGTCACTGTTTTCTGGTTTGTCTGGTTAGAGAGGTCTATTTGGTTTGTCTCGTTCAGGGAACGAAATAAGCAGGACGAATCTATGCGCCAGGTAAACTGTCCATAGCGCACTGTTCTCCTACCCGGCTATCCGGTGTTTCCAAGCTGGTGCGCCCGAGTGTCCCGTTGCGGTAGTCCGACAAGAGAATCCTCGCCGCTTTGTCTCGGTCCAGCCCGCCGCCGCTCCTGGTCAGCAAGCAGCCACGCTTTCTGGCGATGGCGTCGATCACGCCTGCGCTGGTCAATCCGTCCACAACAAACCCGTACCTGGTCGTGAGCCTCGCAGGATAGCGCACTAGCAGGATGGCGGCGAGAAATTCGGCGACCGCTTCATCATCGACGACTGAGTGGCCTACGGCATTGGTTGCGGCGAGCAAGAGGCCCACGCCAGAATCTGTGATAGTCCCCCACAACAGTCCGGGTGAGTCGGTGATGGCCATATGGTCGTTGAGTTTGTGACGTTGCTGGACTTTCGTCACGGCTGGCTCGTCTCCCACACGAGCGATGCGGCGTTTGAGGAGTGTGTTCATCAGGGTCGATTTACCGACGTTGGGGATTCCCATGATTAGCATGCGCAGCGGCTTCGCGCTGCTGTTCCGATGGGGGGCGAGCGCCTGACAGAGCTGGGGTACCTTGGCGGCATCGCCTGCATGATTGCAAGAGAGGGCTGCGGCGCTGACCTCCGGTTGCTGGTTATAGAGACTGAGCCAGGCCTGAGTGACCGCCGGATCGGCGAGATCGGCCTTGTTGAGGACCTTCAGGCTGGGACGCTGGCGGGCCAGGCGCAATTCTTTGATCAGCGGATTGCAGCTCGCGTTCGGGATGCGCGCATCCAGCACTTCGACGATGACATCGATCACTTCCATGGTCTTGGCCGCTTCTTTGCGCGCCACGTTCATGTGACCTGGAAACCATTGGATGGACATAGAGGGAGAGACTCCTGGGTCGCAGCACCGTCATCGGTTTGGCTATCGTCTCATCCGCCCATCTTAGTCGTAATCAGCTTTCCATTGATAGAACACGATAGAGCCGGTCTTGTGCTCATCGATCGCCCTGTGCGGTGGAGGCTTCTCCACCCCGTTCAAGGCTCATTTGAAGACCAGTGTTAGACATGTTTTGCCGGCGATGAGAGTTCTGTGGCTCATATTGTGGCTGGCACGGTTTGGTCGTCTGTGCTATAGATCGCATCTGTGCGCGCCCGACAAACTCGAAACACACTGAACCAATGCCGACGTCCCTTGAGTGGATCCTCATCGTTTTCTCCAGCCTTGTCGTTCTGAGCATTCTGACGATCAAACTCTCCAATCGGTTTGGCATCCCCTCCCTGGTTTTGTTCGTCGCCATCGGCATGTTGGCGGGATCCGACGGCCCCGGCGGCATGTATTTCGACGATCCGTCTCTGGTGAAGTCGCTGGGGATCTTGGCGCTCATCATGATTCTGTTTTCGGGCGGATTGGACACGGAGTGGACCGGCGTAAAACCAATATTATGGAAGGGGCTGTCTCTCTCGACGATCGGGGTGCTCATCACGGCATTGCTGGTCGGGACGTTCGTCGCTTGGGTCCAGGGATTCTCATTCCTGGAGGGCCTCTTACTTGGCGCGATTGTATCGTCCACCGATGCTGCGGCTATTTTCATGGTGCTCAAATCGAGGAGTTCCAAGCTCCCGAAGCGCTTGGCCCAATTGCTCGAATTGGAATCCGGGAGCAACGATCCGATGGCGGTCGTACTGACGATCGCGCTGATTCGGCTGTTGACGGAGCCCTCGACCTCCTTTGGAGAATTGGTCTCATTCTTCGTGATGGAAATGGCCATCGGGACGGTGATGGGCATTGCGATGGGTGAGGTCATGAGACGAATGTTCAACGCGCTCGATTTGGGGTTGGAAGGCATTTATCTGGTGTTGTCGTTGGCGCTGGTGCTCCTGACCTACGGTGTGACCGTGTCCTTGCACGGAAGCGGTTTTCTTGCCGTGTATCTGGCGGGGCTCATCATGCAGCGAAAGCCCTTTGTCCATCAAGAGAACGTCCTGCGCTTTCACGATGGGCTGGCCTGGCTGATGCAGGTCACCATGTTTCTGATGCTGGGACTGCAAGTATTCCCGGCAAGGCTCTTGCCGGTCGCCTGGGTGGGCCTGCTGGTTTCTCTTTTCCTGATTATCATTGCACGTCCTGCGGCGATCCACACGGCGCTGGCATTTTCGCCGATGCCGTATCGAGAACAGGTTCTTGTGGCCTGGGCGGGGCTCCGTGGGGCCGTGCCGATTATCCTGGCCACCTTTCCCCTCTTGGCCGGAGTCAAGCAGGCCGACACCATCTTCCACCTGGTGTTTTTTATTACGCTCACGTCCGTCGTCATGCAGGGAACGACCATTTCATTGGCGACCCGAATGTTGAAGATCGACGATCCACCATCGAAGGAAGCCTAGTCCTGCCAACGCCTCTTCGTGTCCGGTCCGTCCGGGTCAACTTATGAGGCGAGACAGCTCGCACAGACCAGAGTAACCGGTCTGCTCGCTATGGCAGGTGTGCGCGGTGGTGAGGAGCGGTGAGATCTTGATCGGGACCAAGGGGGACGATACGGGTCGGATTGATGTCGTCGTGCGTCATGTAATAATGCCGCTTGATGTGGTCGAAGTTCACGGTGTCGGCGATGCCGTCGGTCTGATAGAGGTCTTTCAGGTAGCCGAAGAGGTTTGGGTAGTCGATGATTCGCCTGAGGTTGCACTTGAAATGGCCATGATAGACGGCGTCGAAGCGCACAAGGGTGACGAACAGGCGCCAATCGGTTTCGACGAATTGTGAACCGAAGAGATAGCGTTGGCGCGCCAGCCGGGCCTCCAGTTGATCGAGGGCCTCGAAGAGGCGCCACACGGCTCGTTCGTAAGCTTGCTGTGATGTGGCGAATCCCGCGCGATAGACCCCGTCGTTGACGTTCTCGTAGATGAACGTATTGAGGTCGTCGATCTCCTTCCTGATTCCGTCTTGATAGAGGTCGATGGGGCTCTCAGTGAAACGATTGAACTCGCCGTTGAATATGCGCATGAGGTCGTCGTCGGAATTGGTGACGATGCGTTTTGTCATTCGGTCCCACAACACAGGGACGGTGAACCGTCCCCGATAGTTCGGATCGGTGGCCCTGTAGGCCTGACTGAGGAACTGGAATCCGTTAACGGGGTCGAGCGAATGGCTGAGTCCTTCGCGGAACGCCCAACCCCGCTCGTCGCGGATCGGGTCCACGACCGTCATGCCGATGACGTCTTCGAGTTTCTTGAGTTTTCGCACGATGATTGTCCGATGTGCCCAGGGGCAGGCCCAGGAGACATAAAGATGGTAGCGGCCGCTCGCTGCTGGGTAGCCGGAACTCCCATTCGCGGTTACCCAGTCCGTAAAGGCATCCGGCTGCCTCGTGAAGGCGCCTTCGATGTTCTGCTCGTCTGGAAATTGTGCCTTGATGGTCATGGCCAGGCTCGCTCTTCTACCGTACCACATTTCATTGCATGGGGGCATGGTGTGGCCAGGTGTCTTTCTCACTCACAGATCACTCACGATCGAATGGTGGTTCCTCGATGCGCGTCGTACAGAGCAGACTGAGCCATTTCCCTCAAGGAAGGTACGCGAGTAGAAGCGCTTCGTCGTATGACGGTCCTGCGATCTGCGAATGTGCGGATTGACTGAAATAATCGTGAAAAGTAAGATATGCCGATGTTCTCAACCGAAGGATGGTTGAGAATCGGACGAGAGGAAATCCCGAAAGGGATGGTACCTGGCACGGTTGGTTCAGTTTTTTCAAACAAGGAGGTCGTGATGCTTAGGGTCGGACGTATCGGATTCATGGGATTAGGGATTGCATTAGCGGGCTGCCTCACGGGGGCACCGGTTTTTGCCGGGGATAAACCTGCGAAGGCACCAGTAGAGGATGGGTCGAAGGTGATGATTACCTCTCCCAAGGACGGGGACAAGGTCAGCGACACATTCGAGGTCAAGTATGACTTGGCCAAGGGCTCCCAGGCTACGCACGTCCATGCGTACGTGGATGGAGAGTATCAGAAGGGTTTTTCCGGGGAGATTAAGAGCCTGAGCAAGGGACCGCACAAGGTCACCGTGACCGGCGCCACCAAGGACCATGACCCTGTCATGGCCACCCACACCGTCAACATCGAAGTACAATAGAGCTGCAATCGGCCATCATCAACACCACCAGGGTCTCTGTTGAACGAGACCCTGGTGCGCCGGGTATCACAAGCCGCCTCCAACTCCCGCAAATAAGGGATTCGTGAGTTGCCGGACCATCCTTCTAGCTTGCAGCCTGCGCAAGTACCTTGTGATCGCACGATGGGCGTCGGTGGAGATTGATTGAGACATCGTTGAAAAGTAGAATGTCCCGATGGGCTCCACCGGAGCACGGCCCGTTATCAGATGAGAAAATGTGACGGTGTCCACTGAAATGGTTTCGAACAAGGAGGTCGTGATGCATAGGGTCGGACATATCGGGATCATGGGATTGGCAATCGCGTTTGCGGGCTATTTCGGCGGGGTACCGGTTTTCGCAGGGGAACAACCACAGAGACCGGCGGCAGTAGATGGATCGAAAATCACGATTACCTCTCCCAAGGATGGGGATAAGGTGAGCGACAGTTTCGAGCTGAAGTACGAGCTGACCAAGGGATCTCAAGTGACCCATGTCCATGTGTTTGTGGACGATGAATATCAGAAGGGTTTCTCCGGGGCGCTGAAAGGCTTGAGCAAGGGGACGCACGAGATCACCGTGAAAGCCGCCACGAAGAACCATAATCTTGCCCCAGCCATGGATACCATCACCGTCGAAGTGGAATAGCCTTGCGATCAGCTATCTTCAACGTCACCAGGGCCTTTCGTGAAAGAGGCCTTGGTGCGCAGGGCCGCGCAGGAAATACAGTCCGGCAGCATCTTATAAGGCATGACCGTATCACGTCGCCCACGTTTCGATCTTGCGCTCGACATTCTCGATGAAGGCTGCACGCACGACGTCGCCCATGACATTCACCATCGTGCGACCCATGTCGACCAAGCGATCGCCCACCTCTACGATTTTTCACCTGAGAACGGCCGGTAATCGGGGGAGAGAATATCCCCTAGAAGATGGTAACCTGCAGCATCGATTCAGCTGCTTCAAACAAGGAGGTCGCGATGTCTGTGATGGGACGTATCGGGATCATGGGATTAGGGATCGTATTAGCGGGCTATCTCGGCGGGGCACCGGTCTTCGCAGAGGATAAACCGACGAAACCACCGATAGAGGATGGGTCGAAGGTGATCATTACGTCTCCCAAGGATGGGGACGAAGTCGACGACACCTTTGAGCTGAAGTACGAGTTGACCAAGGGCTCCCAAGCGACGCATGTCCATGTGTATGTGGATGGTGAATATCAGAAAGGCTTTTCCGGGACACTGAAGGGGCTGAATAAGGGGGATCGCAAGATCACCGTGACTGGTGCCACGAAAGACCACGAACTCGTCGCGGCCACCCATACCATTATCGTCGAAGTGGAATAGCGCTGCGACCAACCATCTTCAATGCCATCAGGGCCGTTACTAAATGAGGCCCTGGTGGAGCGCACTTGCCCAAATCGTTTCCAATTCTTCGCATATAAGCAGGACAGTCTGCCTACTCCTTCTTCTTAAAGAGAAATGAGCAAGCATGAACAGAACCTCCCCTTGCCAAGCTATTGGGCGGAAGAGTGGCCCGACAGGTCGCGGGGCTTGCATCTGGTATGATAGCTGGACTTGCAGTGGCAGACTCGAATGGTGCGGTCTTTTTTAAGGAGGATATATGGACCTTCATAAGACGGTGCTCGCGGTGATGCTGGTGATGCCTGTCGCGGCCCCGGTATCGGCCCAATCTGTAGGATCTGAGGTGCAGCGGGATATTAATCAGGAAACACGGGTTGAACAGGGGTTGAAGTCGGGCCAACTCAGCACTGGCGAGGCAGCAAGACTGGAGCGGGGAGAGGCCCGGATTGACAGGATGGAATCCAAGGCGCTCAATGACGGCAATCTGTCGCAGGCGGAAGCGGCCCGCATCCAGCGTGCACAGAATCAGGAGTCCGGCGCGATCAATCGGTTGAAGCACAACGAGATCACCGGCAATCCCAATTCGCCTTCCTCGCAGCGCATGCAAGGCGATGTGCAACGAAATATCAATCAGCAGAACCGGATTGAGCAGGGCGTCCAGTCCGGCCAGCTGACCAATAGGGAGGCGTCGCGGCTGGAACGGGGCCAGGCCCGTGTGAATCGGGCAGAAGCGCGGGCGGGAGCGGACGGCCACGTGAATGCACGCGAACAGGCCCGCATCCAGCATCGGGAGAATATGCAGAGCAAGCATATCTTCCGCGACAAGCATAACGGTCGCCAGCGCTGATCTTTCTTTCCCAAGCATCTGTCCGTTTCCGGCGGCCCGCTGTCTTTCAAATTGCAGTGGGCCGTCATGTTTGCCGAACCATGTTTCAGGGTATACAGCGTCGGCCTTCCATCCATACGAGATTTGAATTTCAAACGACAGACTCGTAGTATTTATCCGCAATGACGAGGTTGACCCACCTGCTCACTGTTATCCCGCTTTCGCTTCTTTTCGTCGGATGCCATACAGACACAAGACCCTTTGTCCAACCGGTGGTCATTCTATCCGAGGATAGCTACACGCATGCGGGATCTGGCATGCGCTTTCCAATCGTTGCGGGCGAACTTCGTCGAAGCGTCATCTTACAATTGGATCGAGAAGGTCTGGAGATTGGCGCCGAATACGCACTCCCAAGCCCACCAGGGATGCTCTCTGCATCGGTTTACGTCTATCCAGCGATAGCAGTGCCTCCCGTCGGTGCCCCGCCCGGAACAATTTCAGGGAATGGCGCGCTACTAGCCAAAAACGAATTTGAAAAACGCAAGCTAATGGTATTGAGTTCTCACCCTGGTATGAGAATCATCAATGAGAGCAACGTTGCCGCAACCACTTGGGGCTACCCTCGCAACGGGATGGTCGCCATGTTTGAGCATGAGGACACCTCTACGGGCCAGCTGCTTCGAACAGATCTGTGGGTCTACCCATTTTTCTCACGCAACTGGGCACTTCGATATGTGATTACATACTCGAAGAATGATGAGGCGACTGCCCGGTCCACTGACTTTATGAAAGCTGTGCCACTCAATGTGCCGAGCGAATAGTTGAGTCATGTAGGTTCTGAACAGTTGACCGTCAGGTTCTGTCATCCAACGTTCCTCGGCGAACAAATGCCGTAACCGGCCATTTCGGGTTGCGCGGAGGCTCTCCCGGGCGTTGGCCCTCTTCCCAAACAGCGCTTTTCCGTGCAAAACGAATCTGTCGTGCTACAGTTTCACGCAGGCATTCTCTGTAGGAACACATGCTGGATTCCATCTGATGAAAGACCCCTCACTGCGACAGCTTCAGGAAATCAGCGCCCTGCTGAATTCGAGTCTCGATCACGCGACCATCCGCAAGCGCGCCATCGAAGCCGCCACACTCTTGATGAATGCCGAAGCCGGCTCACTCCTCTTGTTGGATGAGGCCACCGGTGATTTGTATTTCGATGTGGCCCATGGCGAGAAGGGAGAGGCAGTTCGCCAGGCCCGTCTCCGGAAAGGGCAAGGGATAGCGGGACATGTCGCTCGAACCGGAGAGCCCATCATCGTCAACGATGTCCAACAGGATACCCGTTTCTTTCGCCATGTGGATCAAGCCAGCGGATTTGTCACGCGCAATATGGTCTGTGTGCCTGTCACGGCTCATGGCCGTCTTTTGGGTGTGCTCCAAGCCATCAATCATAAACATGGCGAACAGTTCGGGGAGGACGATCTCCAGAACTTCGTCGCGCTTGGTCATCAGGTCGGCATCGCCATCGAAAATGCCAATCTCTATGAGGAAATTCATCTCCTGTTCGAAGGGTTTATCTCCGCCAGTGTGCAGGCCATTGAAAGCCGGGATCCCTCCACCAGCGGGCACAGCCAACGCGTGGCCGCCCTCACCTGCCGGTTGGCGGACGCAGTGACCCATACAGATTCAGGCCTCTATGCGGGCGTTCGATTCAATGCGGAACAGCTGAAAGAACTTCGCTATGCCGCCGTGCTGCATGACTTCGGCAAGGTCGGCGTTCGTGAACACGTGCTCCTGAAAGCACGGAAGCTGTATCAACTCCAACAGGAACTCGTGAAGTCACGGTTCGACTTTATCAAGAGGACGATGGAGGTCGACACGTTACACCGAAAGTTGGAGGTGTACGAAGCAAAGAAGAGCAGGGGAAAGCAGGCACTCTTGGTGCAATTGGACCGGCAACTGGCACAGCGGATGGAAGAAGTAGATAGGATGTTCTCATTTATCCTGAAATGCAATCAGCCGAGTTCCCAATCCCCTGCCCAGATCGCGAAACTGAAGGATATTGCACGTCTGGAATACCATTCATATGACGGGCCCCGTCCGTTCCTGACCGAAGAAGAAGTCGGGGCATTATCGGTTCTCCACGGCAGTCTGACCCAGTCCGAACGAAAAGAGATCGAGCGGCACGTCACACATACGTTTGAATTCTTGTCGAAGATCCCTTGGTCGAGGTCGCTCAAAAACGTGCCGTCGATTGCGTGGACCCACCATGAAAAGTTGGATGGCAGCGGCTATCCCCGTGGGCTGCCACGCAATCAAATTCCACTGCAGGCTCGCATGATGACGATTTGCGATATCTACGACGCTCTCACTGCGTCTGACCGGCCATACAAATCGGCGATCTCTACTGATACGGCACTCGGCTATCTCGAGAGCCAGTCCAAGGAGGGGAAACTGGACGCTGAGTTGGTGGAGGTGTTTACGAAAGAGAAAGTCTATCAAGTCACGCAGCGCCGTTCGACGATCCGCAAGATCGCCTGACTGCACCCTCGTCTTCAGCCGATGCGGGCTTCTGGTTCTACATGCCCCGCGTTCTCACCCTGACATTCCACGGTATAGGCTGCCACAGGGTTTTGCCGGCCTTTGACGGTGACCACCTGAAGCTTTCGAAGCAGGATCTGGTCGAGCCAATGCCGTTTCGGATCCGGCGTTCCTCGATCTACATCGAGTGCGAGCTTTGTTGCTGTGAATTCGGTCAAGAGGATCGGATGGCCCAACGTTCTGGTCAGCCCCTGGAAGCGCGCGGCCAGGTTCACCTGATCGCCGATCATGGTGTAATCCATCTTTTTGCCCTCGGCGCCGATGTTGCCCACCAGGGCCAGGCCTGTGTTGATGCCGATACCGCTATCGAGGATGGGCTTTCCTTGGGTTTTCCATTGGATCTGCAATTCCATGAGTCGGGCCCGCATCTCCAGCGCGCATTGTACCGCCAGTTCGGCATGGTCCGGTTGATCCAACGGCGCGCCCCAGAAGACGACGATTTCGTCTCCGACGAATTTGTCCAACGTCCCGTTCCACCGAAAAATCACATCGGTCATCGCATGGAGATATTCGTTGAGTTGACCGACCACTTCCTCAGCCGGACGATGTTCGCTGAAGGTCGTGAAGCCGACGAGATCGGCAAACAGCATGGTCAATTCTTTGCGCTGGCCTCCGAGCGTCGCCTTGGATGGAAACTTCAAGAGTTCCTGCACGATTCGGGGGCTCACATAATTGGCAAACATGGAATGAATCTCTCGAGCCTGTCGCTCCTTGAGGAAGTAGTTGAGGACGGTGGTCACCATAAACACCGACCCGATGGTCACGGTCGGCATCACGACGGGCAGACAGACGCCTTTGACAACAAAGAGCGTCTGTACGGCACCCGCATAACCGATCCAGGTCACTGCCGTCAGTACGGTTCCTTGTACAATCCGCACTCGCGACAGAATGTAGGTCAGAGCGAGTCCGAAGAATATCACCAGACCGAATTCGACGGGGCTTGTCCAGAGTCCGGCGGTCAAAAACCGTTGGTGGAGAATATTCTCAATTACCGTGGCATTTTTTTCGACTCCAGGAAAATTGGCGGAGAAGGGTGTATTGAGCTGATCATATGTTCCCAATGCAGCAGTTCCGACGAGGACTGCCTTCCCGTGGAAGAGATCCGATGGGACTCGGTGGTGGATCACATCGGTTGCGGAGACCCACGGAAACCGCAGCTCCCGCCCCGCATAGTTAATGAGCATTCGGAGCTTCTGGTCCGTCGGGACGACCGTCGAACCAAGCTGCACGCCCTCCCCCAGTAAGAGCGCCATGTGTTCTCTGGCCTGGCCCAGATAGAGCCGCGCAACTTCCAGCGAAAAAGAGGGATAATAGGCATCCTCGTAGCGCAAGGCGAGCACTTCACGGCGGGTGACACCATCATGGTCAGGCAACCGATAAACATGTCCGAGACTCCGAGCCTGCTGTGCAAACAAGTCAAGCGGAGGAAGCATCGCCGTCGCGTCATAGGGGTGCGACTCTTCCGCAGCCTTCGTCTGCTTGACCAGCATGAACTCACTTCGTCTCAGATGTTCTGGAGTCACATGAGCTGCGTCGGACAATGGGCCGGTCATTTGACCCTCCGGCACCAAGAATGGCATGGCCAGCACGGTGGTCCCTGCTCGAGCCACGCTTAGGGCAAACTGTCGGTCCGTGTCCAACGCCTGGAGACGGGCTTCCAACAGACCGAGCACGTTGTCGGGCAGCGGTTCCTTCTGTGGTTCAGCGGACAGCCAGGTCTTGATCTCACGAACGGTACTGGATTCTTCCGGTTCGGCATAGATGATATCGAGGCCGACTACTGCCGGTTCTCCCTCGTGAATGTGATCGATGAGCCGCGCTTGTGTATCGCGAGGCCAGGGCCATCGACCAATCTCTTTGAGGCTCTTTTCGTCAACCAAGACGAGTAGGACTTCTTGGCCCGGACTTCGTTCGCCTCTCAGCCTGAACTGGACATCCAGCGCAGAATTGTCCAGGCGTACGACCATGTTGGGAGCCAGCCACGCCAGAAATGCCAGCCCGATCGTGACAGCCACGCCCAACCCGATGCCGAGTGGGATTCCGAATCCCGGGCTGTTGGATAGTGAGAATTTCACGAGCTGGTAGTTACCGTTCAAAGCATGTGAGTGCCGCGCCGCGTACTAGGTACCATTGTGCCTTGTTACATCGGAGGGACAAGATAATTTGCACAGTCAGCACCGCCCTGGTTCTATATCGATTACCAGTGAATAGAACTGCGGCCCTTGACCGGCTGGGCCAAGGGCCGCAGGAAAACCATAGCTGGTCATTGAGGAACGTTACTTTAGTAGACTCAACGCACCGCTAATGACGGCGGGAGGAGTTGCGAGTACTGTATTGATAACAGGGGCTACCGGGGCGACAACAGTGGTGATGACAGGGGCAACCGGGGCTAGAACTGTGGTGACGAGAGGAGTGACTGGGGCCAGAACAGTTGAAACTACGGGGGCCAAAGGAGCTGCGGCTGCAACAGTAACGGACCCGACAGACACAGTCCCTGCAGAAGTCGATGTGGCTCCTACAGAAACAGAACCGACAGTCAGGGCCCCGGTCGTGAGTGTTCCTGTAGTCCCAGCCGTCGTCCCTCCCCCGCTTCCTCCAAGAAGCCCGGAGGTCAGACTGGCCAAGGTTGTGAGCGTTTTCAGCAAGCGGGCATCAAGGTTCAGTGCCTGGAGCAATTGCGCCGGCGCTTCAACGAGCGGCGCCTCTCGTAATGTCGTGAGCTCAACCGCCACCAATGCCCGGGTAAGGTCTTCAGGAAGAGACGTCTGAATCAGTTCGGCTCTCTCGATCGGCTGAAGTACTTCCGAACCTTGATCGTATACCAGCACGGGTTTTGAGACAGTCTGTTCGACGCTCTTTCCCGTCGCCTCCGGCTGATCATGGCCTTTGAGACCAAGCTGGTGCGGCATGGGAACCGACGGAGCCTGACCTTCCTGGGCAACCGAGAAGAAACCAGGATCAACGGCAACCGTCATTCCGCCCGACGTAAAATCAACGCGCCCCTTCTCACCAATGTTGATGATGCCGGACTGTCCATTTTCGACCCAGACGGTAAAATAGGTTCCCCGCGCAGCCGCGACAGCTGAAGGTGTATGGATCTCGAATTTCGATCCGTTTGCTTTGAACACCTTGCTGACCAGGGCGCGTACTTGGCCTTGCATGAGTTTCACGATCGCCAGCCGGACATTCTTTTCCGGGTTGTAGATATACTCGTCGATCTCCACCCGACTGTTTTCTCCGACGGTGAGCATGCTGTCATCTTGGAAAAGGGCTCTTGTGCGTGATTCGTGTTCGGTCTGAATCACATCCTTGAAGAGCACCTCGTCTTGGAGCTTGACTGGAAGGACTTGAGGCTCGCCGGGATGCGTGACCGTGGCTTTACCCAAGATTGCCGTGTAGAACCCGATCCCTTCCTTGTCTCCTTCCGCTGCCATAGCAAGGGACGGCCCAAAGACCAGGGTGAGTGCAACGAGACTGAGCAGGCTCCGTTGAATATTCATCATGACCCCTCCGGATTGACAAGAACACATGGGCGTCTCGGACTTCTCGCCATTTCCGGTATGGGCATGAATTGTACCGAGACTTGCCTTTTTCAAGCGGGATCAGCTCTTTCTCCAAGCTGTTGATAAGACAGAACCACATGGAGGTCCGCTTCTGATGATCCCCCTCCAAAGTGTTAACACTTTCGCTGTATTATCAATATGTTACGCGACGAATTTTGGCACTTGGTGCGACAATTTGCGCCTTGAAGAAATCGGCAAAGGAAGGTCTTAGAAACGGCTGTTGAGGGTGATCGAGAAAATACTGCGTGCGTAGTTGAAGACCGGAAGATTGGACTGATCCCTCGTGTAGTTGTATTCCGCGGCAATTGAGAGCCAATCGGTGAGGGGCCGCCCGATTGTGGCAGTGAAGAACATGACGTTGTCGCGACGCTTCGTGGTCCCGCCGAGAGAAAAAGAATTCGGGTTGTCGTAATCCAGGTGGTAGTAGTCGAATGCAAAGCTTGGCTTCAGCGTCCAGAGATCAGGCACACCCAAACCGATTGATAGACGATGCGCTTTGTAATCCCAATCGGCATGTGTCTGTACGCCCGGTGTCGCGACGAGAGGATGTCCGCCCCCGGTACGATCGGTGTCAAATGTATAGCCCAATCGAAGGTGTCCTGTCCCATTGGCGAAGTAGGCGTACTGCGTGAGGCCCGCCAACCAGTTTTTCCCGTCCCTGAAAGAATTTCCCGCAAAGCGATCATCCTGAAAGTCCTTGTTCTGATACCGGAACTGAATCTGGGAGAACAGACTGTTGCTCTCGGCGATCGTGAAGATCGGTTGTACGGCATGCGTGAATAGAAATGGATCTTCACCGACACGCACATAGTCGAAGGCATACTGGAGCCGGGCCGTCACGATGCCGAGCTGACGTTGGACAAATGCCGAGGGCGCATGGTCCTGAATATCGAAGGCCGTCAGGTTCTGATGAAGACTCTGATAGAAGCCGTATGTCGCCCCTGCGGCCCACACAGGAGTTTGAATCGGTCTATATTCACCCCGTGCATAGAATGTCGTGCGGAAGTCGTCCTTCTGCGATATACCAGTCGATCCGCCCGGAGGTTGGATACCGATAGGAAGCAACACGACGTTGGTATCGTACTGTCCGCTGATGCTGAGGTTCAGGTCCCAGGGCTTGGGGCCTTTAGGAGCGGCAGCCCGTTGCTGCAGAATTGCCCGAGCGGATCGAGCCAGTTCGGACTCCGGTTCGCCTGCGGCGATGGCAGCTTCGAATTCCCTTTGAGCCTGATCGAGCAATCCACGCTCATAATACGACACCCCTGTATAGTAGCGGGCGCTCGGTGTGAGATCCGGGCTCAGCGCCATGGCCCGGGAAAACAATTCGGGCGATTGATTGAACGATTTCAATTCATGCGCGACGACTCCCTGATAGAAGAAGACGAGCGGATTCTTCGGATCAAGTTTCTGGGCCTGATCAAGTGATGCCAGCGCCTCGTGATACTTTCCGAGTTGACCTTGCGAGATGGCGAGCCCGAGCCAGGCTTGCGCACGAGTCGGATGACTGAGTGTCAGATCCTGAAAGAGCGTTTCGGCTTCACGGTACTTTTTCAGACGCAACAACGTCTGTCCCAGGTATTCGATCGCTTCCGGGTCGTTCGGTACGGCTTGTCGTGCCTGCTCGAAGAGATCGGCGGCTTTGTCATAGTGTCCCCGGCTAAATTCCACGATCCCTTTCGAAATGCTGAAATCATAGGTCTCATTCGGCACCTGTGCCCACGCGACATGATGGGGCACGAGCCCAATGGCCCACATACAGAGCACGCCGTACCATTTATTGAATCCATATCGCCGGCGCATGGTGATTAGCTTGGAGATAGGGCTGGACGAACGTCTACAAACATCCTTTCTTTCCAGGCAGAGTAACAGAGCGAACGTATCAGTCAACGAATTGCAGGAATTGTTGCAAGACCATTGATCTCGCTGTGAGCGAAAGCCGGACGTGGCCGCCTGGCAGGTATGAAGGCGGTCTGATCGCTCCGGGTGGGACCGATCCGGTCGTTGACTCGAGAAAGACCGCGCGTCGGAAGCCGAGTTCTACGAGGCAAGGGCGGGACTTTGTGCTAGAGTTCGTCCAGGGAAAACACTATAGGATTTGTTTCTTGAAAGGACATGGCTTGTCCGTCGCGAATGTGCATACCTGCCTGGTTGTATTAGGACAAGAGGATCTCGTGTGAAAATCCGCGTGTTGGGCTGTCATGGTTCCGATCAGCTTCTCGATGGGAACGGCCGGACCATGCAATGCCGGCCCTGTGCCTTGTTGATCAATGACACGGTCCTTTTGGATGCCGGTACTGTCGGGTCCCGGCTGACCTTGCCGGAGCAAACGAAGATCCGCCACGTCCTTCTTTCGCATCTCCACTTCGACCACATCAAGGATCTCCCGACCCTCGCCGACAACCTCGCCGGCGAAGAGGGCAGCTCGCTCGTGGTCGCCGGCATTCCGGAAGTGTTGGATGGCCTCCGTGCGCATGTCTTCAACTCCTCGGTGTATCCGGACTTCTTTCGGCTCCCGGATGCCGACCGGCCTGTGCTGGTTTCAGAGAAATTGCGGCTCAACTGCGAGTGGATGGCGGCCGGTCTGCGCATTGTACCGGTCATGGTCAACCATCTTGTTCCGACAGTCGGTTTCTTGATCAGCGATGAACGAACCACCATCCTGTACAGTGGAGACACGTATCAAACAGAAGATCTCTGGCGAGCCGCGTCGTCCATGCCGAGCTTAAAAGCGGCCTTTATTGAAGTCTCCTACCCCAATTCCCATGGGGCCATTGCCCGGGCGGCGAAACATCTCACACCGGAACTTATGGAGGGAGAATTCAGAAAAATTGGCCGCCCCGATCTTCCCGTCTATGCCTATCATCTGAAACCGCGCTTCCGAAATCTGATCGAAGAAGAGCTGCGCCGGCTCCCTATTTCACAGCTGACGGTTCTGGAAGAAGATCTGGAACTCAACTTCTGACAGATGGCGGAACGTCTCGTTTCGGATTTTAGGATACAGGGACATGCGACCGGGCTCTGTGTCATGGCATGCCGTATAACCACTTCAAAAGTTGACACCTCCTTCTCAGGAACGTAGCCTATTTCTAGCTCCCTTTCATGCCTCACAAACAGGTCGTCATAATCGGAGGAGGTTTCGGAGGCCTGACGGCTGCGAAATTGCTGCGTGATGTCAACGTGGTGCTCATCGACCGCACCAATCATCACCTGTTTCAACCGTTGCTCTACCAAGTAGCCACAGCCGCGCTTTCTCCCGGAGATATCGCCTGGCCTTTACGCACGATCTTCCGGCCGTACCACAATGTTCGAGTGGTCATGGATGAAGTCCTGTCTATCGACCGTACGGCGCGCCTTGTGCGGTTGCGGGATAGCACGCCGATTGCGTTCGACGCCCTCATCGCTGCACCTGGGTCGAGGCACGCGTATTTCGGGCACGAGTCGTGGGAGCAGTCCGCACCAGGGCTCAAGAACCTAGCCGACGCCATTTATCTTCGCGAGCAGATGCTCTTGGCATTTGAAGAGGCCGAGCGGCGACGAATCGCCACCGGCACAAGGGATCGACTCACCTTCGTCATCGTGGGCGGAGGTCCCACCGGCGTGGAGTTGGCCGGCGCATTGGCGGAGATTGGACGGAAGGCCATGGGACCGGATTTTCCGAACTTGCGGCTCGATGATCTCGCCATTCTGCTCCTGGAAGGCGGCGATCGCATTCTATCAGGGTTCAGTCCTGACCTGTCGGCCAAAGCGGCGACCGCTCTCGAAGCCAAGGGTGTCACAATCAGACTCAACAGCCTGGTGAGTGAGGTCAGGGCTGATGGCGTGATGATCGGTAGCGAGTGTATTCGATCCGCGAATATCATCTGGGCGGCTGGCAACAAAGCGTCGCCGCTCCTGGCATCGCTCGCCGTCCCACAGGACCAGTCCGGCCGGATCCGCGTTCGAGCAGACCTGACGATTCCTGGCGAATCCTGGATCTTTGTCATCGGGGATGCCGCACATTGTGCCGCTCCGAATGGGAATCCTCTGGAGGGCCTCGCTCCCGTCGCGGTGCAGCAAGGCCGCTATGTCGCGAGACTCATTCGAGAAGAGACCGCTCCGGACCAGCGCCGGCCGTTTGTCTATGCCGATCGAGGCATGCTGGCGACCATCGGACGTGCGCATGCCGTGGCCCAGTTCGGCTTGGTTCACCTATCCGGACTGTTCGCCTGGCTGATCTGGTGTGTGGTTCATATCTACCTGCTCATTTCATTCCGAAGCCGAGTGCGGGTGATGTCGGAATGGATATGGTACTACCTCACGTTCAAGCCGGGCGCGAGAATCATGTATACGCGGTCACGCCGTTCCGGCGAAGAAGAGAACAGGCCACCGCTACGTTCCGCGAGATCCGATTCGGAGAAATGAAACGTGCCACAGACGGCTTCTGTCGTCTGCGGTACCAGCCTCCCGCCGGTTCAGCTTCGGCACGAGATCTGATATATACGGTCCGGCATGGATTGGTTGTTGCTACTTGGCCTGGTCTCGCTCCTCATCGTCGGGGCTATCGCTTCGTTCTATCTGTATGTATTCGTGACTCGAACCAGAGAGAAATTCCGCGCGGCTCAACCAGATCTTCGCGTGACCAATATGTCGGCGATGAGTTCAGGGACTGTCCTCACCATCTATCCGGAACTTGAAAACCTGGGCGGGGGGGTGGCGTACGATTGTCT
>OELA01000360.1_pt3 | contig 20793 bp, 17 predicted proteins | sample 1503161 | NCBI WGS metagenome assembly OELA01 (sample SAMEA104379559, study PRJEB20068) | metagenome | biome: 1000743; feature: 77; material: 1998 | place: USA | collected 2012 | depth 25 m
ACATGACACAACTCACAGGCCTCTCCAGATCCCTCTTGCTCAGCATCTCGACGATCGTGTTTGTCGCTCAAATGCCCATCCCAGGGTACACGGAAGAATCGAGCACCAAGTCCGATCAGGCTCCCATTCCGGAACTCGAGCTGATCAAGGAAGAAGAAACTGTCAGCATCGCTTCGCGTCACGAACAACCGATCTCGCAGGCGCCATCAAACGTGTATGTTCTGACGGATGAGGATATCCGCCAGTCAGGGGCGACGGACATTCCGACACTCCTCCGGCGCATTCCAGGTATGGAGGTGATGCAGACGACAGGGGCGGACTTCAATGTTAGTGTGCGCGGGGATAACCAACTGAGCGCGAATAAGTTGTTGGTCATGGTGGATGGCCGCTCGATTTATGTGGATTTTCAGGGCCAGGTGTATTGGAAGGCCATTCCGGTCACCTTGCCCGAAATTAAGCGGATTGAAGTGCTGAAAGGGCCGGCCTCGGTCCTCTATGGGTTCAATGCCTTTGATGGAATCATCAATATCATCACGAAGTCACCGGAGGAGATGAAAGGAACAACCCTCCAGTTCGGAGGTGGGGCTTATGGAACCATCAGCAGTGCGGCGATCTATGCCAACACCTATAAGAACTTCGGATACCGCCTGTCATACGGTCACGATCAAAACCAGCAGTGGCGCAATGGGAGTGCGCTGGCCTTTCGGAACGACAAGTTCAACATTCAGACCGAATACGTGCTGCCGGACGACGCGAAGCTTTCACTCTCGGGTGGGCTTGTGAGTATGAATCGATTCGATGGCCCTGTCAGCGATGCAGCCGTGGTGGCGGATGCGCCGACCCTGGGAAATGCCCATGTGCTCTATGAGCGCCCAGCATTCTTTGTGCGCGCGTTTTGGAACGGATATTATGATACCGTCCAGCCAAACCCCAATCCCCTACTCGCCGACTTTCTCCGGTTCACGGATCGAAATTTTAGCTCGAACACCGCCATAAGAACCAACACTTACAATCTCGAAGCGCAGCGCGTCTCCGAATTGACAACCAGCAACCGGCTCACCTACGGAATTAACTACCGATATAACACTGCCTCGAGCAATTTTATCGATGGATACAATACGGAGAACAGGCTGGGGTTCTACCTCCAGGATGAATGGAAGGCTCTCCAAACACTCACCCTCGTGGCGGGGGTACGCTATGATCTGGATACCTTTATCGAACCCACGATCAGCCCTCGCCTCTCACTCCTGTTTGCACCGGCCCCGGATCACACGTTCCGCGTGACGGGGGCTGTGGGATACCGCCCCCCGACGATGTTTGAGACTCACAACGATTCTCTTGCTGTGATCACCCCTCCTCCTCCGATTCCTGCTCCCGCACCGATCAACGTCCGTGGCTTGAGCAATCTCAAGCCGGAGGAGATCGTCTCGTACGAGGCCAGTTATCAGGGGTGGTTCTTGAAGCACCGTCTCCAGGTCCGCACCGCCCTATTCATTAACCATATCTCAACCCTGATTACGTTCGGTGGCCCTGGTCCCATGCAGGCTGGTGGAACCGCCGACATCTATGGGGGTGAGGCCGGGGCTGAATTTCTCGTCACGAAATGGTTGAGCGGGTTCGCCAACTATTCATTTCAGGAGATCACCCAGTCCCTCACCGGCACGTCACAGCGGGCTGGGCCTAGATTCAAATACAACGCAGGGCTTCGGGCAGAGTGGGAGAACGGACTCAGCGGTGAAATTGCCTATTATTATTATGGGGCGGTCACGTATCCACTCTCACCGGCCTTCAGCAACTTCACAGCCTTTGGTGTCGTCCTGCCGAACACCCGGGTCGGCAGCTACAACCTCCTCAACCTCAGGGGCGCATATAAGTTCTGGCAGCAAAAAGCAGAAGCGGGTTATCTGCGAGAGGCCGAAGCGGCTGTGTCGGCATTCAACGCACTAAACGACACGCACAAAGAACATCCGCTAGGCGATACGATCGGCAGCCTGGTTCTAGGCTGGTTGACGGTGAGGTACTGACGGGGAAGTGTTGAGTGCTGAGTTGGAAGGCGAGGAGGGAGAAGCTCTGAGCTCTGAATGAGAACCTAAAACTCAGAACCCCGAACTTAGAACTCAGAACTTTTCAGTCGATCACGTCGTTTAAGAGTTGGGAGTTAGACATGGAACAACGGCGTTCTAAGAGTATCATACAGGAGAAGAGCTTTCGTTTTGCAGTAGCCATTGTTGAGTATGCCCGCAGACATCAGAAAGATGACATCAACCTGGTGTTGACCAGGCAACTGCTACGTTCCGGAACCTCCATTGGAGCGAATGTCGAGGAAGCATTGGGTGGCCAGAGCCGTAAAGACTTCATCGCCATGCGCGTGATCCGAGAAACTCGGCCTCACAATATCCAAGCGCTTCCCTGCCTGCTTACCGAGTGTGACGCATTCAAAACGATGTTGAACAGCATCATTTTGACTAGCCGCAATACGCTTGCAACTCAGCACTCAGAACCCAGAACTCAGAACCCAGAACCTCCCGGCAGTTGAGGTCTCAATGGACACCGAAACTAATCATTATTCCGTCCTCATCGTGGAAGATAATCTTGACCTCGTCTTGGGGTTACAGGATTTTCTGCACCATGATGGCTACGCCGTCACGGTTGTCGGTACCGTCGCCGGCGCCATCGAACTCGTGCGGGCCCGTCGCTTTAACGCCATCATCCTCGATCTCGGCCTGCCGGACGGCGATGGGCTTGACGTTTTGAAAGAAACCCATCGCCTGGACCCCTCTCTCCCTGTCGTGATTGTGACCGCCCATATCTCAGCGGATCGCACGGTGGGATCGTTGAAGGAGGGGGCATTTGCCTATCTCACGAAACCATATGATCGGGAGGAACTTCGGCACACTCTCCGCCGGGCGATCGGAGTCAAAGAGCTCGCCGTGAAGGCCGAACGGACGGAACATCTGCTGAGTCAAAGCGAAGAGCGATTGGAGCTCGTCATCCGAGGCTCCAATGACGGCTTTTGGGATGGACGGGTCCTTCCCGGTGAACCGTGGAGTTCTCCACACACACCGGTGTGGTGGTCTCCTCGTGTCAAAGCCATGCTTGGTTACACCGATGAAGAATTTCCCGACGTGTTGGAAAGTTGGATTTCCCGTCTTCATCCCGAGGATGTCGACCGCGTCTTCGCTGCGTTGACGGCCCATATCGAACGCCGCGATCCCTACGATGTGGAATACCGGATCCTCACCAAGAGAGGAGAGTATGGGTGGTTCCGCGCCCGCGGCCAAGCGATCTGGAACGAGACCGGCCAGATGACCCGTATGGCCGGCTCCCTCCAATGCGTGACCGACCGCAAACGCGCAGAAGAGGCGTTGCGTCGTAGCCAACAACTCTTGCGGGACGTGGCCGACAACACTACGGCGGTCATCTATGTCAAAGATGCCGACGGCCGGTTTCTGTTTATCAACCACCGCTTTGAACAGCTATTTCATCTTACGACCGAACAGATCATCGGTCATACGAACCACGAAATTTTTCCACGGGAGATAGCGGACGCGTTCCGCGCAAACGATCTGCAAGTTCTGGCGCGGAACAGTACGATGGAATATGAAGAACAGGCGCCACACGATGACGGGTTGCATACGTATCTCTCGATCAAATTCCCGCTGTGCGATCATACCGGCAGACCCTATGCGACCTGCGGCATTTCCACCGACATTACGGAGCGCAAGCGCATCGAACATACCCTCCGCACTCACGAGGAACAACTCCGCTTTGCCCTCGCTTCGGCAGAGATGGGCACGTGGAATTGGAACCTCCAGACTGGTCAAATTTATTGGTCCTCGCAGGTCGACAGATTCCTCGGCCTATCGGATAGGGCGCGGTCTCGCACGCAGAATGACTGGCTGGCGCTCGTGCATCCGGAGGATCGGGAGTCGGTGGCGCGCACGATGCGCCAGGCGATGGATCAACCAGGCACCGAGGTGTCATTCGAGCATCGGGTCGTGAAACAGGACGGTGGCATCCGGTTGATTATCTGGGTCGGTGAGATCGTTCGTGATCGGGACGGAAGGGCCTTGCATATTTTGGGAACGGTCCGCGCCACGTAAGAAGAACGTTGTTTGGTTTGTCTTGTTTGTCTCGTTTGTTTGGTTGATCCAGACAACCAGACGAACCAGAGAAACGAGATAGACTAGATAGACCAGATGAACCAGATGAACCGAATCAACCAGATAAACCGGCTCTTCCGCGCAGTGCTGGGACTCGCCCTGTTGTTCAACCTCTGTACCCTGCCTGTGTCCGAATCTGCGGCGATAGACATTGCCATCCTGCAATCTTCCGACATCGCAGCCTATCGCGAGGCCATTGCAGGCTTGAAGGCCACGGGCCCGATCGGAGCGATCTATACCGAATATGATGTGCAAGGCGACTTGGAACTTGGGAAAAAGCTTGCGCGCAAGGTGCGGGCTTCGAATGCGTCACTGGTCGTCGCCGTCGGGCTCAAGGCCGCGTTGGCAGCGAAGGTAGAAATTGTGGATGTCCCAATCGTCTATATGATGGTGCTGGACCCGCTGAAACACCAGCTCACCACCGACAACATGACCGGCACACTGCTGGAAGTTCCCCTAGACCGCCAGCTGAAGATGATACGGACGTTCCTGCCGAACCTTCGACGGCTCGGGACGCTCTACGATCCCGCCAAGACCTCCTCCCGGGTGAAGGACGCGGAACGGCAAGCTACTAACTCCGACTTTCAATTGAAGGGGATTCCCGTCGAAAGTGAAAAGGACGTGCCCCAACAATTGCGGACGTTGCTCTCGGAGGTTGACGCCCTCTGGCTCATGCCGGATTCGACGGTATTGACGAACGAGTCGATACGATTCATCCTTGAATCAGCCCTCGCGCGTCAGATACCCGTGATCGGGTTCTCACCGGAATTCACTCGCCTGGGAACGCTGCTCAGCATGTCCGTCAACTATGGCGATGTCGGCCGGGAAACCGGGCTGCTCGCCAAGCGCATTCTCAACGGGGACGGGTTGCTGCCCCTCAATCCCGTGCCGATCGAGCGGCTCAAGATCACCGTCAATCTCAAGACTGCGAAGTTCCTCGGCATTACGTTTCCGAAGGAGCTGACGAGTTTGATCGATGAAACCTATTAATGAGGACAGGCACTTGAACCCTGCATACCCGCCGGAAAAACCCATGGCTCCCACGCCGTTGCCGGCGAACCGGTTCCTCAGTTTGCGCACGAAGTTTGTGTTACTTTTCAGCCTGATTCTCGTCATCGCCTGTTCGAGCTTGAGCTGGTACTTCATCGAGAATCGGCGAGAGGCGATGGACGACAGCCTCCGGCAGCTGGGAACCATTCTTCTCACGAGCGTAGTGGGCAATGAGCACTTCCTCTATGCAGGCCTCGTGGCTGAAGACCGCCCCACGCTCCAACAATTCATCGATGGCCTCCTGGCCGTCCAGGATGTGGTGTATGTGGTCATCACCGGGGCGGACGGCAACCTCCTCGCCCAGCACACGAAGGGAACGCGCCAATCTTCTGCCAGCCTTGTGCGTTCCGAGGATCATCCTCTCTACCCGGACCGTCGGATCGCAATACAGCTCTACCAATCGTCAAGTACCACCCCGCTCATGACACCCCTTTCCATCTCGAGCATACTCAGCGCCCGATTTGCGTGGGAGGAAAGCATCTACGACTTTGCCATGCCGGTACTGCGGACGGCCAAAGGAGACACCCCGCTCACTCCCTTCTCGATTCAGCTCGATGAAGGCAGCACCGGTTCATCCCGAACACAACCGGCACGCGTATCCGGTGTCGTCCAAATAGGATTGACCGACGCACGGTTGAAGCACGAACTCACCGCGATGATTACCAATATTCTCTTCCTCACGACATTCATTATTATCGCAGGCGCCCTCGGCGCCCATTTACTCACCATTCGCATCACACAACCGCTGAGGAGGCTTGGCGTTGTGGCAAGACAAGTGGCCGAAGGCCAGGCGCCTGTGCCCCTGACACTTTCAACCCACGACGAAATCGGCCAGCTGACCAGCATGTTTAACCTCATGACCCACTCGTTACAGGAGAGAAGCGTCGCCATCACCGCAAACTTGGCCACGATCAAAAACCACGTCGGTCAATTGACGACGTTACATCAAGTGAGCGCGGCCATCGTCGGGACATTGGACCGTGGCCAGCTCCTCAGCACTGTCCTGCAGCTCCTGATCGAGAATCTTGGTTTTACACGGATGTTTCTGATGCTACGGCATCGCGAACGAGAGACGGCCTACGTGGCCAAAATCGCCGGGGTTGCGCCTGATATTGAGGAAGCCGCCCGCCATCTTGACCTTCCGATCCAGGACGATGGGGGGCTTCAGGCAGACCTGTTGATTCATGGCAAGCCTCTGCTCATTCTGAACCTTGAATCCGTGGCCGATCGCATGCAGCCACCGGTACTGGACCTGGCCCGCCGCATCGGAGTGACGTCATTCGTCGCCGTACCGCTCCAGAGTCACAATCAGATGCTCGGATACCTTGCCGCCGACCGGGGTTCACAACCCTGCACGGAAGAAGATCTCCATATGCTGTTGACGATCGCCAGCCATGTGGCTGCGGCCATCGACAACGCCAGAGCCTATTCTCACCTTGAAGAACTCACACAGCACCTCGAACAGCGTATCCAGGAGCGTACGCAGGAATTGTCCGTCGCCAATGAACGGCTCCAGGAACACGACCGGCGGCGGTCGCTGTTTCTTTCCGTCGCGTCGCATGAATTGCGCACCCCCATGACCGTAATTCGCAGTTTTGCGGACAATATGCGCGACGGCATTGCCGGACCCGTGAGCGAACAACAACTGATCTACCTGACCCGCATCGGGCACAATATGAATCGGCTCACTCGAATCATCAATCAGTTGCTCGATTGGTCCCGCCTTGATTCAAAAAGGGACATGCCCTTCTTCACACCGATCTACATCGAAACCACGGCCCTTCTCGTCGCCGACAGTTTGCGCACTGTCGCGTCTGAAAAAATGATTACCATCGAGATCCGGCATGCGGATGGGCTCCCACCGGTCCGGGGGGACCAGGATAAACTGGAACAGATTCTCTGGAATCTGATCGGCAACGCGATTAAGTTCACGCCGCCAGGCGGCCATATCACCATCGATTTCAAAACGACTCCCGATGGCTTTGTCCAAACTTCTGTCGCCGATACCGGCTGTGGAATTGATCCGGATCACATCGCAAAGCTCTTCCAAGAGTTCTCGAAAGTGCCGTCTCCCAACCCCACCGCTCAGGGAGCTCAGCTTGGCTTATTCATTACCAAGAGCCTGGTAACGATGCATCAGGGAACCATCTGGGTGGAGAGTACGCCCGGAGCCGGGACGCGCTTTTATTTCACGGTGCCGATCGCGCCGTCGCCGGAGGATTCCGGAGCCACTGCCTCCGCAACGGGAGGCGTGAACGAGTGACAGGAGTATATTTTCCTGTGTATATGATCTACAATTCCGCGGGTATTCCGCTTCTCCACTGACACCATGCGCGCGAAAATTCTCATCGTTGACGACGACCGCGACATTCTTCTCGGACTCGAAAATCGAGTCACCTGGATGGGGCATGAGCCTGTCACAACAGACAACGGTAAGGATGCGCTGCGTCTGATTGAACAAGGAGACTTTGATCTCGTACTGCTGGACTTGGAACTACCGGTCCTGTCCGGTCTGGAAATCCTGGAACGGGTAAAAGGCGCCTCGCACATCGAGCGACGTACCGAAGAAGACCTCCACCCAGCCTACAGTACACCCTTCATCATCATCCTGACCGCATTCGGCACCATCGAGCGAGCCGTTCACGCCATGCAGCTAGGCGCATTCGATTTCATGACGAAACCGTTCAGCGCCGACCATCTGACTGTCGTGGTCAATAAAGCCCTGGCCACTGCGGCGCTGTACCGTCAGGTCGACGTCCTCCAAAAGGAGGTCGACGACCGGTACGATCACCTTGTCGGGGCCAACGCCAAGATGGCTGCCCAACTCACGATCGCCAAACAAGCGGCGCCCTCCGACGTGACCGTCCTCCTGCTCGGTGAAACCGGGACGGGGAAGGAAGTCGTAGCCCGCGCCATTCATCGCTGGAGTCCACGCCGCTCGAAACCGTTTATCGCAGTCAATTGTGCCGCGCTCCCGGAGAACTTGCTCGAGAATGAACTGTTCGGCCATGAAAAGGGCGCCTTCACCGGGGCGGTCAAACGGGAACCGGGAAAAATCGAGGTGGGAGAAGGCGGAACGGTGTTTCTCGATGAAATCGGAGATATGCCGCTCGCATTACAAAGCCGCCTGCTGCGGGTCATCCAGGATCAGACCTTCTATCGTGTCGGCGGAACCCAGTCGGTCCGCACCAACGTCCGTTTCCTCGCCGCCACGAACAAAGACATACGGCGAATGATCAAAGAGGGCACGTTTCGTGAGGATCTCTACTACCGGCTCGCGGTGATCACCGTGACGCTTCCGCCCCTGCGTGAACGTTTGGACGATGTCCCTGCACTCGCCCAGCATTTTCTCAATCGCGCGGTTAAAACAGGGGTACATGGTCCCTGCACATTAAGTGACCGCGCCCTACAGGCATTGCACCAGTATTCATGGCCCGGCAACATCCGCGAACTGGACAATGTGCTGACACGCGCGCTCATCTTGTGTACGGATGACACGCTTGAGCCCGCCAACCTGCATTTGGCGGATTCACCTTCCTCCTCGGCGACCGAGGCCGGGACAGGGACTCTGTCTCGGCACTATCATGACCTCATGGCAGCCTATAGCCGGAAGATCATCGAAGAGGCCTTGCGGAGAAATGGAGGGAACCGAACACGAGCATCCGAAGATCTCGGTCTTCAGCGGACCTACCTCACGAAGCTGCTCCGTCAGAAGGAAATCTCCGGCGGACAGCCTAGAGACTCTTCACCATTCTCTGAGGAAGACGCACCCTGAATTCTCGTTGATTTGGTTCATCTGGTTTCTTTGGTCTATCTGGTTTGTCTGGTTAGCTGACTCGTTTGGGGAACAAGACAAACCAAATAAACGAGAAAAACCAGAGAGACCTGTTAGGTTTTCGAGCGATAGCGCATGCGGGTGCCGTGAAGAAGGGACAGTTCAATCTCACCGGCAGTCAGCTCAGCCGGAAAGTACGCGCCTGAAATTTTCGCCCCATTGATACTGGCGCCCTCAAGCCGCGCCTTGCGAAAATCGACACTCCGGAGATCCGATTGGCGAAAGTAACAGTCACTAAAATCCAATCCATCCGCAGCCAACCCTCGCAGGTCGAGACCCCGGAGATCGCACCCCCGCAAGTCGACGGTTTCTCCTGATTCTTTTTTTACGTTGAATTCAGTAATGCACCCTTCGCGCAGCAACAGATACATCGCATCATGTGGAATTCGCAGTTTAGAGCGGGCGGGATTGCTGGTATCCATAAGGCCTCCGTCAGGTCTGGTTTCTTTGGTTTGTCTTGTTTATTTGGTTCAGCTGGTTAGTTTCGTTCAACCAAACAAACAAAACAAACCAGACAAACCAAATAACGGTCCTTTCATGCTATGGGAACCGTGAACGTGACTTCGTTTCCCCTCTCGTTATATGCGAGGTCGGGGAAAAACGACCGCGCGAGGAAGACACCTCGCCCGCTGGCGTCGACCGTGGGGCAGGCCTGATAACGGGAGCCCCCCCGTGCCTTCCAATTGAACCCCTTCCCCTCGTCGGAAATCTGGTACGTCAACGCCCGTTGTCTCTTGTCGTAGATGGCACGGATGGTGACCCGGCGGTCCCGGAAGCGGCTCTCTTGCCTGCGGTGCCGGATCAGCTCGTCATACTGGTCTTTGGCCACCGCGTCGATCTTGTCACGATACTGAAGCTCGAGGCTGCCGTGCTCGACGGCATTCATCACAAGTTCTTGCAACGCGGCCCGAAGATGGAGTTGTCGCGCTTCCGCCAGACCCATCGCCGTCCCCTGAATGAGCCAGGTCACCGTGCCCTCGACATAATTCGGATCTGGTTCCATGACCAGCACGTACTCCAGCCGTTCAACTCCCGGCGCATCATCCACCGACACGGGCAACGAATGAATCGCCCTCATCAGAACCTGTGCGAATGCATCTTCATGAATCGGCTGTTCCACGTAATCGAGGGCGCCGGCGCGCAACCCTTCCATCGTCGATTCAATTTCGCCGGCGTCGGTCAGAAGCACGACCGGGCAGGTCGGACGACGATCGCGAATCTGTTTCACCAGCATGATCCCCTCCTGTTCTGGCAAAAAGAGATCTGTAATCACGATATCGGGCTGCGCCATGTCGAAGGTGGTCAACCCGAGCGCGGGGCTCGAAGCAGAAATCACCGAATGCCCCTGGGCCTTCGCATGTGCCAGAATCATGGTCTGGGTATCGGCATTGTCGGCCACGACAAGCAAGGTACGCGCCTGTGTATGCAATCCTGCTGTGGGAATCATGATGGAAGTCCTCCGGCAATTAATTCCCGAAGCGCGGCATGCACCTCGGCCAAGCGTTTCTCGACATCCGCACAGACCGACGAGGCCTCGGCAAACTCTCCCAACCGGCCCAACTCTTCCAATCGTTTCGTGCTCTCGAAGAGAGGCAGCGCACACATCTCCGCAACGGACCCCTTCAGCTTATGCGCCGCCGCGGCCAAGCCCGCTCGGTCCTGCCGTTCCAGCGCCGCCCGAGCCGCCGCCGCCTCCTTGGGACTCTCTTGCAAAAACAGCCCGGCCAAGGTGAGGAATAGGTCCTGATCTCCATCCGCCCGGCTCAACGCCCCGGGAAGATCCAACACCGCCATCTTATCCATTGGCTCATTCATTGAACCTTCCCTCCGGGTTACCGATGAGTTCAAGCCCCACGACCGCCGCATCGTCAGGAAAATGTTGCGCCTGGTGCCATCCTCGGGCTTTTGAAAAACACGATGCAACCGCCGCTGAGAGAGACATCTGCCTCCCCGCGTCGATCACCTCCCGGAATCGCCCGCGCCCCCAGAGCTCCCCGCTTGGAGAAGGCACTTCGTAAATCCCATCGCTCAATAAAAACAACCGGTCGCCCGGCTTCAGGACTACAGAGTCGCTGGCAAATCGGGCGGACGGATCGAAACCAAGAGGAAACGATGCATGCGTGACCCAATGTGAAGGCTGCTCGGCAGAGCTGAGCAGCGCGCCGTGATGGCCGGCAGAGGCATACGACAGCCTGCCGGTCGGCAAGTGAAGTTGTCCCACCCATAGGGTGAAATATTCTCCATCTGCGCTCAAGGGAAACCGCCGGTTCGCCTCGAACAACACCTTCTCAGGATCATACGAACCGACCAATTGAAGAATGTTTTCCCCCCGCAGAAATGTCATCAGCGAGGCCGAGCGCAATGCAGCGGCAACCCCGTGTCCCGAGGCATCCAGCATGTAGAGACCGAGATAGTCCGCATTGATCGCCATCACCCCGAAGAGATCGCCCCCCAACGTTAAGGACGGCTGATATTCCCACGCCAGTGCGATACCGTGAACTGGGCTTCCTTGTGGGGGGAGCAGTGATCGGACGAATGTGGCCGCCGTTTGGAGGTCGGCCTCCATTTCTGCCTGCCTCTTCTGCAACAGCAGCAGGGACGCTTCCAATTCATTGCCGGTCGTTTCCAGTTCTCGAACCAATCGGCTGGTGCGCAGACCCGCCAGCACGCGAGCGGTAATCTCCTGCTTGCTGGCCGCTTTGCTCAGAAAGTCATCGGCCCCTCGCGCCAGTCCTTCGGCAATCTGAGCCGGCTGGTCGTGAGCGGTCATCAACAGAAGTTGGCTGGATTTCAGTACGGGATCACGGCGCACCGCTTCACAGAACGTCGGCCCGTCCATCTCCGGCATCATCCAATCGACGATGAACAGATCCGGACGCTCTCGCCGGGCCACGTCAAGTGCGACCCGTCCGTTCTCGGCCTCCAGGACTCGGTAGCCCAGCCGAGTCAGCCGTGCGGCCATACTGGTCCGCGCGACCAATTCATCCTCCACAAGGAGGATGGTTGCACCGGACGACTTAGCCCATGCAGACGGGTCGGCAGCCTGTCCAATGGGTTGCATGGCGTTTGAACTCATCGCACTCCGTGACTCACACACCGGGCCTATGCTGCACGCCCGATGAGCGCGTCTTCCTCGTTTTCATAAATCGGGATGAGCTTGGGAATATTCGCCAGGCTCATGATCTCCAACACGTAGCGCTGCGGTTTCAGCATGCTGACCTTGACCTGCAGCAGTTTGAGATTCTGCGACACCAGCACGATCAGCCCAAGCCCTGCGCTGTCCACGAACCGTACCTGCTCTAAATTTACAATGAGGTGCCGGCAGCCCGCCTGTTTCGCCTTCTCGACCGCCGTCTTAAAGGCGGCCCGATTGGCATAGGTCAAGTCTCCAACCAGGTCCAAGATTATTCCTTGTGGTACGATACGTTCACTGATCTGCATGGCATCATCCTTTCTTGTGTGGTTTGTCTGGTTGTCTGGTTTGTCTGGTTTCTCTGGTTTGTTTGGTCAGTCTGGTTCAACCAAATAGACCAGATACACCAAACAAACCCATTACCGGTCTCCTAGAGTTTACACACATAGGCCATCATCGCCGCGGGGATCTCAGCCAGCGGCAAAACCTTCTCCACCCCACCAAGCTTGATCGCCTCCTTCGGCATACCGAATACCACGCAACTGGCTTCATCCTGGGCGATCGTGTAGGCACCGGCCTGTTTCATCCTCAACATCCCCTTCGCGCCGTCGCCGCCCATTCCTGTAAGAATCACACCGACCGTATTGGCTCCGGCATACTGCGCCACAGAATCAAACATGACGTCGACGGAAGGGCGGTGCCGATTGACCGGCTCATCCTGAGAGATCCTCACCGAATACCGAGCGCCGCTCCGAACGAGTGTCATGTGATAGTTACCCGGCGCAACCAGGGCATGGCCCGGCAGGACGCTGTCTCCCTCTTCCGCCTCTTTGACGGAGATTCTTGAGAGGCTGTTCAACCGCTGCGCCCACGTCTTGGTGAATCGCTCCGGCATATGCTGGGTGATGAGAATCGGCGGCGTGTTCGGCGGCAGCACTTCCAGTATCTCCTTCACGGCTTCGGTCCCGCCGGTAGAGGAACCAATGGCAATGATCGTATCGGTCGTCTTGATCATCGCCGACCCGAGGAGCTTCGGCGATACGGCCTCGCCTGGGAAGAGGGCCTGCTTCGGACGCACGGTGGCCCTTGCCGCAGCTTTTACCTTGGCGATGAGATCAAAGGCGACTTCTTCCATGCCTTCACGCAGGTCGACCTTCGGTTTGGTGATAAAATCCACCGCTCCGAGTTCCAACGCCCGTAAGGTCGTCTGGCATCCGGCTTCCGTGAGCGAACTCACCATCACGACCGGCATCGGATGCCCCCGCATGAGCTTCTCCAGGAAGGTCAGTCCGTCCATCTTGGGCATTTCGACATCGAGCGTGAGCACGTCGGGATTCAACGCCTTGATCTTCTCCCGGGCAATGTACGGATCGGGAGCGGACCCGACCACCTCGATGTCGGAATCCTTCGCCAGCAGTGTGGCCAGCACTTGTCGCATGAGAGCCGAATCGTCGACTGTCAACACACGAATCTTTGCCATGCGCGATTCTCCTTGCTCGCGATCAACTGCCGGCCATCAACTTTCAGTACAGGAGCTGATGGCTGAACGCTGATGGCTCTCTGTCAAAACAGCGTCACATCCTCCTCCGGCTGCTGTTTCACACTCTGAATCTTCGCCGCATATGCCGACTCACGGTCGAAGATCGTCTGGTTCTTGATCCGTTCGATTTTCTTCATGAGCACGCGCCCCGAATCGGTGAAGTAATACACTTTCCTTGGAAACACATCGCCGAGATCCGTCTTGGCGGGCACCAACCCTTCCATCCTGAGGAACGTCACGACCCATTCGGCATTTCTGGCGCCGATATCGATATTGCTCTCATAAATCTTTCCGGCGCCGAACAGCTTGACTTCGAGTCGCCTCTTCAGTCCCCCTCGCTTCAGAATTTCATTGATCAGGGACTCCATGGCATACGACCCATACCGGGTGGATTCTCCCCAGGAGTCGTGGGCATTTTCTTTCGGTTCCGGCAGCATAAAGTGATTCATACCCCCGACTCCGGCCACCGGATCGCGAATGCAGGCCGAGATGCAGGAGCCCAACACCGTGTAGACGATCATCGGATCACGGCTCACAAAAAACTCTCCTGGTAGAATCGACGCGATCTCATATGGAAAACGATAGTCTCGCATACGCCGGATGTGCGTGAACTGGTCCAGGTCAATCTGTGTCATGAGCCTCAGGACTCCTTCTGATAAATCGTCGGGGCCAGCGATTTGAAGGGTTGGCGGACCCATTGGAGGCTTTCGGAATGTCCGATGAACAGGTAGCCCCCCGGCTTCAGGTACTGATGGAACTTATTGACGAGCGTTTCCTGTGTCGGGCGATCGAAATAGATCATGACGTTCCGGCAGAAGATGAGATCGAGGGCACTTTTGATGGGAAAACGATCGTCCATCAGATTGAGCCGCCGGAATTGAATCATCGCGGCCAGATGTGGCTTGACCTTGAGCAGACCGGCACTCTTGCCTCGCCCGCGCAGGAAATGCCGTCTGATGACCTCAGGCGGCAGGTCGCGGACCCGCTCTTCGTCGTATGTTCCCGTGGCGGCCTTCGCCAGCACGCGGGTCGAGAGGTCGGAGGCCAGAATTTTGAAATCCCATTCGGCGGGATTCCTGACGGTATCAAAGAGAGTCATGGCAATCGTATAGGGCTCTTCTCCGCTCGAACAGGCGGAAGACCAGATTCGAATGCGTTTGGTGCCTTCCAGTTCAGGAAGGATCCGTTCACGCAGAAAGGCGAAATGTTTGGGTTCGCGGAAAAAGTCGGTCTTATTCGTCGAGATCAGATCCAGCATCCGCGTAAACTCTTCGCGCGTCGGATCCTCCGTCACCTTCGCGTAATAGTCCGAGAAGGTCGCCAGCTCCAGATCGCGCAACCGCTTCGACAGACGGGACGCCAGCAGCGTCCTCTTCTGCTCACTCAGGGAAATGCCGCTTTCATCGTAGATCAGCGTACGAAACCGCTCGAATTCATCGGTTGAGATCCCGTTCTCCATAGCGTGCATAGCTCCGCTTGCAGGTGTTGTGGCATCCCCTTCCTCGACCAGAGTTTGGGGTATTCCTCTATCGGTCGGTTGTTATCGATTCTTAACCGCTGGAATACCCGGAATCGGGTTCGATCTGGCGGAAAACTAGTGACAGAGCATCAGATAAGCTAGCGTATGCAGGTACTTGATGGCTTGCGACCCTCCTGACCCAGGATCGGCCTTCATTAAGGGATCCGTAAAATCAGAGTTGACCAGAATCTGCCACTCATACGTTGGCAGGGTCTCAGCTTTATGTTTAAGCCCTAACGACTTCCAACCGATAATGGATCGAACGAACGCAGAGAGTCTGTCTCACACGGGTCGTCATTGGCCCTTCGGAGACGACAGGCAGCGGCAGAGGCAACATCCTGATTTTGCAGCATGTACTGGAAATCCTGAGGCATAGCGACCGCTGCAGGTCGGGCTCGGACGCGCGCACGTCCCCACTAATAACCTACATTTTAGTGACACAAGGCTTCCGATATCTGTCCGCCGTGAGGGACGGGTCACGCGCACGGTACTGTCAGAGCGGCCGCCCAACACAGATATCGCGATGATTGCGCTTCGTATGCGGGAGATCCAATGAGACCGTGCTGCTTGAGGTATGTCCGCGTGGCAACCGTGACAGTGCTGTACTGGCTGTTGGCCAGCGCTGCCGTGATGCTATGGGAATCGCCATCACATTCCGCCTCAATCACAGACGTACCTCCACCAACCCAATCAGATTCAGTATTGGATCTCCCATCGTCGAACACTTCTCCTATTGAAGGCCCCCCCAACCGCGAAAGTACACTGTTCGAGGAAATCCCGTCAGTCTATGGTGCTGCCAAATACGACCAAAAAGTACATGAAGCCCCCGGCGCCATCATTATCATTACCGCGGAACAGATCAGAAAATACGGCTATCGGAGCTTCGCCCAGATTCTCGACAGCGTCCCTGGCCTCTTCACCAACACGGACCGGAACTATGGATACATTGGGATCCGCGGGTTCAACCGGCCGGGAGATTACACATCACGCATCCTGTTGTTGATCGATAATCACAGGCTCAACGATGCTATCTATGATCAGGGCGGGGCCGGTACAGAAATGCCCATTGACGTCGATCTGATTGATCGTGTGGAGATTATTAAAGGCCCTGCCTCCTCGCTCTACGGTACCAATGCCTTCTTTGGGGTCATCAATGTCATTACGAAACGGGGACGGGATATCAAAGGTACCGAGGTCTCGGGAGAAGCATCGAGTTTCAATACCTACCGCAGCCGCCTCACGTATGGCAATAAATTCACAAATGGGATGGAGATGCTCCTCTCAAGTTCCTTCTCGGACAGCGAAGGTCATCGCGAGCTGTTCTATCCCGCATTCGCTTCTACAAATAACGGCATTGCCAAGGATGCCGACCGTGACAACCTGAACTACTATACAGGCAAGCTCTCCTATGCCGACTTCACCCTCCTTGGTGGATACCAGTGGCGCAAAAAGAACGTGCCGACTGCAAGCTTTGGAACCGTGTTCAACGACAATCGCTACAACACTCTCGACGAACGTTCGTATCTCGATCTGACCTACCAGCACGAATTCATGAACCAGCTCAACGTGAAAGCCCGGCTGTATTACGATCGGTATTACTATCGCGGCCAGTTTCCACTCGACTATGCCGGCACCGGCATTCCTCCCTTTACCCTCAACAAGGACGTGTCACAGTCTGACTGGAGGGGAGCTGAACTCACGGTCACGAAACGATTGTTTGACCGCCACAAAGTCACGATCGGAACGGAATATCGGGACCAGTTTCGCCAAAACCAAAGCAACGCGGACATTCAGCCTTCGGTCACCTATCTCGACGACAAGCGCCGCTCCGATTTCATCGCAGCCTATCTGCAGGACGAATGGGCGATCATGGACCACCTGACCTTGAATGCCGGAGTCCGACATGACCAGTACAGTACATTTGGCGGCACCACCAATCCACGAGTGGCTCTCATCTCGACCTGGGACAAGAGCACCGTCAAACTCCTGTATGGACAGGCCTTTCGTGCGCCGAATCCATTCGAGCAATTCTATGTGGCTTCGACCGCGAACAAGGCCAGTCCCAACGTCAAACCCGAAAAGATCAAAACATACGAACTTGTCGTCGAGCAGTACCTGGGTGACCATCTCCGTGCCCTGGGCAGTCTGTATCAATACAACATTTCGGGTTTGATCAGTCAGATGACCGATCCCACGGATGGGCTGCTCTTCTACAGTAATGTGGACAACATCACTGCCCGTGGCGTGGAACTCACCATGGAAGGGAAATGGGCTTCAGGCCTTGAGGGGCGACTGAGCTATGCGTTGCAAACGACAAAGAATGATCAGACCGATCAGAAGCTCACGAATTCCCCTCAGCATCTGGCGAAAGCCAACGTGATCGTGCCGGTCGTCTCGGACAAACTCTTCGCCGGTCTGGAAGGCCGCTATACCAGCTCGCGCTTGACACTCGCCGGAAACGACGCCAGCCCCTTTTATATTTTGAACGCATCGTTGTTCAGTCAACGGATCATGAAGGGGTGGGAACTCTCCGGGCACATTAATAACATCATGAATCAGAAATATGGGTATCCGGGATCCGGCGAACACCTGCAGGACGTCATCGACCAGGATGGCCGGACGTTTTGGGTGAAGCTCAAGTATCGCTTTTAACAGCCGACGACTATGTACGGATACACTCGTCTCATATCCATTGTCGGGAAGGGAATCCTGCTCGGCGTGCTCTTGCTCACAATTGTCGTTGGTGACGTGACGGCCCAGTCAGGCCGCATCGTCGTACTGAGCGGCCAAGACCTGAAGCCCTATCAAGAGGTGCTCGCGGGGTTGCAGCAGTCACTGACCAAGCAAGGGATCAACCTGAGCATCGAAGTCCATTCCCTTCAAGGAAATCAAAGAAAGACCCAGGAGGTTCTTGCCGACGTGAAACGAAACGGTGCACGTTTGGTCGTCACATTGGGCAGTGCGGCCACCCAGGCGGCGGTGCGCGAAGTGAGCCATCTGCCCATCCTCGCAACCATGATCATGAGTGCCACTGATATACAGACCGCCCCGAATGCCACAGCGGTGGTGTTGGACTTCTCCCTGGACATGCAACTGGAATGGCTCAAGCGCATCCTGCCTGGAGCCGGCACCGTCGGGATACTCTTTAGTCCACAGGAAAACCAGGCCAAGGTGACTGCCGCCATACCACTCGTCAAGGACGCGGGGCTCAAGCTTATGCCACAGGCCGTCGATTCACCACGAGCCCTGCCTGATGCTTTGGACAATATCTCTCGCAGCGTCGACGTCCTGTGGGGAATCTCCGATTCGATGGTCATGACCCCTCACACCGCCGAGGCAATCCTCTTGAGTACGCTCCGGAACAAGATCCCGCTCATCGGCCTGTCGACCTCATGGGTCAAGGCGGGGGCGCTCTACGCCCTCGACCGCGATTACCTCGACATCGGGCTCCAATGTGGAGAGATCGTCGGGAGGGTGGTCGGCGGAACCACTCCAGGATCACTCACACCTGTGCCTCCGCGCAAAGTAACGTATGCGGTGAATCTGAAGACCGCAGCAGTAATCGATCTGGAATTGCCCCCTGAGCTGATCCAAGGAGCGGCGCAAGTACTTCAATGAGCGAAATGAGGATATGATGATGGAGAGACGAATCGGACTGCGAACCAAGCTCAATGTCTTGAGCATCGGACTGGTCATCCTGACGGCGACAGGAATCGCAGGCTTTGTCGTGCATCGAGAGATTACGACGCGCTCTCAAGATTTGCTTAACACGGGACTCACTACCGCGGCGATGATCGCCCAGAGCAGCGAGTACGCAGTCTACACCGAAAACCAAGATTCCTTGCACCGAATTATCGCAGGGCTTCATGCTTCGCCGGACATCGCCTACATCGCCGTGCTCGGCAAACAGAACAACATTCTCCTGGAACAAACCTTGGGGCCGCCCATCACGGTGCCGACCGCGCTGAGGAGCCGACGACCCGCATCTGGGGAGGTTGCGGTTCAGAAGGTCACGAATCAACAGGACGGCTCGTCGTACATCGATATCATCGTACCGGTCGTCAGTCGACCGGCGTCATCATCGGACCCGCTCTTTCTTGAATCCGCGGCTGCAGCAGGCCCGACTGCAGTCATCGGATATGTCCAGCTTGGCCTCAACCAGGTGCGGCTACAACACACCCTACAGCAGTTTGTCCTCGTCACCGGATTCGTCGTGGTGATCGTGATCCTGGTCGGCCTCTTCGTGACGTTGGTACTCACCCAAAGCCTGCTTAAGCCGATTCTGGCCCTGGTCGAGGCAACAGGCCTCATCGCTGAGGGACGATTTGACGTCGATGTCGCCGTGCATTCAAATGACGAAGTGAATCAACTTGCCGATGCGTTTAACCGAATGACGGTCACACTACGGACTTCACAAAAGCAAATACAAGAGTACCAACAAAAGTTGGAGGACAAGGTCGCAGAGCGGACGCGGCAGTTGGAAGCCGCCTTTCAGGACGCACACCGATTGGCCGATGAAGCTCAAGCCGCGAATCGAGCCAAGTCGCAATTTCTGGCCACCATGAGCCATGAGATCCGGACCCCCATGAATGGCGTGATCGGCATGACCGGCCTTCTGCTCGACACCCAACTTACGCCCGAACAGCGGGAGTATGCCGAGATGGTCCGTAACAGCGGCGATCATCTGCTGATGGTGATCAACGACATCCTCGACTTTTCTAAAATCGAAGCCGGCAAGCTGACCCTCGAACTCCTCGACTTCGATCTGCGCTCCGCCGTGGACGAGACAATGGACCTGTTGGCCGAGCGCGGGTTCAACAAAGGAGTGAATCTCGCTTGCCTGTTTCACGCGGATGTGCCCAACGCAGTCCGTGGGGACCCCGGACGGCTCCGCCAGATCCTCCTCAACTTGCTCGGAAATGCCATCAAGTTTACGGAGCAAGGCGAGGTGGTGGTCTCCGTCACGGTGGCGCACCACAGAGATGATAGGGCTACGGTTAGGTTTGAGGTGCAAGATACCGGGATCGGTCTGTCCCCGGAGGCACAGACGCATCTGTTTCAGGCGTTCAGCCAGGCCGACGGCTCAACGACGCGTAAGTACGGAGGCACGGGGTTGGGACTGGCTATCTGCAAGCAACTTACGGAGCTTATGGGGGGCCAGATCGGCGTGACGAGCCAGCCTGAAAAGGGCAGTACGTTCTGGTTTACGGTCCCCCTCGGCACACGGCCGCCCGGCACACCGTCGGCTGTGAACAGCCTTTCCCAGGCTCTGGGAGGGTTACATCTGTGCGTGGTGGATGACCATCCCACCAACCGCCGCATTTTGGACCTCTATGCCAAGAACTGGGGGGTCCGATGCCTCCTGGCGGAGAATGGACCCGAAGCGTTGGCGCAGTTGCGTGTCATGGCCGCCCAGAACGACGCGTGCGACCTCGCAATCATTGATATGCACATGCCCGGAATGGATGGCCTCGCATTGGCTCGAGCGATCAAAGCCGATCCCGCGTTGGCGCCAACCCGGCTCGTGCTTCTCACGTCTCATGGCCAGCGCGG
>OELA01000008.1_pt1 | contig 19780 bp, 15 predicted proteins | sample 1503161 | NCBI WGS metagenome assembly OELA01 (sample SAMEA104379559, study PRJEB20068) | metagenome | biome: 1000743; feature: 77; material: 1998 | place: USA | collected 2012 | depth 25 m
TGACTGTCAGTGTGATGGCAACTGTTTTCGAGGTGGCGCCGGCTGCACTTACTGTGACAGTGCCGTTATACGTCCCAGCGCTGAGTCCTGCCGTATTTACGCTTGTCGTTAACGTGCTGCTGCCACTTCCTGATGCAGGGCTCACGGCCAGCCACGAGGCATCATCGCCTACTGTCCAGTTCAATGTTCCACCTGAGTTTGTCAGGGAAATATTCTTATTTGCCGGGTTTGCAGCTCCCTGTGTCGCCGCATAGCTGAGACTCGAAGGGCTCAAATTGATGGTTGGTGTTGCGATGACGGTGAACGTCACAGGGACGTTAACCGAGGCTGCCCCTGTGGGCCAGAGTGTGACCATTCCGTTGTAGGTACCGGCCGTCAGGGTTCCGGTCGTTACGCTTACGCTCACCGTGCCGGTTCCAGTGCCCGTGTTCGGAGTGTGTCCCAACCAGGTGGCGTCATGACTGGCGCTCCAGCTTAGTGTGCCCCCCCCCGTGTTGCTTATATTCAAGGTCTGAGGCGCAGGGTTGCCTCCCCCCTGTTGGGCAGTAAACGACAGGCTGGTTGGACTCAATCCAATGGCAGGTGGTACCGGCGCTGCGGTGAGGGTTAATGTCACTGGTATCGTGACTGATGCAGTGCCGGTCGCGCTGAGGGTAATAGTACCGCTATAGATGCCGGCGGTCATGGTGCCGGTCGCTACAGTGGCGGTGACTGCGCCGTTGCCGGTGCCGGAGGCCGGACTGAGCGACAACCACGTCGCACTGTTACTGGCGCTCCAGCTCAAGGTGCCGCCACCGGTATTGCTGATCGTCAAGGTCTGAGGCGCAGGGTTGCCTCCTCCCTGTTGAGCTGTAAACGACAGGCTGGTTGGGCTCATCCCGATTGCGGGATTCACCGACAGTACCGGAGCCGAAGACGGCGAGATTAATTGTGTCAACGCCGGCATCTGCTCAGCTAATCTGTCCATCGATCGCCCACCCGCATGCCCGTTTCCTGAGGTTGAGGAGTTGCTATTCCCATTGCCTGGAGCGGCCAGTGGGATCGTTCCGGTTGGTACTGTGCCGGCTGCAGTCAATCCCGCGGCTGCTGCTGGCGATGGTGCCACGGTTATGCTCGCAAGAGGCACGGCTGTCCCGAGACTTCTATTCAGCGATAACGGCTCCTTGGACTGAACAGTCGTCGTATCGCTTTGTAGCGACGGTGCGGGGGTTGGCACGGAGCTGACTGGTGGGGAGTCGGATGGAGAAGGTGCGACGGACGCGACAGGATCGTTCTGTGGCTTTCGAATGAGTCGGTGCAGCTTGCGAGTTGAGGTTTGTGTGTCCCTCCTCTCCAAGATTCTTACTGAATATGGATTGGTGGGGTTCAGATTTTCGATGCGCCGCTCTTGAGTGACTGTTCCGCCGGTTTCTTGGCTGATAGGACCCGTTAGTTGCTGGGCGGAGACGGAGGGAATAGGCTCAATCAGTGACAGAAGGACTGTCATGAGACCCAATGAAATCGTGTACGGCACGATGAGATGCAGGCGTATCGCTTGCTGCATGGGCTCCTCCGTATTACTCAACCCGCCACCGCACGAATCAATTGAGGTATATTCGTCGCCAGGTAAGAGACCCAATCAAAATCAAAGGTAACCCCAGCTTGAATCTGGATTGCCAGTGACTTGTGCGGTAGGTTGAGCAAGAGCAATGCCCTGGCTGGCACCTGCGCTCGGGCGACTCTTTTAGTTTCGAATTAATATGTCAAAACAATAGCTTGAAGTATCAAACTGCCAAAACTGCCAGGGATGCGTAAGGTGAGGCCGGCGTATGCGTGGAAGGCAATATACAAAAATTTGAACACATGATTAAATGCTGAATGCATTCTAATGCAACGAAGAGTCATATATACGTATGTATAAGTAGGATTATTCAGCAAAAGAGGACTTGGCGTTCTGGATAGTACGACGCTGTGTTCTTGCCCTATTGGTCTGAGAAGTTAGGAAGGAGGCGGCGTCAGGCTTTGCAATCCAATCATTCGCCGCGCGTGGCAGGCCGGCTCATATGACCTACCAACGCATACAACTTCAGAGATACCTCGTCCTGCTCGTTATCCTCTTGTGGGTCACTCTCGCTCAGCCGATCCTCACAGGGGCCCAGGACCCTAAACCCGCGTCGGTGGTGCCAGTCCCGCAAACCGAATCCTGGTGGACTGCCCGGCATGAGGACACTCTCGCACTTCTCCGCCAAGGCAACATTGGCCTTCTGATGATCGGGGACTCCATTACACAGGGATGGGCGAGTGAGGGTCGCCGTATTTGGGACGCCTATTATGGGCATCGCCGTGCCGTGAATTTGGGATTTAATAGCGACCGCACCGAGCACCTGTTGTGGCGGCTGGACCATGGGGAGATCGAGGGCATTGCCCCCACGCTGGTGATTTTGATGATCGGCACGAACAACACGAGTGCGCGCCACGATTCTCCTGAGGACACGGCTGCAGGCATTCAGGCGATTCTCGCAACCTTGCGAACCCGCCTTCCATGGACCAAGATTCTGTTGCTGGGTGTGTTCCCCCGCAGCGCCTCGGCGGACGACCCACTACGCAAAGTCAATGCGGCTATCGATGGCCAGCTTCAGGCCTACGTCGACAACCAACATATCTTTTTCTTGGACCTCGGCCAGCACTTTCTTGATGACCGGGGACGACTCGCGTAAGACCTTATGCCGCACTACCTTCACCCAAGCGAGCGCGGATATCAAGTGTGGGCCGACAGCATGGAACCCATAATCAGGCAGCTACTCGGCGAGTGACGCGAAGGCCGAGCGAAACTTGACTCCAAACGATTCGTTCCGTATTCGTGCTATAGGGTATGCCACTGTGAGTTTCGTGGCCAACGTCACCAGCGGGAAATTCTCCTTTGCACTATCTCCTTAAAGGGGAGGCTATACGGTAGTTGACACCTTCTCCCGGTGCGCGCCGGGCCCTGAATTAACGTAGCGTCCTCTTTTTGTCTTGTGGCGCGAACGAAACACGGGGAGAAGTAGGAGCGCATGATGAAGCGAAAAGGATGGACTCTGGCCGTACCCATGATCTTGGGTTTGCTTCTGTGGGCCATAGAATCGGGAGAATCGGGCGTTCCGATCGACTCGAGCTTCGGAAGCATCGCCGGCACGGCTCCGGGCGCCGACGTTCCTCTTTTGGGGCCGGTGGTAACGGTACAACCTAAGGAGATCCACGACGTCCTGTACAACCCGGGCATGGGGTTCGCCGATTTCCATTTTGGCTTCGGAAACCCACCGCCGCCAGAAAAGATCCCCCGCCAGACCGTCGCGTATTTCCGCTGGTCCTGGGCGGATCTTGAGCCGGTCGAAGGGGAGTACAACTTTGCGCTTGTCGATCGCGTCATCGAGCAGGCAAGGGCCAAGGGAGAGTCCCTCGCGTTCCGTATCTTGGTGGAGTACAAGGCGGGCTCTCCGCAGTGGATGCTCGATAAGGGGGTTGCCAGTGTCCCTGTCGGAGGTGGCACCTTTCCCGATTCCAACAATCCCATTTTCCTCGACTACCACGAGAGACTTATCAGGGCCTTTGGGGCTCGGTATGCAGGCTCTCCCGACATCGATCATGTGGACATTGGGTCCGTCGGCTGCTGGGGGGAATGGAATACGGCCTGCTGTCAGGAAGTGAAGGCGCAATGCAAGCAGTACTTTCCGACGGAAGAGAATCAGATCAAGATCACAGACTGGTACTTCACCTATTTTCCCAACACGCCGCTGGTGATGCTTCATGGTGGGCAGCTCAAGTATGCGGTTTCTCGAGGGGCCGGCTGGCGCGGGGACTGTTTTGGCGATTACGGCTTTTTCGGCCCCAACTGGAATCACATGGAGCATGCCTACGCCCGCGGGCTTCAGGACCCGATCATCGCCGACGCTTGGAAACGGGGACCCGTACAGTTCGAGGCCTGCGGCGTGATGCAGGACTGGTATGACAAGGGCTTCGACATCGACCTGATCCTTCAAAAGGGACTGGAGTGGCATATGTCAGTCTTCAACGGAGGGGCCGCGCCCGTGCCAGCCGTGTGGAGACCACGCATTGATGAGTTCCTAAAGAAACTCGGGTACCGGATGGTGCTCCGCGAGATGATCCATACCGCGGAGACGAGCCCTGGTGGCAGGCTGCTGCTGCAATCGCGGTGGGAAAACGTGGGCGTTGCTCCCTTCTACCACCCCTGGCCGCTCGCCTACCGCCTCAGGTCCAGCTTGGATCAGGTGGTGGCCCAATGGGTGAGCCCGGCCAAGCTCATGCGGTGGCTGCCGGGAAGGTCCCATGTGGTCACGGACGAGGAGACGGTGCCGGAGCAGGTTCCAGCGGGAACCTATTCCCTGGACGTAGCCATCCTGAACGAAGACGGCCGTTCCGCTCACGTCGATCTCGCTATCGAAGGAAAGCGCGCGGATCGGTGGTATCCTGTCTCGAGTGTGACGATCCGTAACTGAGTGGGGGCTGTGAAGGAAATACGAGGTTCTGGCATTCTGATCACAATCTAGGGGAGAGGACTCATGGCTCAAAAGAAAATAAGCGCACGAAAGATTGCAGTTGTTGGACTCGGCTATGTGGGCCTTCCTATTGCGGTTGCATTTGGGAAGCAACAACGAGTGATCGGCTTTGATATCAACAAGGCCAAGATCGCAGAGTTACAGAAGGGCCTTGACCGTACCGGTGAAGTGTCTTCTGCGGATCTGAAGGCAACGGACGTTCACTATACATATCAGCCCGGCGACCTCAAGGCGGCGGATTTCATTATCGTGGCCGTACCCACGCCGATTAATGAAGCCCTTCAGCCTGATTTGACGGCTCTTCGCAGATCATCCGAACTCATAGGCGCCAATCTCTCACCCGGATCGATCGTGGTTTTCGAGTCGACGGTCTACCCTGGAGCCACTGAGGAAGTGTGCCGGCCTATTCTCGAACAAGCTTCAGGGATGAAGTGTGGTGTGGATTTCAAGCTTGGGTATTCACCTGAGCGCATCAATCCTGGCGATAAGGAACATACGCTGGAAAAAATCACCAAGGTCGTGTCAGCCCAGGATGAGGCGTCGCTGGACATCATCGCCAACACGTACGGACTCGTGGTCAAGGCGGGGATTCATCGGGCTCCCAGTATCAAGGTTGCGGAAGCTGCGAAGGTGATTGAAAATACCCAGCGAGATCTGAATATCGCGCTGATGAATGAGTTGGCGCTCATTTTTCATCGTCTCGGGATCGATACCAAATCAGTCCTGGAAGCGGCGGGAACCAAGTGGAACTTTCTCAAGTTCTCCCCGGGGTTGGTTGGAGGGCATTGTATCGGGGTCGACCCGTATTACCTGACGAGCAAAGCCGAATCTGTGGGCTATCACCCCCAAGTGATTCTCGCCGGCCGGCGCATAAACAATGGAATGGGAAAGTTTATTGCTGAGCAGACGATGAAACAGTTGAGTGAGCTGGCTCGGCCGGTCAAGGATCTCAAAGTGGCCGTCTTGGGGCTTTCATTTAAGGAGAACGTACCGGATTTGCGGAATAGCAGGGTGCCGGACATTATCCACGAATTGCGAGAGTATGGCGTCCAAGTCTTGGTGCATGATCCGATCGTAGAACCGGAAGAGGCGGTCGAAGAGTACGGTATACATTTGAGCACGTGGGACCATCTCAGTGATATCGACGGAATTATTTTGGCAGTCGCGCATCGTGCCTATGCAGATATGGGATTGCAGAAGCTGCTCAAGCCTCTCCGCAGTCAGCGGGAGGGTGTAGTGATTGATGTGAAATGTCTGCTTGATCAGGCGAAATTACCCAAGGCGCTTAAGTACTGGCGATTATAAGAAGGCAGCTGGGTCACCTTAACCTGCTTCCCACCACTTCGCACTGAAAAGTCAGTCTCCTGTAGTCTTTAGCATACAGGAAGACCTCCATCTTTCACGGTCAGCAGACTTTTTGATTCTGTTTGCCCCCCACTATAGAGGCTGCTATAGATTGTCTGTGGCATCAATTTTCCACGTAGTTCTCCTGGCACCTTTTTGGCATTGGCTTTGTTGGGTAACTGATGAACATCTTGGGCAATAGCGCCGTGGGGCATAGGTCAGTAGGGCTGTGGTATGCCATTGGGGCAATGGCCTTGCTTGCCGGCTGCGCCTACTTCAATTCAGCTGACATCAAGCGGGGTGATCAACATCTCGCAGCGGGTAATTGGGAAGAGGCCAGTCTCGCCTATAAGCAAGCGCTGAAAGAAGATCCATTTAATTCCACATTACTTGGTAAATACACCATGGCTCGAGAACGAGCTGCGGCGTCGTATGAGGAGCGAGGACGGGCGTATCTCAAGGAACAACAGCCTGACCTTGCGATGGAACAGTTTAAGCGCGCCCTCACTATCGAACCGTCCAATCTCGATCATCAATCCGGGTTGCTTGAAGCGCTTCGCTTGAAAGATGCGCGCGGCCAGCATCGAGAGGCAGATCGCCTGGCCCAGCTCGGCCGGACCGACGAGGCCATGGAGGCATACGCCAGAGCAGCGGAGCTGGATCCCTCGTTTAAGGAACCCCTTGAGAAGATTTCCAAACTTACCGAGGAGCAGCAGGCGCTGAATCGTGACGATCGGCGGAAACAACCGGTGACACTTCGGTTCCGCAATGCCGGTCTGAAAGAAGTCCTGGAAGGGATTGGAAAGGCCGGAGGGATCAACCTTATTTTCGACAAGGACGTCAGAAATGATCCCGTGACCATCAGTATTCAAGACACGCCGTTCGAAGAGGCGTTCAATCTCATCCTCAACAGCAACAGCCTGTTTGCCCAAACCGTATCTCAGGACGTCATGATTGTCAGTCCTAATACTAAGCAGAAGCAGGAGCAGTATCAAGATCTGATGATTCGGACGTTCTACCTGTCCAATGCCAAAGCGAAAGACATGCTGGTGTTATTGAAGAGTATGCTGGATTCCAAACGGATGCATGCCAATGAACAATTGAACACGATTGTCATCCGAGACCAACCGGAAAAACTGGAGATGGTTGAAAAGATCATCTTGGCCAACGACCGCCTGGAGTCCGAAGTTCTTTTTGATGTTGAGGTCCTGGAAGTCGATCGCACGGTGGATCAGACCTATGGTCTGACCTATCCCAAGCAAATCGCAGCCGCCATGGTCCCTCCGGGATCGGTGGGAATTATCGCAGGGACAGTCGCACAGCAGTTTTCGCTTCGTCAGCTCACCAGCCTTGGTCAAGACAGTTACCTTCTTAAGCTTCCGACCAACATCCAGTTGGATTTCTTTAAACAGATCACTGACGCCAAGACTCTTGCCGCCCCGAAAGTTCGCGTGGTCAATAATAAGAAGGCGGAGATTAACATTGGCAACAAGCAGCCGATCCTGCTTTCCACCACGAATGTCTTGCCGGGTCAAGCGGCAACCGGAGCAGTTCCAACGACCTCGACGGTGACCTCGATCGAATTCCGCGACACCGGAGTCAAGTTAACCGTTGAACCTTCTATCCATTTGGGGAATGAACTGTCCCTTAAGATGAAGATTGAAGTCATCCGCCTTGGCGACTTAGTGACGCTCCAAGCCAGTCCCCCCATTACTCAGTTTACGTTCGGTAACCGGTCGGCGGAAACCATGCTCAATATCAAAGATGGCGAAACCATTGTGTTGGGAGGGTTGATCCAAGAAGAGGATCGCAAGACCCGCACGACCATTCCCTGGATCGGCGATCTCCCCATTATCGGCAATCTCATCAGTTCTTTTAAGACCCAACGGGTCACGACCGAGGTGATCCTGACGATCACACCGCACATTATTCAGGGGGTAGCCCCCCCCGGGCTTAGCACACAGGTGTTCTGGTCAGGGACGGATTCAAGTTATTCCACTAGCCCGCTGTTTGCCCCGAAGGGGAAAAAGGTTTCCATGATGGGAGCTGGAGTGTCCGATGCGGGGTTCTCATCGGCCGGCGGGCCGGCAAAAGGGGGAATGGCAGGGAAAGCCGCTGCAGCGTCACTCACCTCAAAGGCTTCGGTAGGGGCAGCCGCCTCGATCAAGCCGGACGAGTCGGTCATCCAAATGGGGAAAGAGTTCAAGCTTGCCATCATTGACGAACGTCTTCGTCCAACGGCGGAAGGCGTGTTTCAGCTTCAGTATGATCCGCAGGTATTGGAATTCAGAAGACTTCTGAATGGTGAGATCATACAGTCAGCCGGCGCAGGTGAGCAGGCTTCCAGCAACCTAGAGACGCAAGAGGGAACGGTGGCCTTCAAAGTCGCGCCATCGGCGCGGCAGGCGGGAGGGCGGACTGTCACTGTCACCTTCTACGCCAAGGCGCCCGGTGTGTCTCCTATGCGTGTGGCGTTGGTGGATCCCACCGCGGGATCGTCGACGGTAGCGTCGCAAGAAGGAAAAGGTATTGTGAGGGTGCGGTGAAAGAGTCAGGCGTGACACTCTTGGAACTCATGATCACGCTGACGATTGTGATGATTCTCGCCTCGATCGCTATGCCGCTCAGCCGTCTGTCGGCGACACGGACTCATGAAATAGAACTGCGGCAGCAGTTGAGGCTCATGAGGGCTGCCATCGATACTTTTAAGCTGGAATGGAATCGGGATGGCGACACTTTATTGGGGCCAGCCTGCGTAAAGAACAAACTCACGTGCAAAGATGTGACAAGTGTCTACGGCTATCCCAAGTCGCTGGATAGGCTGTTGGGGATCAAGCTCACTAGTCAAGAAGCGGTGGTCAGGGACACGACGATAAAGCGCTATCTGAGGAAACTTCCTCTTGACCCCTTGACCGGCAAAGCTGATTGGATATTCCGATGCTACAAAGATGCCCCAAAGGCATCGAGTTGGTGTGGGGATGACATCTATGACGTGATGACTCAAAGTCAGGACATAGCCTTAGATGGAACGAAGTATCGAGATTGGTAAGCGTGGAGTGGGGGGCGAAAATGGTTTCACCCTGCTCGAGCTGATGATCGTCGTATCGATCATCGGCATTCTCGCTACTCTGGCGGTGCCCTCGTACCAAGCGTCGGTTGTGAAGGCCAAAGAGGCTGCCTTGCGTCAGGATCTCTCGACACTCCGCGATGTATTGGATCAGCACAAGGCTGATCAGGGGAAGTATCCTCCGTCTTTATCAGCATTGGTGGGCACCGGGTATCTGCGGGGAATCCCAAAGGACCCGTTCACCGGTGCGACGACCACGTGGCAAGAGATTCAGGATCCTATTGAAAAAGGCGTGATCGATGTCTTTTCAGGAGCCGAATTTGTGGGGACGGATGGCACCCCATATAATCGTTGGTAGCGATACCCATGCGCAATGTTCACGATAGAGTGAGAACGACGTCAGTCCACACGACTCCGGCATACCGTTTGGCACTTCGAGTTGAGACTCTCTGTGCAGTCGGCTTCGCCGCGGTCTTGTTTGCAGGATGCGGTGAACTTGAGCCGATGCGTGAGCCGGAAGTGGTCGAGCTTGAGCTGACCACAGACACGTTAAAAGCGACGGTGCGAGAAGCGCAGCGGACGGTGGCCGATTTGCGGGCTGACCTTGAAGCACGCCGTAGGGAATTGGCAGAAGCTCAGGTCGCTCGAGCACAGCTTGAAGGACGGGTCAGGGAAGCGGAACGGCGGGTCATCGAGGCCCGGCAGGTGATTGAGTTGCAACGGGAAGAGCTGGCCGCGGCGCGGACGGAGCGGGAGCGAGTGTTTCGAAGCAGCCTTCAATTACAGAGCCAGATGAGGCAACTTCGGAAGCAACGCGCAAAAACGGAGGTGCTGAGTTCCGCTCAGGGCGCGCAGGAGGCGATCCCATTACCTTCCAGCGGTGCGGTGCCCAAGAGCCAGAAGGCTATACAGGTTCCAGCACAACAGAATCAGCCTTCAGAGTTTCTGGAAACGCCTCAGATGGCAGCGGCTCCAGCTGCGGCCATGCAGGTGCCGGCCGACCGGGAACCCTCGTCAGGTGCTGAGCAGCAGAAGCCTCACATGCGACATGTTTCTGTGAAACCCGGTGATACGCTGTGGCGCATTGCGCAGAAAAATCGTGTCTCCGTGGAATATCTGCGGACGTTTAATCAATTGGCCGACAATAGGATTGTCATTGGCCAGGCACTCTGGCTACCGGATGATCAGCCCATGTCTGAAATCGGTGCCGGCAAGGGTTTGACTCCGTAAGCACACACTCCTGTTCTCGGCCTGACATTCATGCACGTCATACCATGCCTGTATTTGCTTACAGAGTGGCTCGTCCTGATGGCTCAACCCTCGATGGACAGATTGAGGGAGAGGAAGAACAGCTCGTCCGGGCCAAACTGGAGGGGCAGGGATTTCTCATTTTTCGATTACAGCGACGGGGTGCGGCCACAACCGGCTTAGGTCTGGATTGGCACGCATTTGGAAAGCTCCCGCTTCAGGAATTCCTGGTGTTCAATCAAGAGCTGCTGGCCCTCGTGAAGGCCGGTCTTCCCGTGTTGCGGGTGTGGGATCTCTTAATCGAGCGAGCCAGCCATTCAGGATTTCAACAGGCGTTGCGCACGGTCCGACAAGATATTCGTGGAGGGGCGTCGGCCTCGGAAGCACTGGCAAAACACCCGATCCATTTTTCAGAATTGTATCTTGCGACGATCAAGGCCGGAGAACAATCGGGGAATTTGGCGGAGGTGCTGCAGCGGTTCATTGCGTATTTAAAACTCATGATCGGGCTGCGTCAGAAGGTTTCGAAGGCGCTTGCGTATCCTGCGTTCCTTGTGCTTGTCGGGATTTCCGTTATCGGGTTTCTGTTGACGTACGTCGTGCCGACGTTCGTGTCAGTCTATGCGGAGACATCAAAGTCCTTACCGGTGGCCACGCAACTGTTGCTCGATGTGGTGGCGGGAGGCAATGTGTATCTGTGGCCAGGATTGGTAGGGTTTGCCGTTCTTGGGCTCGTAGGTCGCGCATACTATGTGACGCCGGCTGGGCGACTCGTGGTGGATCAGCTCCTATTGCGCGTGCCTGTCTTGGGGCCAATATTTGTGAAGCATTATACGGTTCAGCTTACGCGGACCCTAGCGACGATACTTGCTGGAGGCACCCCGCTTGTCGATGCGTTATCGATTGCACGGGGCGCCATCTCCAATCGATATGTGTCGTTCGGAATTGCCGGTGCGGTCGGTGAAATTCGCGAAGGGACGACCCTGGCCGCCGCATTGGACCGCCCGAAAGTATTTCCCAAATTGGCAGTGGAAATGTTGTCGGTAGGGGAAGAGACCGGATCGCTACCCGCGATGTTGCATGACGTGGCGGAATTTTATGAAGGAGATCTGGATCTCCGGCTCACCCAATTAACAACGTGGATTGAACCGGCACTGCTGCTGATCATGGGGGTTTTAGTGGGTGCGATCGTGATTATCATGTATCTACCGGTGTTTCAAATGGCTGGGGCGGTGTAGCGCTGAATGCCTCATCGAGCGGTTCGGCTTACGCTCATGCGTTGAGGAGTGAGTAAGAAACCATGGCACGAACGGTGACTCGGCCAACGTTGACGGATGTTCTCATACGGCAGGGGATTCTGCCGAAACAGACGCTTGACCAAGTGCTCGGCAGACTGGATGGTGTGACGGCAGCTCTCGGTCAGACCTTAGTGAGCGAGGGGATTATCTCGGAGGATCAGCTGGCCCGTGCATTGGCGGCCCAGTTTGACTTGCCTTGCGATCTTCTGACGGAGTTCCGAGTTGACCAGTCATTCTATAACTCCATGTCGGTCAAACTCATGCAGCGGCATCCGTTCATACCGATTGCAGAGCACCAAGGCCGCCTGACCATTGCCATCTCTGATCCGCAGAATCTCCTGGCATTGGACGAGTTAGAACTGCTCTTGGGGCGCCCGTTAGACGTCGTGGTGAGCTCGCGAAGCGCGATTCTGGCGGCACTGGAACGTAGTGAAGGCTCCAGTCAAGCGCTTCGAGAGCTTGAAGCCGAGTATCGATCCGTGTTGGTCAAGGAGGACGAGCGCGGAGAGGAAGTCTTCACGATCGATCACGAGGGAGAGGATCAAAGCCCTGCGGTCAAACTATTGGATTCGATTCTCTTAAGCGCGATGCAGCGCCGGGCCAGCGACATTCACATTGAAGCCGCCGATCGTGCGACCAAGGTGAAATTGCGGGTAGATGGGATTCTCGTTCCAGCGATGGAGCCGCTCGATATCCGTCTCCATGCGCCGTTGGTCTCGAGGTTAAAAGTTATGTCGGATTTGGATATCGCTGAGCGACGAGTACCGCAAGATGGGAGCTTCCGGATGCGGCTGGAGCGAAAGACCGTCGACTTCCGAGTCTCAATCCTTCCGAGCGTGTTCGGTGAATCGGTCGTCGTTCGTATTCTCGACCGTGAGGCGATCACCACGGGTGTTGCGGCATTACGGTTGGAACGACTCGGGTTCAATGTGGAAGATCTGAAGCGTTTTCGACGCGCGATCACGCGACCCTACGGCATGGTGCTGGTGACCGGTCCGACGGGCAGTGGAAAGACGACGACGCTGTACGCGGCGATTACGGAGATGAATATCAAGGAAGATAAACTGATTACGATCGAAGATCCGGTCGAGTATCAACTGTCGGGGGTTGTACAAATTCCGGTGAATGAGAAGAAAGGTCTGACGTTCGCGCGAGGGCTCCGATCGATCTTACGTCATGATCCTGACAAGATCATGGTCGGCGAGATTCGCGATGCAGAGACCGCTCAAATCGCCATCCAATCGTCGCTCACCGGCCACTTGGTCTTGACGACGGTGCACGCAAACAACGTGTTCGATGTGATCGGACGATTTGCCTCGATGGGAATCGATGCCTACAACTTCTTGGCTGCGCTGAACTGTGTGCTGGCGCAGCGGCTTGTTCGAATGGTCTGCCTTGCCTGTCGAGTGGCGGTCAAGCTCGACACTGCGTTGGCGGAGGAGTCGGGTCTTGATTTCGAAGAATACAAGGACATTCCATTTTATGAAGGCAAAGGATGTCAGGAGTGCCATGGCACTGGGTATCGCGGACGAAAGTGCATCACGGAGTTTCTCGATTTGAACGATGAAATCAAAGAAATGATTCTTGCCGAGCGTCCCCTGTCAGAGATTCGCTATCGCGCCATGACCAGTGGGATGATCACGTTGCGGCAGTCTGCGCTCAGAAAGGTGCTGGAAGGTTCCACCACCCTGCGGGAGATCAATCGAGTGACGTTTAGCGAGGAGGGCTAAGGGATGTGGGGGCTCAGCACCAGCCGTCCGCAGCACTGCTTGAAAATCGGCGCGCAAGCCCTCGTCTGGGGAGAGGCCGTCCGTACCTGGCGGGGGCGGTATCGCTACCGCTGTGTTCTTTCACCGACACCGGCCGGGGCCATCAAGTTGTCCCCTATGGATTTGAATCTGACAGACATGCCTACAGTTGAAAGTCGTCTTCGGTCACTGGCTGGACCCAGTCAAGATATCCGATTCGCAGGGAGTGCATGGCTGTCCGACGTCCCTCGCCCCATTGTGTTGTTACTATCAGATCTGTCGGTGCGGGCGACAGTGTTGCAACTGGAACAGTTCCCGGCCCAGGCAGAGGAACAAGAGGCGCTGATTCGCTGGCGCCTGGGGCAAGAGCAACTGTTGCCCATGACTGGGGCGAAAATTGTCTGGCAGGGGTTCCCCTCGTATGGGGCAGGAGATGAGCGCTCCCATGCGATTTTTGTCGTGGCAATTCAAGAAGCCATCTTGAAGCAATACGAATCCCTCTGTGAATCGGTCGGGCTGCTCCCACAAGAGGTCGGTGTGACCAGCTTTCGTCTGTTTAATCTGTGGCTGAGAGCGGCTGGTGGTCGGAAACGGTTGGGTCATGACTTGTTCTGGGTGAGTATATCGGACGGCGGGTTGACCTGCTTCGTGATGCAGGAAGGCCGATTGGTGTTTGTCCGGACCAAACTGTTGATCGGCGAAAGGCTACAGGGTGAAGAAGACCTTGAGGAAGACCTGGTGAACAACATTGCCGAGGAATGCGCGGTGTCTCTTCGTGCCTGTCTCGAACATCATCCTGGTCTGAACGTGACGGAGATCGTCCTTGCCAGCGATAGCCCATTCCCGACGCTTGAGCAGGCGTTGAAACACGAACTCGGCCTGTCGACTGAGAGACTGGATTGGGAAGCGGTCAAACGGTTGGGGTGGACTCATGATGGGGGAAGTACGTCATGGGCGGCGCTCCCTGTCGTGGCGGGGGTGATGTAGACGATGGCGCCTGAACGAACATTGCTTCGTGCGCTTGCCGGCAGGCTGAACGGCTTCATGGTCATACCAGGAGGGGCGCGGTATTTTCACATCGAACTGGGTAGTCGATACCGGTGGTATATCGCACCTGCTCGTCTGATGCTGGTCGCACTCAGCGGGATTATAGGGGCGTCAATTGTTTGGAGCGTGGCCCAGACCGTGATGACCCTGCGTGACCTGCGCGACATGCAAGCACGCGTCGATCACGTTCGCATGCAAGACCATCAGCTCATTGCCGAGGCCCAACAGGAAGGCATCGATCTCTCCGGGCCATCATTGCAACAGCTATCGGCCGAAGTTGGATTGGCGAACCAGTTGCTCACAAAACGGAATTTTTCCTGGACACAGTTTCTGTCCGCGCTTGAAGCAGCCATTCCCCAACATGTGTCGATTCAGAGTATACGTCTTGATCCCGGTAGCGCGGTCGTACACATGATCGGGTTGGCTGCGACGGTCGAGGATGTGACGGCATTGACGGTGACCTTGCAAGACCACACCGCGTTCCATGATCCGGTGCTGGGCCAGCATCGGGTGGGACCGAATGGTTTGGTAGAGTTTGACTTGACGCTGCGGTATCGGCAGCCGGGGGTGTAGAACGCCATGATGGATTTCATCCTCCAACAGTTGCGAAAACCCTATGGGATTTTAATTCCATGGCTCGCATTGGTGATACTGCTGGCTGGAGTCTTGTGGGCGGTCCACACCCTTGGAATTGATGAAGCCGAACAGAATCGGGCCAAACTGGAATCGGAATGGAATCAAGCCCGTCAAGAACTCAAACACCATAAGGAGGCACAGAAGGCACGAAAGGATCTTGCCCAGGTGTGGTCGGTCTTGCCGGTTGAACGGGATTTTGCTCCCTTGGCACTGGGCATTACTGAGGAGGCGAAGCGTGATCGTGTGATTCTCCCTGCGCTTTCCTACAAGACTGAGCCCACGGCTGTGGCCAACACGAGTAAGGGGCTGCTGCAGGGCACGATGACCGGTCGTTACGAGGATCTTCGACGCTTTCTCTATGATGTGGAGACGGCGGAGGAACTGGTCTATATCGAGGATTTGGAACTTGTGCCATCAGATGCTCAGCAGAACCAGAGGCTCACCTTCAACATCAAGATTGCCACATACCTTCGAGCCGATTCTGGTAAGGCGGCGGTTCAGTAGCGCCTGAATATGATGACGACGAATCAAAAGAAAGCGGCGACATTGGCCATGCTCGGCCTACTCTGGGGTGGGATTGTGGCCTGGGAGTGGCAAACTATGGAAGAGCCCGTGCGTGTGCCGCTGGCGAATGTGAGCGGCCCTGCCTCCACATCCCGGGCAGCCCGTGGGACAGGCGAGGGGTTGCACGTGCAGCTCGATCTCCTCGCAGCTGCGCGAACTCAACGCGAGATGACGTTCACGCCGCCACGCAATATCTTTGCGCCGCCTCGCCCTAATGACCCGATGACTACGCATGCCGACCAGTCGGAGTTCGACCCCGGGTTGGACCAAACACTGCGCCAGCAGGAGGCCCTTGCAGGATTGACACAATTCCACTACCTCGGGTTTGTCCGCATGGAGGAGGGGTGGCGGAAAAAGGGAGAACTCGCTGTGCTCACGAAGAACGACGATCTCCATGTCGTCCGGACCGGAGAGACTGTGGAAGATCACGTTGTGGTGAAGGCGATTACGCAAGAGAGTGTGACGTTGCAAGATCGCCAGTTGCGGGTGGAGCATACGGTGCTGCTGTCCGAAGAAGCTCCCGTACAGCCATAGGAGCCTGTCCGGCATTGGCCTTACTACTGCGGCGAACGATCTGCGGCCATCTGCGTCGTTCTCGGCTCGAAAAAATCCTCAATGTATTCCAGCGAATACACCTCCGGTTTTTTCGGGCCTGCGGCCTCGCATCTGGCCGCACCTCCTTCGCCTCGCTACGAAGGCAATGTCAGACAGGCTCCTAGCAGGCTGCTGAAAAAGTCCGCGAGCCTGTCTTGTTCATTTGATTTGTCTGGTTTGTTTGGTTTTTTGGTTGAGAGAGACTAACCAGATGAACCAGATAAACGAAACAAACCAGATCAACTAAATAGACCAGATGAACCAGACAAACCAACACAGTTTTTCCACCGTCTGCTAGGATTGCTATGGTCGTCAGCCGCCGGTATCACCGCATGAATGAGCGAGGGGTGACCTACCTCATGCTCATGTTTGCGATCGTCCTCATTGGTATTGCCACGACCGCTGCCGCGAAACAATGGAAGGCTATCGTCCAGCGGGAGCTTGAGGCGGATCTCTTGGCCAAGGGGATCGAAATCCAGAATGCCCTCGCCTTGTATTCTGCGACGATCAAAGCGGGCCGTGTGATGCCGGGAGAGGTCTACCCTCAGACATTGGCTGATCTCACGAGATTACCCAAACCCTTCTTGCGCAAGGTCTATCTCGACCCAATGGCGCATGGAGAATGGGAATATCTTCGGGCGCCGACAGGCGGCATCATGGGGGTCCGAAGCACGAGCCTCGCGAAGCCATTCCGGCAACGTGACTTTCCCCCTGCCGTCCGACATTTCGAGGGACGCGCCACCTATCGTGATTGGGTCTTCCAACACCCGAACCCCTCAGGAAACTCGATTGTGCCACAAGGGACTGCACCAAGTGCTGTGGCGCCGTCAACGCCTGCATCATCGAGCCCTCCTGGCGGAACCCCTCCAGTCGCCCCGCCGGTTCAAGAACAGCCGGTCATGAATCCGTAGTCCCTGCCGGTGTTCTCATCGACTTTGGTCTATTTGGTTTGTTTGGGTGAACTCCACTAACCAGATGAACAAAACAAACCAGATAAACCAGATCAACCCCCCATCCCCGCCTTGACCGCGTAGAAACTCCCACTGTATCCTGTCACTAATCCGAGGCCCTGAGGTAGGCGTCTTTCCTATGCTGTCTGACAACAATAACCAAGCGGACGCGTCGCTCAAACCCATCAAATCGGCTGGTGAGGAGGATGGTGCACCCATCCCGATCCCAGAGTATGTCAACGAATTGGTCATGCGGGCCAAAAGTGCCTCGGGCCGACTGGCTACGCTTTCGACAGCAGTGAAGAATCAGGCCCTCCTTGCAATGGCAGAGGCGCTTGAAGAACAGAAGGACGCGCTGCTCGCCGCGAACGAACTGGATCTTGAGGCATTCGGAGCCGCGCCGGAGAAGAAGGCAATGAAGGATCGGTTGCGTCTGACGACCGAGAGGATTGTCGAGATGGCGGCGGGCCTCCGCGAAGTGGCTGCCCTCGCTGATCCACTCGGGGACATGCCGAAGATGTGGACAAGGCCGAACGGGATGCAGGTGGGGCGTGTGCGGGTTCCGATCGGCGTCATTGGCATTATTTATGAGTCCCGCCCGAACGTGACGGCGGATTCCGCCGGTCTTTGTTTGAAGTCTGGGAATGCCTGCGTGTTGCGGGGAGGGAGTGAGGCAATCCATTCGAATACGGCGATTGCGGCGGTCCTCTCGGAAGCGGCAGAGAAGGCCGGTGTCCCTGCTGGGGCGATCAGTTTTGTCGCGCGTTCTGACCGTGAACTGGTTCCTCTTCTCCTGAAGCAAGATCGCTATATCGATCTGATCATCCCGCGAGGCGGCGAATCGCTGATGCGCGTCGTCACCGAGCACGCCACGATCCCTGTGATGAAGCACGACGCCGGTGTCTGTCACATCTATGTCGATGCCGATGCCGACCCGGCCATGGCTGAGCGGGTCTGTTTCAACGCGAAGGTGCAGCGCCCGTCGACCTGCAATGCGATGGAGACCCTCTTAGTCCATCAGGGCATTGCGCGTCAGTGGCTTGCGCCCTTCATCGAGAAGTTGGTGGCGGCCAAGGTCGAGGTCCGCGGGTGCCAGAAAACCTGTGAACTGTCGTCATCGGCCAAGCCGGCGAGCGACGAAGATTTTGGAAAAGAATTCCTCGATCTCACCGTGGCGGTGAAAGTGGTCAAGAACGTCGATGAGGCGATGGAGCATATTGCCAAGTATGGCTCACATCATACAGAAGCCATCGTGACGTCCGACTATCCAAAGGCCATGCGGTTTCTGCGTGAGGTTGACGCCAGCGCCGTGCTGGTGAACGCTTCGACCAGGTTGAACGATGGCTATCAATTCGGCTTGGGAGCCGAAATCGGGATCAGCACATCCCGTATCCATGCCCGAGGTCCGATGGGGCTGGAAGAATTGACCTGCTTCAAGTTTATTGTGTTGGGGAGCGGGCAAGTCCGCGAGTAGATGCCCTCCGATCCACGTCCTGCTGCATTGACACTCTCCGACCATCTCCGCTTTTCAACCAATCGTACCTTCGCACAGGATCTCGAACAAGCGGGAGGGCGAGTGGTCCGCCAATCCACCGGGCATGTCGTCTTCTCCCGCTCGGACGGTCGCCGGTTTCTGGCGACCGATCCAGACGGAAACCCGTTGCATGAATGTGAGTGGGGGGCTGATGCGACGGGTGGCGCAGTTCTCCTCCGCGCTCGCATCCGTCTGGATTGGGGGCAATGGATCGGATTGAAGCCGGCTGGATTGGTGAATGAAACCAGCCTCAATCTGGCCAGCAAACCTGGTTGGCAGCGGCTTACAACCGACGATTTGCGCATGATGGCTGCTCAGGCGCTCCGGGTCCCGATCGAGGACGTGCGATTTTTCTATCGTGAAGGCGATCTGACGATCGGGCCGACCGGTCGGGCGACGATACGTCAGCGAAAAGATGCCCTCTATGTGCTTAGGGACGGGGACTTCGAGCAGGCCAGTTTCATGTCCTGTATGGGAGCGATGAGTTGGTCCGCGATCGATTTTCTCCCAGTCGTCGAACTCTTTCAGTCACTGTTGCCGGGAACTGGGTCGGCAGTCTTTGAATTGATTCGAGGACTCTACGACGATCAGAATGAGGGACAACCGAATCCCCGACCCTTGCGGTACCGAGGCATTCCCACCTATCCATCGGAAGCGGCCTTTCGCTTATTTAGCAGCTTCTTTACCCCGCAGGCGTCTGGTGGCGAGAACCCGTTCGTGCACTTCATGAACCCTGAGCGGTCCAATCACGTCACATGGCTGCCGGCAGAGATGCCGCCGGTTCGATATTTCGATCGGCGCACGGAGGTGTGCCTCACCTTCCGAGGCGGCTGCTTGCACAAGGTGACGGTGGCGTCAGATTCCTCCGGGCTCTCCTATATGAGCCCGAAAGGCCGTCGATGTGCCCCGTACGATCGGAGTGCGGAGATTGCTGGAACGCATGTCATCCTGAAGGATCGCGATCGTGAGACGACGTTGGCCGTGCCCATTCCGCAAGGGAAACAGGAACCATCACGCGAGCGACCGGCCATGAGCCCAGTCGACTGGCGGTCGGTCTTTGCCCAGGGGGTTCCGGTCATCCCACCTGCCGACGCCTACGGCGCGGTGCTGCTCTATCCGGATGACGAATCTGAAATTGATGAGTGCGCGGCACAACCCTTCGTGGCCGATTACGTACAAGATCTTGCCGAACAGGATTGTGAAATCGGTACGGTT
>OELA01000158.1_pt1 | contig 19325 bp, 13 predicted proteins | sample 1503161 | NCBI WGS metagenome assembly OELA01 (sample SAMEA104379559, study PRJEB20068) | metagenome | biome: 1000743; feature: 77; material: 1998 | place: USA | collected 2012 | depth 25 m
ACGAGGGCCTTCTCAGGCCGCGCGTTGCGCGAGCACGGGAGACCAACAGACTGCCCCCCTCCCTTGACTGCCCTTTCCACCGGCTTCTATAATCACCTCACTTTTCTTCTGCAACCGGCTGATTCAGCTCATAAAATGGCAGAATTTACGCACTTCAATGAGTCAGGGCGGGCACGTATGGTCGACGTCAGTACAAAACGCTCGACCGAACGGGCAGCGACAGCTCAGGCCACAGTCTATCTCCAGCCTGAAACTCTTGAAAAGATTCAGCGGGGCAAGATTGCCAAGGGTGATGTATTATCTGTCGCGCAGGTCGCCGGGGTGATGGGTGCGAAGAAGACTCCGGGTCTTATTCCCATGTGCCATCCGATTCTCCTCACCAGTGTCGACATCTCATTTAAAGAAGAATCACAGCCGGATCGCGACGGTCGCTGTTCGATCACCATCGTGGCGACGGCTAAGACGACTGGGCCGACCGGAGTGGAGATGGAAGCGATGACAGCGGCCTCTGTGGCGGCACTCACAATCTACGATATGTGCAAAGCCATCGATCGTGGGATGAGTTTCAGCGACATTTGTCTGGTCACAAAGTCCGGCGGGAAGTCGGGTACGTACAATAGGAGCTGACGCAGTCTCATGGTGACAATCCGACTCTTCGGCGTGACCAAGTCACTGGCAGGGAATCAAGATTCCCTCTCTCTGGCACTGGGAAATGGCCGAAGAGTGAAAGATTTGCTTGAGCTTCTTCATTCCGGATATCCGTTGATCGGGGAGTTAATCCATAAGAAGAAAGTCCTGGTGTCGGTGAATCAGGAGATTGCGCACGAAGAGACGGAAATTCGAGACGGCGACGAGATTGCGCTGTTGCCGCCGTTTGCCGGAGGAGGACCACTGGACCCGGCCGGTGATGATTCCCAATTTGTCCGTGTGCAACGGGAAGATTTCTCCGTCGATGCGGAGATCAGTCGGGTGCGGGGCCGGTCGAAGCGCACCGGCGGCATTTCGATATTTCTCGGGACGGCGCGTGATCGCTCCAAAGGGCGTGATGTCGCCAGTATCACCTTCGAGCACTACGAAGGGATGGCACAGAAGAAGCTCCGGGAGATTCGCGAGCGGGCGTTGAAGGATTTTGACATCATCGAAGTGGCGATCCTCCACCGGTATGGTGAAATCGGCATCGGTGACAACATCGTGCTGATTGTCGTGGGGGCTGAGCACAGGGCCGAGGCGTTCCGTGCCTGCAAGTGGGCGATCGATGAGTTGAAACAGATCACGCCGATCTGGAAGCTCGAACACACGCCGGAAGGCGAAGTATGGGTGGAGGAACACCCGTAGGGGATATGGAATCTAGGGAAGGTCCCAATGTGTAATGTTCAATGTTGGATGTTCAATGGTTGAGGGGCTCGAATAGCATGGGAATTAAACATTTAACATTGAGCATTCAACATCGGGGCCGACGGAGGGTAAGGTACTCGTGACACGTGAATTGCCGAAAGATGTGATACCTGTTGCCGTGGTCGATACCTATGATCGTCCGCTCAGGAGTCTGCGTTTGTCCGTGACGGATCGATGCAATCTCCGCTGCAAGTATTGTATGCCGGAGGAGGATTATGTCTGGCTGCCGCGCGAAGATATGCTGACTCATGAAGAGATGGCAGGCCTGACGGGCTATTTTACCGACCTTGGCGTGGATCGCGTGCGGCTGACCGGTGGAGAGCCGTTGCTTCGACGCAATCTGCCTCGGTTGATTCGCCTGTTACTCCAAAACCGGCGATTGACGGATATTGCGCTGACGACGAATGGGATTCTTCTGGCGGATCAGGCTGAGGCACTGTATGAAGCAGGGCTCCACCGTGTCACGGTGAGTCTCGATACGCTCAGGCCGGAACGATTTCGCCAACTGACTCGCCGTGATGAGTATGCTCGCGTCATGGAAGGAATTGAGTCGGTGGTTCGCGTGGGATTCACGGGCTTGAAACTGGATACGGTGGTGATTCGTGGTTTCAATGACGATGAGTTGGCCGCACTGATCGAGTTTGGCAAGCAGGTACCGGCAGAGGTTCGGTTTATCGAATATATGGACGTCGGTGGTGCGAATGACTGGTCTCAACCACAAGTGCTGTCCCGAGCCGCCATGCTCACGCAGTTGAGCGAGCACTATGGGGTCATTGAGCCGATGCCTGAGCGGGGAGCGGCGCCGGCTCAACGATATCTGTTGCCGGATGGGACGACCTTCGGGATTATTTCTTCGACGACCACGCCGTTCTGTGCCACGTGCGATCGCAGCCGGGTCACTTCCGACGGTATGTGGTATCACTGTCTGTATGCCACGACGGGGACGGATCTGCGAACGCCCCTCCGCGCCGGTGCGTCCGCGGACGAGATGCGGGCCTTGCTCCGGGCCGGCTGGGAAGGCCGCCGCGACCGAGGCGCCGAAGAGCGCAAGGCGCTTGAACGGGATGGGTTGCGTACCGGGAGGCTTATCGGCATCGAGAAACTTCGTGAAAATCCGCATCTTGAAATGCACGCTCGGGGCGGCTGACGTCCCATCTTGCCGCCGACGCCACAGGGCCAATTCTTGTTTATGCCCGCATGTTGGATACAGAATTTCTTACCGTATTAGGACTTGGGTTGGTGCTGGGGCTCCGTCACGCGTTGGACACGGACCATCTGGCTGCCGTATCCACGGTACTGGCGCAACGGCCTTCGCTCCGTGCCTCCGGCATGATTGGATTCAGCTGGGGGCTCGGACATACGGTCGTGTTGTTGCTGGTCGGAGCAGTGGTATTGGTGCTTCGCGTGCCGATACCTGAACCCATCGCGTTAGCGGCCGAGTTCGGCGTTGGCACGATGCTTGTCTTCCTCGGAGGCATGCTCGGGCTGCGATTAATCCGAGAACGCTGGCATGTGCATACGCACGACCATGACGGTGAGCAACACGTGCATCTGCATAGCCATGCGCTGGTCGAGGATCACGGACATGGACATTGGTGGCGTGACTCCATTCGCCCCTTCTGTATCGGCATGGCCCATGGTCTGGCCGGGTCGGCAGCACTGTTGTTGATCGTTCTGTCGTCAGCACAATCGGTGCCGGCGGGGTTGATGTATATCGCTGTCTTCGGACTTGGCTCGATCGTGGGGATGATGCTGGTCGGGATCGCCGTGAGCCTACCCGTCTTGTGGTCGGTGACCCTCGGGCGTCCCGTCTTTCTCGCGGTTCAGGGGCTGGCAAGTCTTGGAAGCGTTGCCATCGGACTTATGATGATGGTCCACATCGCCTTGGGCGGGCAACCCGGTTGACGTTCGAACGCTCTTTTCTCAATGGGAAATCTACGTGCGTCATGAGGGCGGCTATGGTATTCTGCCGCTGCTGGCGGACCGTTCAGCATCTTTCACGTGAGGTGCGTTGGCACGGCGTCGGACTGAGAGGGGCGCACAATGGCCTGGTTTAAAAAGCAGAAATCGACCGAGCCTGAACCTCCGAAACGATCCAAGATTTCGGAAGGGATGTGGCTGAAATGCAATCACTGCCGGGAGATTGTCTATCGCAAAGAAGTCGAGCGCAATAATAAGGTCTGTCCGAAGTGCGATTACCATTTCCCCATTTCTGTCATGGAGCGCATTTCACTGTTGGTCGACCTCGGGACGTTCAAAGAGTGGGATGCGGAATTCAGCCCTCAGGACCCGCTGAACTTTGAGGACACGAAATCGTACAAGGATCGTGTCAAGGCGCATCAGGGGAAGACTGGCCGCAAAGACGCCATGGTCATCGGCGAAGGGATGATGAATGGTCGTCGTATGGTGCTCTGTGTGTTCGACTTCAGTTTTATGGGCGGCAGCATGGGATCGGTCGTCGGGGAAAAGTTGTGCCGGGCGATCGATCGCGCATTGGAGACGAGGTTGCCGGTCATTTTGGTCACGACGTCCGGAGGAGCCCGGATGCAAGAGGGGATTCTCTCCTTGATGCAGATGGCTAAGGCGTCTGCCGCTGTCGCCAAACTGGGCGAAGCCAAGCTTCCATTTATTTGCCTGTTAGCCGATCCGACGTTCGGCGGCGTTACCGCCAGCGTCGCCATGCTGGGTGATGTGATTCTGGCCGAACCGAAAGCGCTGATCGGGTTTGCCGGCCCCCGCGTAATCGAACAGACTATTAAACAGCAGCTGCCGGATCAGTTTCAGCGAGCCGAATTTCTGTTGGAGCATGGCATGGTCGATATGATCGTGGAGCGCAAACAGCTAAAAGAAACGCTGAGCACGCTCGTTGCTCACTTTTAAGCCGGATCCGCTATGAATGCCTACGACGGCAGTCGATCCTTTCATCCCGGGGGGGTATGTAGGCTTCCCGATGGCCGACGAGACGCCGGCCTCTGCCGTCTTCGCGTGCGACACGTCTCGGTAGACCGCAGTGTTGATGACCTCGCCATGAGATTCATAAAGAATTCTGGCTAGTGCTCTTCCCGCCTGGTTACCCATGAATTATTCCACTGCTGTGGCCTATTTGTATCGTCTGCAAAAGCACGGCATAAAACTGGGCCTTGGGACGATGACGGCGTTGATGGTGCGCCTCGGGATGCCACAGATCCGGTATCGTACTCTGCACATCGCTGGGACGAATGGGAAGGGATCCACCGCGGCAATGGCCGCCGCCATGTTGCAGGCGGCAGGGTATCGAGTAGGGCTCTATACCTCTCCCCATCTCGTGGAGTTCCGAGAACGCATTTGCGTGAATGGCGAGACGATTGCTGAATCGCAGGTGGCACAATTGACCGAACAGCTTCAGGCCCTCTGCCAGCCGGACCTGTCGCCGACGTTCTTCGAATATACGACGGCGATGGCGCTTCAGCACTTTGCCGACTCAGGGGTCGATGTTGCGGTATTGGAGGTCGGATTGGGCGGAAGATTCGATGCCACGAACGTGGTCACGCCCATGGCTTGTGCGATCACGACAATTTCTCTCGATCATCAGGAGTATTTGGGAACCACACACTCATCGATCGCGTTCGAAAAGGCCGGCATTGTGAAATCGGGCGTTCCGGTGGTGGTGGGGAGGGTTGACGAGGATGCCTGGGGGACGATCGAACAGGTGGCAGGGGAGAGGCAGGCCCCGATGTTTCGTCTGGACAGGGATTTTTGCACAGAGGGAAAGACCCCTCAACAATTTTCCTATCGCGGTTTGGGTAGGCAATATGACGGACTGACATGCCCCCTGGAGGGTCGCCACCAACTTGATAACGCTGCCTGTGCCCTCGCGCTGTTAGGGGCAGCGGCATCTCAAGGGATCACGGTGGAGGCCGAGGCGGTACAAACTGGCTTACGAGCGGTCAACTGGGCCGGACGATTGGAAGTGGTTGATCGCCGTCCGACGATTCTGTTGGATGGCGCACATAATTCTGCTGCCGTGAGGGCCTTGGCTGACTACCTTACGTGTTCTGACCGGTCTTTCCGATCCCACCCGATCGTCCTCGTTCTTGGAATGATGCGCGACAAGGACCATCGAGGCTTTGTCGAACCGCTGAAGTGCCTTGTCGATGCGGTGGTGTTGACGCAGGCGGACCTTCCCCGCGCGGCAACCGCTCTGGAACTCCAAGCTTCGCTCGAAGGTCTATTGCCTCATCCGCATGTCGTGCCATCCCCCGGTGAGGCGATGGCGCTGGCTAAACAGCTGGCGACACCGGACGGTCTGGTCTGTGTCACAGGATCGCTCATGCTTGTGGGGGAGTGCAAGGCATGGTTCCGTGGCTGTGGGCTTTCGCCGCTTCGGGGCTGACATGGCAGGCATTGCGACGCGGCTGGGGATGTGTCTGGTCGGTTGGCTGATGCTGGGAATGGTATTTCCACTCACGGGGGCTGCGGCAGAGAACGGGGGAAGTTCCGAAGCGGCGACCGCATCGACCGGTGGGATCCCGCTCGATATCACTGCGGAACGAATCGATTACCTCCAAGAACAAGAAATCTACGAAGCCGATGGCTCAGTGGTGGTCACCCAGGGTGCCCTACGTTTGACGGCTGATCATATGACCATCCAGTCGTTGCCCGGTGTACTGATCGCTACGGGCCATGTCCGGCTCACCGATCCCAAAGCGGATCTCGCGACCGAACGGTTGGAACTCAATGTGAATACCGAGGCCGGCGTGGTCACGCACGGACGGGTGTATCTCAAGGCCACAAATACTTTGGTGGAGGGGCGCCTTCTGCAGCGGTTTTCAGAGGACCATTATCGGGTGAAAGAGGGCCGGTTTACGAACTGCGATGCGCAGGAGGGCGAGACGCCGGCCTGGCGATTTACGTTCAAGGATCTTGACCTGAATGCCGGTGACAACGTGGCATTTAAGGGAGGATGGCTCTGTGTGAATGATGTTCCGGTGATTCCTATTCCCACGTTGACCTATCCCCTCTCCAAGCGGCACAGTGGGTTTCTCATCCCCAATATCGGGTACGACAATCGTTTCGGCATGCGCCTCCAAGAAAGCTTCTTTTGGGCTATCAATCCGAGCCAGGACCTGACAATCTCTCCCATCTATTACAGCGGCCTCGGCTATGGGAGCGATTTCCAATATCGGTATGTGCTGGACCGGCAGTCGAAGGGACAATGGTTTGTCAGTGCCCTGCAGCAGACTGAGTTGCCGAATGTGTCCGGCGTGAGCCAGACGGGACAAGATGCGAGGCAGGCGCGGGGTCTCATCACCGGAACACATACACAACAATTTACGCCTGACTTGTTGCTTCGCGTCCGAGCCAACTTGGTGACTGACCCGAGTTACCTGCAGCAGTTGAGCAATTCGGGAGTGCAGCGAGCCCTTCCCAGCAGTGAATCGAGTCTCCTGGCGAGTCAACGTCTGACCTACGGAAACATGTACATGCTCGGTCAATACCTGCAGCCCTTGCAATTGGGAGGATCAGATACGTTTCAGCGCCTGCCGGAAATCGGGTACAGTCTGCCGAATCTCCCATTGTTTCATTCGCCGATCTTGTTGGGCACGGATACCAATTTCGTGAACTTTTACCGTGACCAAGGATTTGCGCAGAATCGAATCGATATTCTTCCTGGCCTGTCGACCGATGTCCTGGATTTCGGCCACATTGTGGGCCTGACCCCCCAAGTGAAAGTGCGCGAGGTGTACTACACGCGAGGGGCGCAAAGTACCGAAAGTCAGCATCGCGAGACGTTTTGGGCAGGGCTTGAAGCGACGTCGAAGCTGAGCCGCCGCTTCGGAACGAGCGAAGGCAATAGTCTGCTTCATACTGTTGAGCCTAGCGTCATGTATGAATATGTGCCGCCGACGAATCAGTCACAACTGACTCAGATCGATCAGGTCGACGACCTGCCGAAGAAAAACTTGATGACCTATGCGATCCGCAGCCGGCTCTTGGAGCAAACAGGCCGCAGCAGTTTTAATTGGCTGGATTTCACGATGGCCCAGAGTTATCACGTGGGCGCTGTGCAAACCAGAGCGCGAGACTTTACGCCTGGTATTTCCCCTTTGCTCGGGTCGATGACGCAACCCCTCCAGCCGGCGACGGTGGCTATTGAGGGGAAGAAATTTTCCGATCTCTGGATGCGGGTTGTGATCGGGAATACGACTCCTCAGTTCACGCCGGCGCAGCTAGCGGCTGCATCGTCTGGCCAAGGTTTTGGGACTGGCCCCGGCCAGATACCCGCCATCAACCAGTACCTCACCGTCGACGCATTTTTCGATCCCTACCGATCGTCGATGAGTCAATTCAACACGAATTTCCGGGTCCAGCAGTCCAACTACTGGTATCTCGAAGTGGGGCATCGCTTCACCCACGATGGGAATCGTGTTCGCCGCGGAGACGTATGGAATCCGATTTCGTTCAATGAGGTCTATGCCCCGACCCCTGAGATTCAATTTGTCACAGCGGGAGGAGCATTTCGCATGCCGTGGGGGTGGACGGTCGGCGCGAAGGGCTACTACGACGTGAAGAATGGCAGGAGTCCGGAGTATGATGTCGTCGGCCTCTACCAGAATCCCTGCAAGTGTTGGTCGCTGGGGGTCTATTATTTACAATTTCCCGATCGGGCTCAATACAATTTCATGTTGAGTCTGACCGGCATCGGCTGGACGGAGAACTTCGGGACAGCCGTGGTTCGAAATATCCTCAGTCCGCTGCTGATCGGGGAAAAGGGTCTGCCGTGGGCCGTGCCGGGAGGACCCTATGGGAGACCACAATCGGACATACCTCAGCCAGGGATGGACGGGAGCGGACGGTAAACAGATTGTCCGGAGAACGGCTCGTGTGATGCGCAGTGTTGGACCGGCTCTCTTCGCGACATTTCTGGAGGGGGTACTGTTGAGCCCTGCCTTCGCCAGGCTCACTTTCGTCATGTCATGTGCCGGTCAGAGGGATTTGACTCCTCGAAGAGGGCTGGTATACGATGCCCTCGGATTTGAATTTTCATACGCACTCAGCGAAGGAGGAATGCGACGTGGCAGGTGATGCACTGAAGGTCGAAGATGCAACGTGGGACGCAGACGTCATGAAGGCTTCTGAACTCGTGATGGTGGATTTCTGGGCCGTCTGGTGCGGTCCTTGCCAAATGGTCGCTCCGATCGTGGAGGAACTGGCCAAGGAGTACACCGGGAAGGTGAAGGTCCGTAAACTCAATACCGACGAAAATCCGGAAGTTGCAGGCCGCTATCAGGTCATGAGTATCCCGACGATCCTGTTTTTCAAGAACGGTCAGGTCGTGGAGAAACTGGTCGGGGCACGACCGAAACGGCAGTTCAAGGAAATGATCGATTCGCTGCTGGCACAACCAGCTGGCTCAGCCTAGGGCAATAGCCACCCGCCGCAATGCTCTCCGAGTTGCGCATTGTCAATTTCGCGCTCATTGAGCAACTCAGTCTTCAATTCCAGTCCGGGTTTATCGTCCTGACCGGGGAGACGGGGGCTGGTAAATCCCTTCTCATCGATGCCATCGCCTTGCTGGTCGGCGGACGGGCCTCCACCGATCAGATCCGCTCGGGCGAAGCCGAGGCCCAGCTCGAAGCCGCCTTCCATCTCCCAGACACCCATCCACTCCTTCAACGACTGCGGCTCCACGAAATCATTGGTCAGAACGAGTCTGAACTGATTCTTCGGCGCGTGCTTTCCCGGTCGGGTCGCCACCGAGTATACGTCAACGGGAACTTGTGCCCCCAGCGTGTGCTCGAGGAGCTGGGGGGCACCCTTGTCGATATCCACGGCCAGCATGAGCAGCAATCGCTGTTGGCGACTGCCAGACAATTGGATGCCCTCGATGCGTTCGGGCGCCTCCTCGAGCTACGCGGGAGGTACGAGCAGGCCTACCAGAGATGGAAGGAACTCCGCACGCAGTGGGATGCTTTGCAGAGTGACCTTGTCGATCGGACAAGGCGAGAGGATCTGTTGCGATTCCAGGCTCGAGAGATCGAACAAGCCGGACTGCTGCCTGATGAGGAGGAGCAACTCCATAGCGAGCAACGGCGGTTGGTCCATGCGCATCGGCTCAAGGAACTTGCCCACGAAGCGCATGTCGAGTTGCAGGAGGATGAGCAGGCGGTTCTTACCAGACTGGGGCGGATTGGCCGAATCCTTGCAGAGTTGGGCCAGACCGATCCTGAGATGGATGACTGTGAACAAGTGGCTACGGAGTCGTCAATCCAACTGAAGGAACTGGCTGGGCGGTTGCGCGACTATGCGCAACAATTAGAGGCCGATCCTGACCGACAGGTTGTCGTGGAGGACCGACTCGATCTCATCCAACGGCTGAAGAAAAAATATGGAGGAACGATCGAGGCGATATTGGCGATGGGTAAAGGGGTGCAGGAGGAACTTCAACTATTGGACAATCATGAAGCGAGAACTGCCGAATTGACCGCGCGGTTGGACGAAGAGTCCCGCCGTCTCCGCACACTGGCACAACAGTTGTCCAAGAAGCGAATCGACGCGGCCAGGCGAATGACGACGCTCGTGGAAGCGGAGCTGATTGCGTTAAGAATGGAGCAGGCGATCTTTCAGGTCACGGTGGCCAGCGATGAGTCGGCTGATGGCCTTGGACCGATTGGGCGCGATCGAGTGGAGTTCCTTCTCTCGAGCAATCCTGGTGAACCACCGAGACCACTGAGCCGGGTGGCATCCGGTGGAGAACTTTCGCGTATTATGCTCGCGCTCAAGACGGTGTTGGCCGAGATGGACCAGGTTCCCGTCCTGGTATTTGACGAAATCGATACGGGGGTCGGGGGGGCGGTTGCGGCAGCGATGGGAACGAGACTACGCAAGCTTGGATCGTTCCATCAAGTGTTTTGCATCACCCACCTTCCTCAGGTCGCCTCCCAGGCGGAACATCATCTGCTGGTAGAAAAGGGTCTGGAAGGGCAACGGACGTCCACCTCTGTCAGAGCGCTCAAGGGGATCGGGCGAGAAGAGGAAATTGCCCGCATGTTGGGCGGCCTAACCATTACGAAAAAAGTGCGTGAAACGGCAGCTGAACTCATCGCAGGGGCGCAGGGGAAGCGGCCTGAATGAGAGCATAGGCTGAGGTTGAGCGGGATAAGACTCTTTTATTCTCAGCCTTGACCTGAGCCGTACCCTTCTCGATGCCAGTGGGCTAAGAGTCTGATCGGTCGGTTGGAGTGGTCGCCATTGCCATGGCAGGGAGCGATGCCTTGCATTCCTGGACCACGCGCGCAAAGAGTTCAGTCAACTTCGGTTCGAAGTGAGTGCCGGAATACGAGAGCATCTGCTGGCAGGCGTCGTCAATCGAAAGGGGCGTCCGGCCAGGAAGTTCCGCAGTCAGATGGTCGAACGTTTGGGCCAGACAGACAATGCGAGCCAGTTGAGGAATTCCCTCCTCCTGAAGTCCAAATGGATAGCCCGAGCCATCCCACCGTTCGTGGTGATAGGCAATGATCTGTCCCACCTCAGTCGGAAGTCCCAGCGGCAAGACGAGTTTCGCACCCTGCTCCGGGTGGTGCCGATTGCCCAAAGACTCTCCGGCCACAGCGATTTCATCGTCGGCAAATTGATAGGGCTCGGGCCCGATCTTGCCGATGTCGTGGAGGAAAGCCCCCAGCGCCAACGATTTCTGTTCAGCGAGTGTGAGATTGATGCGATTGGCTAAAAGCGTGGCATAGAAACTCACTCGGCTGCAGTGATTGAGCAACTGGCGATCCTTGGCTTCAAGCAGGTCGGAGAGAATGGGGAGAAGGTCAGACGTGTCTTCAGTGTTGGAGGGATTATCTGAGGCAGGTTTTCCGATTGCCCGGTATCCCGCGAATAACTCCTTCCACGCGTAAGCACATTCTGCTTCTGATCCCCAGAGGCCCGTCGATGTTTCAATAAAATGTCTGAGGAAATCGAGCCGTTGTTTCTTTTCGAGTGTCTGATTTACGAGTGAAAGCAGTTCTGTGATGTTGAAGGGCTTGAGCAGGTAGCCGGCAGCACCATGCCGTATCCCTTCCATGGCGGACTTTAGGCTCCCGTATCCGGTGATGATGATGACCTCGACACCGGCGTGGTGCTGCTTGATGTCCTGAAGAAGTTCGATGCCCTGGCGATCCGGAAGCTTTTGATCTAGTGTGATGAGGTCGATCGTCTGAGAGTTCAGCACGCTAATGGCTGCACTGGCTGATTCCGCGGTCTGGATATTGAAAAATGGACGGAGAATCACTCGCAGAGCATCACGAGGTCCTGCTTCGTCGTCAATCACTAGCAGAGTCGGTTTCTTCGGAGTCAGTTCAGGAGCCATAGTTACGTTCATAAGAATAATCGCTACCGTCAACTACGTATGTTCGACGCAATTTTCATTCCATTTCAGTGAGTTAGCACGATATCTCAACAGAGTGTAGGTTGATGACGACCGAGCCCCATATGTAGATTTCTTGAGCGAAACACTACGTACATCAGCAGGGAAACGTCATACTCAACTGTGCAAAAAAGACGCAGTAGGGGCATTGTTGTGCTATTCCTGCACTACGGCCTGAGGCTCAGTGCTGACTTCCTGATCCGCTCGACCGATTCCCAATGTGTCCATGCGGTATTTGAGCATCCGACGGCTAATTCCCAGCAGATTGGCGGCATGGGTTTGGACATAGTTCGTTCGTTTGAGAGCATCCAGGATAATTTCGCGCTCAAATTCCATCACGGCTTTTTCGAGCGATAGCCGTCCAGCAAGCGTGTCGTCACGGAGTGAAGAGGACCTGGTATCGTTCTTGAGAATGGTCGGGAGATGTTCGGAGGTGATGGTGTCCGATCCCTTGGACCAAATGAATGCCTGCTCGATGATGTTCTCCATCTCGCGCACATTGCCAGGCCAGGGATAGCGGCTCAAGAGGTCGACGGCATCTTTGGCGAACTCCTGGGGCGGTCGATTGTCTTCTTCGATTCGTTTCGCGAGGAAATGTTTGGCGAGGAGGGGAACGTCTTCACCACGTTCCCGGAGCGGAGGCAGATACAGTGCAATGACGTTGATGCGGTAGTAGAGGTCCTCGCGGAAGTGCCCTTTGCGAACGAGCTCCTCAAGATTCTTGTTCGTTGCCGCGATGATGCGCACATCCACCTTGATGGATTGCACCCCGCCGACTCTGGTGAACTCTCGTTCTTGTAAGACGCGCAGGAGCTTGGCTTGCGTCATGGCGCTGAGGTCGCCGATCTCATCGAGGAAGAGCGTGCCACTGTTTGCCAGTTCGAATTGTCCGACTCGACGGGCCGTAGCATCCGTAAACGAGCCTTTCTCATGCCCGAACAGCTCACTCTCGATGAGTGTTTCAGGAAGAGCTGCGCAGTTCAGCGCGATGAAGGGGCGCTCGCGCCTGCCGCTATTATAGTGGAGCGCCTTGGCGACGAGTTCCTTCCCCGTGCCGCTTTCGCCGGCGATCAGGACGGTGGTGCGGCTATCGGCGACTTGTTCGATCTTGGTGTAGATATCTTGCATCGACGGGCTCTTGCCGATCAAGTTGTGAAAGGCATAACGCCGAACGACTTGCGCACGGAGTTGTTTGACCTCCTGTTGCAGCTCCTGGTCATTGAGTGCGCGCTCGACGATAATGCGTAGTTCCTCCACATCGAAGGGTTTTGAAAGATAGTCGGCCGCGCCGAATTTCATCGCATCGACGGCGGTTTTGACTGATTTCGTCCCTGTCAGCATGATCACCGGTGTCGTACGGCCCTCTGTGCGCATAGTTTGGAGAACCGACAGCCCGTCCGTACCCGGCAGAATGACGTCCAGAAGGACCAGGTGGGGGGCTTCTTTCCGAAAGAGCTCAAGGCCTTCCTGCGCATCGGCGGCTTGGATCGTATCGTACGTCGGCTCCAGCACTGCTTTCAAAGAGGTCCTCACTCGGGCCTCATCATCGATCAACAACACTCGTTTTTTCATACTGGTGTCCATTGGGTGTTGGCCGCTATGCAGGTAATGCGGGTAGGCTCACAAAAAACGTGGTGCCGACACCGACCGAGCTCTTCACCAGGATCTCGCCATGATGTTCTTGAATAATTTGATGGACGATCGTCAAGCCAAGCCCCGTTCCTTCGTGTTCTCCGCTCTCGTGTTTGGTCGTAAAAAACGGGTCGAATATGTGTTCGAGATTCGTATCCTGGATTCCTTCGCCGGTATCTTCGATCTCGATGTGGGCCCAGATCTTCCCTCCCGGCTTCACTACCTTACGGGTCTGGACGCGCAAGCGTCCTCCTGATGTTGCCATCGAGGCCATGGCATTGAGGAGAAGATTGAGTAGGACCTGCTTGATCTGTTGCCGGTCCAGCATGACACGAGGTAGGTCAGGCGCCAACTCTTTTTCAATCTTGATCCCATGGTTATCTGCCTTAACATCGATGAAATACAAGCACGACGCAACAATGTCGTTGAAGTCCTCATCCGTCAGCTTAGGCTCCATATATCGGGCATAGTCGAGAATTTCCTGGATGAGCCGTTCGATACGATACACATCGTCGAGCACCACTTTGCTGAATTCTTGAATGAACTGAGGATCGTCTTTTCGCTCAGGAGCCAATTGGATAAACGTCTTGATCGACGTGAGGGGGTTTCTAATTTCATGGGCGAAGCCGCCGGCCATCGTTTCCAGAGATTTGAGCCGATCCGTGCGTTTGATGAGCGTGTGGGAGCGATGGAGGTCCTCGTACAGCACCATGGTGTCTAACGCATTTGTGGCGGTTTGTGCCAGGGTGGCGAGCACGGACCTGGTGAGTGCATTTTCTTCAGCCGGAGGTTCCTCTGTGCCGAGGAGTGAAAACGCGATGAGACGGCCTTTATTGACGTGCGGCACAATCCGTGTGGCATGCATGGCCTCCATGGCTGCGCGTGCTCCGGCCCCGGAGTCAGTCTCTTGTATATCTGTAGCCAAGTCGATCTGTGTCATGATCCGGTTGGTTACGAGGAGGTGGCGGGGCAGAGGATGGCTCGCCGCCAGCGTCTGAGGAATCAGTATGGGAGCGACTGGGCCGACAGTACTGGTACGGCGATAGTATTCGTGCTCGCGGTCCAGGAGGAACAGTGCTCCATGGGTCGTGGATCCTGCGCGACACAGCTCGTCCATAATGCGAGTGCCGAGCGTCATGAGATCGGTCATCGATCCCAGGTCGGAGGCAAACCGTGTCACGATATTCAATAACTCACCGGAGGAAGGCGCCAGGATATTCGTATTAGATGGACGTGATGTCATAACGAACCGAGCGCGCACGGACTCCGTCCGACCCACCAGAGGAAATACATATGGTGCATGAAACGGTATGTGTTCAAAGATGTACGGGTGGGAGTATACACGGGCGGGACACGTTCAGCTAGCTCATTTACCTTTTTCGATGACGGCTAACAGGGCATGCCCATCAAGGGCGGAAAGAATGCGGGGTGTGAGGATGCCGGCTTGCTGGAGGAAGGAGGCCAGGGAGGACCGGTCGAAGGTATGGAGCAATCCATGCCGAATGGCTTCACGAAGGCGCCCCAGGTAGTGCAGGACGATTTGGGCCTGCGGACTGAATTCATCCTGATTTGCTCTGTGCAGATGCCGGCGATAGAGCACTGAGAGGTCAGTGTTGGGGTGGAAAACCGTGAGGGCTAAGCGCCCCTGCGGATGGAGTATGCGGTACAGTTCCCGAATCGTAACCAGTGGTGAGGGGACGAACGGAAGGGCCAGGTTGCAAACGATGCGATAGAGAGAATGGTCCTTGAACGGAAGGCCTTGCGTCCAATCCGTGTGGACCCATTCGGCGGTGAGGGGTGGGTGGATAGTGAGGGTACCAGCGAAGTCACTGTCAAGTTCCCGGTGTAAAGCGCGAAGACTCTGCCGGGCCTGCGTCAGGGAATCTTGAGAATATTCCAGGCCGATTACCTGAACGGGACGGTCCGGACTCCATCCCCGCTGTCGCGAGCGGTAGGCTTGGTTGACCATCGTGGCTCGGACAAAATCGCCATGGCCGACCCCCACATCCACGAGCGTGGTGCCTGGTTCAAGCGGGCTGAGAAGCCGATAGAGATCATCCAGGAGCTTCCAGTGTTCATGGAGGTTTCCGAGTTGGGGGAGTTGCAGATGCGCGACCCGTAAGACCTCGCGCGCAATCTGCGAGAGGTTATGGCGAAGACGAGTGCGCTCCATCTCGATGCGCTGTTGACGGGCCAGCGCGCGACGGCTGTGTATCCGGAATTCAGCTGGAATAGTCGGCAGTGAGACGGTTGCGGAGATCTGATCCAGCAGTTGTCGGAATGCCGGGGGGTGTTGATCATTGAGCGGCAGAACCTGGCCGATCAGTGGTGCGGGGACTGTTGCGAGACGGGTATGGGCGCCCAGCGCGGTGAGAAAGGTCTGTGGAAGGTCAGCTGAAGGTAACGGCCCGAGCGGGTTGCTGGGAATTGTGAGAATGGCTGATGGAGAGCGAAGAAGACGCAGATCTGCAATCGTCGAGGCCAGATCTGTAAAATGTCCTGCGACGATATCACCGACAAATCGATCGACATTGATGTTGAGTCCAAGCAGATTGGCGATGCCGCGCCGGAGTCCATATCGGTGGTCGGCCACGAGGTCATGACCATGGACAGACATCAGCATCGCCTGAACATCAACGACCGGATTGATCAGGAGAAGCAGGTCGAGGGGGCGGGATTGTACCGCCATTTTGAGCGCGACACGTGCGGTCATGTCGCTCGCCATGATGATCAGCGGGGCGGTTGGCCACGTATGTTGCACAAACTCTACAACTTTTAGGAGATCCGCTTGCATGCTTCGCAAGGTTGTCTGTTGCAGCTCGCCGTCGCTCAATCCCACGTGATTGGTGTGATCATAACGCAAGATACGGAGCCGGTGATGCGCCAAGTAGTAGGACAAGGTTATGGCATCCAACGCGGTCTGGCCATAGCCGGGAGCAATGATTACGACCGGTGTGTTCGGTGCAAGCGACTGAGAAAGGTGGTCGTCAGTGATCATAATCGCCTGGCCGCGCGGATTCCGGCACTCACGTGGAATACTGACGACCGTCGCCTGCTGCGAGGTCGGTTCCGATTCACTCGGAGACGTCAGATGTTGTCGAACGACACGCGTCACTTCGCGCTCAGCATATGGTGTAAGACCCCGAAAGCGGAGGCCGACCCGAATGACTGGGTCCGAGCTTTGGTGGCGAAATTCGCTGGGGGCTGCAGGGTCTGGAGCCGACCAGATGATCCGTGCAGGCAGCGCAGAATCCGGTGCGGCCGGTTCATGGGTCCCGGGGTGGCTCTGGGTCTGTGCGGCGGCGAAGTGTAGTGTCGCGGGGCCGCTCAGGAGTTCGGGGCGAGCATTGAGAAGAAGACAGACGCCGTCCCGGCTGAAATTGATCGTCAGCGCCGCCAGTTGGTGAGGGTGACCGGTATGGTCCATCAGGTCGAGCCTGACCGGAAGGGTCAGCACCACCCGAACTGTCTCGCGCAGGTCGTAGTCTTCCCGCTCGCTTGGCACAAGTGGGGCGGGGGCACTCAGTTCGACCTGCGGCTCTGCTGCAAGCAAGACCTCAAGACCGAAAGGCACAGTGCGTTCCTGTGCAGCTTGGACCAACGAGGCCAGTACGGCGGCCTCTTCTCGCTTGGGCACATCAAATGCGATGACGAGATGGGAGACCGGTGTTCCCAGAGGGAGCCAGATGGGTCGTTCCTGTGCCTCACCGTGCAGTTCGAGTATCCCCACGGCAGTTTTGAGAATGACATAGGCATCTTGTGGTGTAACAGCGGGGAAGTCACTGGGGAGTGTGATGCAAGTGCCGCCTAGGCTGAGGTTGGAAATAGTGCCTTCCCACGTCGTTGCCCCAACGGTAATCGTGGCAGGTAGGGTTGTTGGAATTCGAGGAGAGTGGCGTCGTTCCTTTTGCGGGCTGCCAGAGTCGGCTGCCGAAACAGGAGCCGTCTCGGCACCCTTTGCTTCAGGGGCGGGTGTGGATGGGACGGGAGACACGGAGTCCTGTTTCTGGAGCGCTTTGAGAGGGAGCTGGGAGGCGACTGGCAGACGGAGAACGATACGAAGGGGGCCCTGCATCGGCACCGACACATCCAACGTGCCACCGAGTTGGCGAACAAGCTGATACGACTCGAGGATATCTGTCGGCGGGGGTGAAGTAGTCGGAGATTCTGGGGACCATACCACATCTGATTCAAGCAGCTCGATTTCGGCCTCGGTAGGCGGGGGAATGGGAAACAACGCTGGGGCGTCTGCTGAGATGGAGGAAGGTCCAACTCCATGCGTCCTCACGACGAGTCGATGCACGCGACCGACCGTCAGCAAAAATGACTGTGCGTAGTGCAGGAGTTGGTGAACAAGCTTCGTGAGCGGTTCGCGATCGCCGACAAGAGGGGAGATGTGCGGGGAAAACTGCCGTAAGATGCCCGCATTATCCATCATCGGCGGAGTTGCAGACGTGAGTATGTCCTCAAGGATATCGTTGATCGTACATCCGAAGGCGTCGGTTTTTTCTTGAGAGGCCTGCGTCAGCTCTGCGCCGAGTTTCGTTGCTTCTGCGGCGTGGCCGGCAAGTGTTTTGGCTTGGTCCTCCAGGCGTGCGTCGCGAATGGTTGTGAGGAGTTGCTGAGACTGTATCAGCACTGAGGCAAGTGGGTCGTGCAGCTGTTGTGACAACAACGTAACTCGCCGGGCCAGCTCGAGCAGTCCATCCGTACGCCGGAGTTGTTGACGAAGTTGATGGATCGTGGTGTCTTGTTGTTTGGGTTGGGACAGGTCTCGAAGCAGTCCTACCGTGCCGACAAATCGATGGAGAGGGTCATAGAGTCCCCTGGCATTGACTTCAGCTGTGAGGGTCAGTGGCCTGTTCTTCTGCGTCGATTTCCCTCGCAAAGTCAATTCAAGGCGGCTGGTGCCTCGCGCTCCGGCGCGGCGTTCGTTCAGCCGATATCGAGCCACTGACTCCTGGTCGGGAGGGATGAGGGTCGTATAAGGTAACCCGATGAGCTCTTCGGGCGCGTATCCTAACAGCGTGACAATGCCGGAACTGACCGTCACGAAATGGCCGTTGGCATCCAGTTCGTAGACGACGTCGCGGAGTGATTCGATAAGCCGGCTGTGGCGTTCGCGCGCGCGATCCAGTGCCACTCTCAGGTGATGTGTCTCGAGGGCTTGCCGCGCACAGAAGAGAAGTTCCGTCAGAAAGGCTGGAGATTGCTTCGAGAGGAAAAAGTCCACGTCGGCCTGGAGTGCCTGAAGCGCCGAAGCCGAATCAGTGCGGTCGCCCAGTAGGATACTCGTCGCATAGGGTGCCTGACGTTTGAGTTCTCCGGGCAGGGAGGTGTTGTCCTCGGTGAGGCATTGTTCGTCAATAAGAATGAGTGTCCATTCCTGCAACGATGTCCAAGCACGAGCTTCTTCGGCTGAATAGGCGACGTCCACGCGGCAACCAGGAAAGAATCCGCGTAAACTGATGGTGACGAGTTTGATAGATTCAGCGTGTTCGCTAATGATCAGGATGGTGACCGGCTCACTCAATGGCATCAAGATATCCCTGTGTTTCTGGGGAATCCGAGCAAGCCCAGCCCCAGAGCGACATCACAAGGTTCGCCTTCACGCGATCTGCGGCACACGAGCCCCTACGCTTCTCTAACAAACAACTCGGGCACGCATCTGAGGATAGTGATGTGAATAGCATAGGCGGGGGCGAGAAACACAGTCTCCATGCGATGGGATGGGCTATTTCTTTGGTAGGGGGAGCCTCACCGATTTGTGAGGACGAACAAATTTGAACGGGGCCGAAGAGAAGCGAGGCATGGGTGACAGGAAGGAACATGTGATGCCCACCGCGTCTGTGCGGTGGGCATAGGAAGTGTGCGAGGTCGCTAGTTGCTGGCGAGGGGCGCCGGG